>WNFI01181881.1_pt1 | contig 16291 bp, 13 predicted proteins | sample 5400471 | NCBI WGS metagenome assembly WNFI01 (sample SAMN13153348, study PRJNA577476) | soil metagenome | isolation source: 100 cm saprolite on Douglas fir-dominated hillslope | place: USA:California | collected 2013-09-17 | reverse complement strand
TCTTTGGCCCGAATGAGCCGCAGAGCTTCTTGACGCAGGTTGGGGGTGGATGGCATCTCGGAACGAATCTTAAAGCTTATGCCGCCCATCTGACTCATAGGTCGCCGGGTACACCGTAGCTGGGAGCGCGGCTGGGGTCGATCGCTCGTCGCACATAGTCGTCGATTTGCGGCGCATAGAGCCGCCAGATCGCGCTGAGCGCCGCCACGGGATCATCGTCGGTCCAATCGACGCGCAAATCGACAATCGGCCAGCTCACGTCGCGCACGACGAGCAGGCCCGCGGAATGCACGGGTCCGGCCTCGCCTCCCGTGTCGAGACCTGCGCGCAGGGCCTGCAGAAGGCAGTCGCCGAGGTGTCCCGTGGCTCCTTCGAACGCCGTGATCATGGCGGCCGGGACCGCGGGACTCGCCAAAAGATTACCGGCCGCCGCGGCGTTGGTGCCGATGGCTGCACTCACGACCCCCAGTCCCTGTGCGCCGGAATGGATGGCCGGCGGGCCGGCACTGCCGATCGCCAATAATTGTCGATACGCGGCGAATGGCGTCGCGGACAGCACCTCATCGAGAGCCGCCTGGGCTTTCAACCCACGCCCGAGAACATCGAGCACGCCGGGCCCGAGGCTGGGATCGGTAATATTCTGAGTGGCCACGGCGCCAACCCCGGCGCGCCCGTGCATACAGCGCGCGGCGACGGCCGGCGAGGATGAGGCGATCGCCACCCCGAATAGTCGTGCATCGGCAGATCGGGCGACTATCGAAAACGTCATGCCTCAGGTCTCATCGGGGATGACCGCGATCACGTCGATCTCCACCAGCCACTCGGGGCGCGCGAGTCCCGCGACCACGATGCCGGTGGATACCGGATAGACGCCGCGCAACCAACGGCCGATGGTCCGATACACCGCCTCGCGAAACCGCGGATCCGTCAGATAGATCGTGACTTTGCAGATGTGCTCGAGGCGGGCACCGGCTTCGCTCAGGAGTTGATTGATATTGGCCATCGCCTGCTCGGTCTGTGCCGCCGCGTCACCCACTCCCACATTCACCGCGGTGTCGAGATCCTGGCCGACCTGGCCCCGCACGAACACCATTCGACCCTGCGCCACGACCGTCTGGCACAAGTCGTTGTCGAGCTTTTGTTCCGGATAGGTATCCCGCGTGTTGAACTTGCGGATCCGGGTATGCATGTCGCTCATGTTGGAGCCCCCGTAGTCTTCATGACCCGATCGGAAAGATCCGCGGCCTTGCGCACGAATTCGAGCGGGCCTTCCCAGTCGAAATTTCGATACACCGCCGCCAGATGCGCAAACGGCGGCGACTGCGCGAACAGCTGAAACGTCAGGCGATGGCCCGCGTAGTCCGAGTTCAGCATGTCGCGCGCGAAGGCCAGGAGCTTGCGCCGGTCGTCCGCGATCCAGTTCTCATTGACCGAATAGACCGCCGCAGAGCTCGCGCGCGATGTGCATCATGTGGTGAAGCTGCGAACAGGCGAGCACGCGCCCGGTGTACAGCAGCGACTGATTCGGCATCAAGAGTCCGGCGGGGCTCTTCTCCGCGAGCGCAATCGCCGCGGTGAGGTGCGCGTTGATGCCCTCGCGGTACACGGCCAGTTCCGCGAGCTTCTCCTGGACTGCCTGCTGCTTATCCAGACCCGTCTGCCGCGCATTGAACAGCGCCGCGCCGATCATCATGTCCGCGAGTTTCAGATTGCGTTGCACGAACGCGAACGCCGAGTAGCGGTGCAATGTCGCGCGAATGAACGCCGCGGCCTTGGTATGCCGGTAAAAGAGCACATTTTCCCACGGGACCAGGACATTATCGAAAATGACCAGGGCATCGACCTCGTCGAATCGATTGGACAGCGGATAGTCCGCCGCCGGCGCGCGGCCGGCGAAACCCGTTCGACAGATGAACTTGATGTTGGGACATCCCAGATCGCAGATGAATCCTACGGCGTAATCCGACAGTGCGGAGCTGCCCCAGTTGGCATTGGTGGGCTTGACGAACGCCTGATTGGCATAGGGTGCGGCCGTCTCGTATTTCGCGCCGCGCACGATGATGCCGGCATCGGTCTCCTTGACGACGTGCAAGAGCATGTCGGGATCCTGTTCCTGCGGCGGCTTCGACCGGTCGCCCTTGGGGTCCGTATTGGCCGACACGTGGAACGGATCCCCGTGGAGCACCGCGTCGATATGCGTGCGGATATTGGCCGAGAATTGAGGATCGACTTCGTTGAGCACGTTCTGGCCGTCGAAGAGGGACCACATTTCGCCGACGGTTTCATCGCCCACCCGAGTGACGACGCCGCCGATGGCCTCGAGAACGGTGTCCGTCGCCCGGCGCTTGTCGGACCAATCCGCCTGCACGCGCGGCAGCTTGTTGGCGACCGCGTTCCATTCACCGTCCTTTTGGTAGGCCAGTAGCTCGCGCGTCGAAGCCTCGTGCTGCATGTCGTAGATTCGCGCACGGATGTCGATCAAGGGCTTCATCATGGAATGCCGGGTAACATCCTTGACGCGCTCGCCATTGATGTAGACCTCGCGATCGTCGCGAATGGAATCCAGGTATTGATTTCCCGTTCGAATCATGACGACTACCTTATGCGGCTATCAAACTAGATTACGCGAGACGGGCGACCGCGGATAGGTTTCACCCTGTGTATCGAGACGTCCTCGCGATTGCGGTATGCTCCGGTACAATCCGGGGTTCAAAGCATACGAAGGGGTGACGCATGCCGTCCATACACGAGGTTCCCGCACGCCAGGGGCGTGCCGTCAAGGTCGGCCGCGGACAGGCGCTGCAGATCATCAATACCTTCGGGACCCAGGTCGTCGACTTTTGGGCCTTCGACGCGCGGGATCTCGGCACCCATCTTTCGATGGAGCATACGCGCGCTTCCCTCAGCCGACTCACGCCGCGCGTCGGCGATGTTCTCGTCGATAATTGGCGCGAACCCATGCTCGCCTTCGAAGCCGATACGTCGCCCGGCGTTCACGATACGGTGATCGCCCCTTGCGATCGGGCACGCTATGTCAAGCTCGGGTGCGCCGAGGATCATGCGAGTTGCGCCGACAATATCCACAGAGCTCTCGAAATGCTCAATCTTTCCGTCCCCTTGTGTCCCGCGTCCTTCAACCTATGGATGAACATTCCGGTGCTCCCCACCGGAGATCTGGAGTGGCGGGAAACCGTGTCGAAGCCCGGCGACAGCGTGATCTTTCGCGCGCTCATCGATTGCGTCATGGTGATGTCGGCTTGCCCCCAGGACGTCATTCGCATCAATGCCTGCCGACCCGTTTCAGCTCAATACGCCGTCCTCGATGGCTGACAGGGCCTATAGCTAGTTCGCGTCACACTCCCGAGCCGCGTGGCTCGTGCGCGGCTGTTCATGGAGTAGGCACTCCTTGGTGCGTCATCCCGCTGTCTGCGGAGCGTTTTGACGACTTTCCGAACACTACGATCAGCATGCCGGATATCAGGACCACCGATGCCGCCGCCGCTCTTGCGTAGGAGTGACGTGCGAACATCAATCGGATGAAGGCGGCCAGCGCCGACATGTACGCGAGCGCCAGCGTCACGACGACCGTGTTGTAGTAGAACGTGACGTCGGACAGCGGTTTGTACCAGACGAAGGCGATGGCGATCGCGGCGATGACGGCCACGCTGACCCACGGTGCGTGATAACGATTCGTGCTGCCGAATGCACGGGGCAGATGGCCTTCCTGTGCCATCCGATAGGCGGTGCGCGCTCCGGCAGTCATCGAGACCTGCAGCCCCGCCATCGCGGAACTGATCACGACCAGGATCGCGATCCAAGAGAGCGTCGGCGGCAAATAAACTCTGGCGATCGCGCCGATGGGACCGCCGTCGCCGTTCTCGGTAATCTTCGCCAGGACCTCGACAGGGACCGCGTACTGCCAGCCGATGGCGGCGATCGTGTAGATCACGAACGCCGAAGTCAGCACGATGAGAAGCGCGCGCTGCACCGTCCTGACCGGAATTCGCGCCTCTTCGATGTAATTGATGGCCGAGTCGAAGTTGGCGAGCATCCACATGCCGAGAAGCACTCCGGAGCCCAGTACCGACCAGTGCTTCGGCGGGCGGTAGAGGCTCGCGAATGGCACCGCGACATGCGGTGACACGATACCGAGGATGCCGAGACCGACGATCACGGTGATTTCGCACGCAAGGAAAACCGTCGTCACGCGCGCGGTCAGCAGGACGCCGCGCAAACATACCAGCATGAACGCGACGGTGAGGATGGTGCCTATGACATTGGCAGCCAAAGTGCCTTTGAGCGCGGGCAACAGCACCTGCAGGTACTGCGTGCCGATGATCGCGGTCATCGGCACCACCGCGGCACAGGAGATCGTATAAGCCCATCCAAGGATGGTTCCCGCGGCCGGGTGAAGAAAACGGCTGCTGAACGTGAAAATCCCGCCGGCCGAAGGCGCCTCGCGCGTCAGATACATGAGGCACAGCGCGAGCACCAGCATCGGGAACAGGAAAGAAATCAGGATGGCAAGCGGCGCCGCCGAACCGACCACCGAGTACAGAACGGACATCGATACGGCCGCAATCCATGCGGGAGCGTTGAATCCCAGTGCGGCAAGCGCCACATCCCGGGTATTCAGCGCGTTTTTTTGAAGCGTCGTCCTGCACTCTCTGACTTCGCCGTGCCGGTCATAGCCAAAAAGATCCAGGATCATTGCTGAGAGTCCTCCGAGTGCCGAGTGGCGGACACCGTCTCCGTGCCGCCGACCGCGCCCGGAAGGGTCAGAGGCTGTTCCGTCCGGGGCGTCCAAGTTCCGTTCTCGATACAGCTGCGCACGTGGGCGGCGATATCACGCATCGGCGCGAACCACACCCGACCCTTGTCCAGCATCTTGCCGATCATGCGGTGCGTATGGCGCCAGCGCGCGAGGCGCCCGGACAAAAATGGATGCCAGACGGGAACCCACAGGCCTCCGAACTCCCACATCGCCTCGAATTCCTCCCACCAAGCCTCCCAGGCCCGGGCAGCCGACTGAATCGGCATCTCGAACTCAAGCTCGCTCGAGTGCATGAACGGCGGCCAGTCATCCATGCCCCAATGGGAAGGCAGTTCGAGCAGCGCGCCGCGCGGCGTCTCGATGAGATAGGGAATGTCGTCGCCCATCAATGACGCGTCGTATGCAATGCCCGCGTCGAGCAGTAATTCGGCGGAACGGTGCGAAAACCGATAGAGCGGCGCACGCCATCCGGCGGACGCCTCGCCGGTCACCGACTGAACGGCTGCAAGGCTGCGCAGCAGCCACTGTTTTTCACCGGCATCCGACTGCTCGTTCGGATGCTCGTGCATGTAGCCGTGGGCGGAAACCTCGTGGCCCTCGCGCAGCATCGCCTCGACGGCGTACGGATAGCGTTCCGCGCACCAGCCCGGCACGAAGAAGGTTTGCCGAATTCCGTAGTGTCGATAGGTGTCGAGAATCCGCGGCACGGCCACATCGGGTCCGTACCGCAACATGGAGGCGGCGGAAACCATGCTGTGCGCCTGCTGCGGATGCGCCAGATACAAAAGACTCTCGGCATCCATGTCGAGCGTGAAACAGGCGGCGCATTGCGGCGCCGGTCACGAATGCCGCGGCATCGCTGGCGAGAAACGCGACGACCGGCGCGATGTCCGCCGGCGAGCCGAGCCGCGACAGCGGAATGGCCGCGATCTCGGCGACTCGCGCCGCCTGCGGATTCCCGTGGGTGGTGAATTCCTCTTGCAGCAACACGGTGTCGACCGGTCCCGGACAAACCACATTGACTCGAATGTGCTGTCCGGCCAGCTCGAGCGCCAGCGCTCGGCTCCAGGCAAGCACGGCGCCTTTGGTTGCGCAATACGCGCTGTAGTCCGGTTGGCCCACCAGGGCAAGCTCGGAGGCGATGTTCACCACAGAGCCGCGGCCGCTCGCCCGCAGCGCCGGAAGCAGAGTCCGGGTCACTCGAAACGCCGCGATGAAGTTCACCGCGAACATCCAGTCGAGCAAGACATCGTCCGTATCCGTCAGCGAGCGCAAGCGGCTCACGCCCGCATTGTTCACCAGGATGTCGCAGCGCCGGTCCAAGCGATCGAGCAGATCCATGAGGACACGGTCGACATCGGCGCGGTCGGCCAGATCCACCGTGTGTGCCACGAACGTTCCGGCGCCCAAGTCCTGCGCCATCCGCTCGAGACCGTCGCCGTCGCGATCGAGGCCGTGCACGGTTGCGCCTTGTGCAATCAATTGCCGCGAGATCGCGCTGCCGATGCCGCCCGCCGCGCCGGTGACGACAGCTCGCAGGCCCGACAGCGACTGACTGGATCGAGCGGTGTCTGTGCGGTCCGGTGCTGCGCTCATGTGCACGTGCGGCCTAGACGACCGTCAGAAACGACACGCCGTGCGCACCGACGAAGTTGTCGGCGCCGCCCGGACCCTGAGACGGGGTGCCGTAGTCGTCCGAATTCACGCGCCGAACGCGATTGCGATGCCAGGTCCGCAGGAGCTGCGACAGCGGCAGCACGGCCTCCCACTGCCCACCGTAGAGATCTTTGTGAAGCGCGGGCAATCGATACCAGGGCACCGAGGCGCGATGGTGATGCGCGTTGTGATAACCGAAATTCAAGGTCAGCAGATTCAGCCAAGGACGCCGTCGGGAAATCACGTTGGAGTATGTATTGGCGTGCTCATAGCGGCGGTCTCGTCCCGCCATGGGCACGGGTTCGTCGGCGGCCACGAAGTATTGCGCGAAGGTGTGGTGAAAGGCATCGAAGAAATTCAGCACATGCAGAAACAACCCCGTGGCTACGACATACAGCAGCAGCGCCTTCCAAGACCAGAGGCCGAGCAGCGCCAGGAGTCCCCAGCGCACGATGAGCATCGCCGCCACGCGCGGCAGATGCCGGCGTTGCGATGCGACGAAGAACGGCCGCGCCACGACCTGCCAATGCATCAACACCTCGGTCGCCGGGATGTAGGCCCATTCGAGGACTTGCAAAGTCCAACGAACCCCGGGCCGCCGCCGCATCAAGCCCTTGAAATCGAAGCAGGTCAAATCGGCACGGTCGAGATGATGACGGATGTGCATGTGCCGGATGCGTTCGAAGGACGCGTGAGCAGAGCCGGCAATGAAATTCATCGCCTCCCCGGCGAAGGCGTTGGCCGCATGCGCGGCAAACAGGGTCTGATGCGCCGCCTCGTGGACCAAGTATGCGGCGAAAATCATCGTATGCGCACAGAGCAGCACGCCGGCGATGTTCAGGATCACGGCGTGCGCCCCCATGAGCGCAAACGACCCGAGCCAGCCGGCGCAGGTCCAAGTCAGCACCAGGGTGTTGGCCCACGCCGCCTCGCGGTCCCGGAACAAACCGCGAGGAGCGAACGACGCCGTCGTATTCATCGGTGCGAAACTCACTTCTCTTTGAAGGAATACCCCAACGTCAGGCCGACGGTGCGCGGCCGCGATACGACCGCTTGGGTACGATTACCCCAGAATGTCGGGTCCGTAATTGCGTTGATGCCCAGCGTGTTCGTGATGTTGTCAACGTAGACGCTGGCCAGCCAATGCGAGCGGGTGAAACTGATGCGGCCATCCAGCATCGTGTAGCCGGGCACGATCGGCGCGGTTGCCGAAATCGACGACAGAAGCTTGCTCTGGTAGTGCGAGTCGAGGGAGTACCGCAACTCGCCTCCCGCGAACTGCATGTGGGCGTATTCCAGCCCGAGCGCGACGCTGTTCTTGGGTGTGCCGGGCAAGGGGCCGCCCGGCGACGGGAGCGGAACGGTGACATGCTGCGAGAATACAAAGTCGAACGACGTCAACTTGGTCTGGTCGTAGGTATAACCCAGTCTCGCCGCCACATGCTGCGTGATGCTTGCAGTCGCCTCCAGTTCGACGCCGCGACTGTAAGCGTTACCGGCGTTGGCTGCCGAGGGCAACGAGAGCGGCGTAAGAGAAGTGCCTTCCTGAATATTGTGCCACTGGATGTCGTAGATGGCCGCCGAATAGCTCAATCGATTCCGCAATACGCCTTTGATGCCGACCTCGTAGTTGTCCGCCTTGTCAGGCTGATACGTCAAAAGCGACGGATCAAGACAGTATTTGCCCACATTCGGACCTGCCGTGCAGGTCGTCCCAACCGTCCCCTGGCGCGGCGGAACGGGTTGAGCCGACGGGAGCGCGTTGACGCCGCCGCGCCGGAAACCCTGCGACCAGGTCGCGTAGATGAGATTTGTCTTGTCGAGCTGATACGCCGTGTTGACCTTCCACAGCGCTTTTCTCCATTGGTCGCTCAAGCTGTTGCCCGAGACAAAGCCGACGCCGTCGAACAACAGGCCCGTTTGTTGAGCCTGCGACACGGTTTGTTTGAATACTCGGGTTCCGCCGGTCACGCTCCAGTCAGAGGTCAAGTGCCAGGTCAGCTCGCCGAACGCCGCGATATCCTTGAATGTCGTTTCGATGTCGCCGATGTAGGTTTGGTCGAGGGGATTCGTGATTCCGTCGATGACGGTCCCTGGAGCCTGTTCGCCCGCTCCGCACGCGGATGCGTTGACGCCCCCGTAGTCCGTCGGGGGGTACAAACCCGAATTGGCGCAAGCATTGTAAAATGCGTTGTATCCCGGATAGTACTCATGCTCCTGGATGAATGTTTTCTGGTGCTTGTAGAAAAGTCCCGCGATCCAATCGAAGGTACCGCCGGTCTTCGAGGCCAGGCGAAGTTCCTGCGCATAGATCTTGTCGTCGAGTTGATCCAGCGCGTTGATGATGTTGCGCGGATTTTGACCATAGAGATTCTGGTAGAAATTGAAGTTCACGTACTCGGCCGTCAGGTCGTCGTGAGTCGTGTTGTTGTGATGCGCCCAAGAGCTGGACGAGGTCAACGTGGCGAAACCGAAGTCATAGTCCACGTTCAAGGCGGCCACGTAGACGTCATCGGCGGTGCCCTCCAAGCTGTTGCTCGCGTTGGTCAGGCGATCCGTTCCTGCGGGCACGGTGGCCGGGGCGAGAGACAACAGGTTCGGCGGCGACGAGACGGGCGTTTGCTGTCCAAGGGGGAGGAACTGATTCGCCGCGGCAATCGGCTGCGTGTAAGCGAGCGGATTCGTCGCCGCATAGGGAAAGCCGTTGGCGGTCGACCTCTGGAAATAGTATGAAAGCTGCGCCTTGAGTTCATCGTTCGGTTTCCACAACATGGATATTCGCGCGTTCCGATACTGGTATGAATTGACGCCGTCCTGGGAATACGTTTTCGGCGCGATTTGCGGATTCAAGCCGACCGGATTGCTCGGGGTCGTCGGCTGCGACAACACCGGCACGCCCGAAGAGTCGAGCACATACAAGTTGGTTTGATTGATGAAGCCCGCATCGTCGCTGGCGCCGGCGTTGATGCGCACCGCCAGGGTATCCGACAGCGGCAGGTTGATCATGCCGCTGATGTCTTCGTTGGTCGTATGCGTGTGGGCGGTTTTGCTCAAGCCAATCTCCCCCTTGGCATCAAACCCGCTGGGGTCGGGCGCATTGAGCACGAAGCGAATGGTGCCGCCGAGCGAGCCGGAGCCGTAGAGAGTTCCCTGGGGGCCGCGCAGCACCTCGACACGGTCGAGGTCCTCCAGGCGCATGTTGAAGAACAACGGCGTGTCGTCCACGTAAGTAGCGACGGGGGGCACGACCGACGTCGCGAGGCCTTCCTGGAAGGCCGTCGACTCGCTGTTCAAGCCGCGCATGATCAGCGTGCTGCCGTTGACGCCGCCGAAGGGGCCCCTGTCGGTGTAATTGACTCCGGCCATCGAGTGCGCGAGGCCGGCGATATCCTCGATGCCCTTCTGCTCGAGTGCGCCACCCGATACCGCGGTAATACTGATCGGAAGATCCTGGGCGGAGACCGCGCGGCGGGACGCGGTAACGACGACCTCTTGCAGAGCGGAATCATCATTCGGTGCCGGCGCCGGGGCCGGTGCGGCGCCGGAGGGGACACCGTAAAGAGCGGTCAACACCCCCGCCGTGAGCGACGACACTGCGCCGAATTGACGGCGCCTGCACCCTGCTGCACTCACGGAATGTCGCGCTCGGGGACGGATCTTCATAGGGAACTCCTCGCTTCGACGTGGTCGTGCCACCCATGAGGAGAGTCATCGCGGGCTTTTGTCCCGCCGTGTATCCCTTTTTTAAGGACTGCCTCTCTCGGACCAGTCGCCCACCGAAGCAGGCCGGAACCCTAGACGCACATTTGATCAACAGCTGTGCAAATGTCGTGCCTAATGCGTCTCGATTGCTACGAGCGCATGGATTTACGGGAAAAAGCGGGGGCTTAGACGTTGTGCCAACGCATCGCGGACTCGAGCATCGCCGCACAGGAGGGCTGTTGCCGCACTATGAGCGAACAATTCTTGACGGCGATGCCCCAGATTCGCGCGCGTCCGAAATCGTCAAATCGCGGTTACCCCCGAGGGTACCCCGCCCGGATTTCCGGCGAGCGTCGCGGCGCCTCGAGGGGTATGTGAGAGCGCCGGCTCAGCGCTGACGCAACTGCGCGTAGTACAGACACACCATCCAGCACACCTCCGCGGTGATTTGTGCCTCCTGCGCCGGCGCCTCGAGAGCCATTTCGGTGGCGGCGTACATCAATTCCGTCGAGAGCCGCGTGGATGCCAGCAGGCGCTTGTGCGAAAGATTGGGATATTGCGGCTGCAAGGCCTTGGCCAGACGCCGTGCCACCAGGTCGCGCGATTCGATCCGTACGGCGTGCAGCAGCGGCACGGCGCGCATCGCGCGCATGATCCACAAGCCGCCCGGCTGACGACGCGTAATGGTATTCACTTCGGTCTGCAGCCGGCGATTGCTCTCGACGGCCGCCGCCAGACTCGAGGAATTCAAACCGCCCTCCGCCATCCAGGCGAACACGGCATAGTCTTGGGCGCGCATCAGTCGCCGGCCAAGCTCCTGAAGCACCGCGTACTTGTTCGGGAAATAGCGGTACAGCGCCGGCGGCGTCATCCCGGCACGCTTGCAGATGAGGTTGGTGGACAGCCCCTCGAAACCGACCTCACCCAGCAGCTGTCCGGCCGTGCTCAATAAGTACTCGAAGGTGGATACCCCGGTTGGACGCGAGGGCGTGAGCTTGGTACCCAGTTTGACCGAGCCGGACGCGCGCTCAAGGCTCACCCTGCGCCTCCCCATGCCTTATGCCGCGCGCGGCCGCGTGACCACGCGCAGCCCCGTGGCGAGCGCGAAGCAGGCGGCAAGACAACCCGCGCCCAACCAGAGCGCGCCGCGGGTATTTTCCGGACTGATGAGCAGCGCCGCCACCGTGGGTCCGATGCTGCCGCCCAGCAGGCCCACCCCGCTTCCACCAGCGTGCAAGCCAGCAGCGTGGGATACCAGCGCAATCGGCCCGCGAACACGGTGGCGGCCGTGCCGCCCAACACCTGAAACCCCAACGACACCTGCACCGCCGAGTCCGACACCTTGCTGGACAGTCCTGCCTCGCGGGCAATGGGATCGTAGTAGACCCAAATGCTGACAATGAACATCATCAACAGGAAATTGACGACAAGACCCGCCACGCCCAACGGCGGCGGAAGTCCGCCGGCAGGCGAGTCGCCCGTTTTTGGCAGAGGTACGAAGGCGCGCGGCAGCAACAGCGAGGCCGCTCCGCTGGCGAGACTGGCAAATGCCAGCAGCGCGAAGTCTCCCTGGGCGCCCCACTTGGGCTCGGCCCAGATGCTCATGCCAGCCACGAAGAGCAGCTGCGTGAGCGTTTGCACGGTGAGATAAATGCCGGCCCAGCGATCCGGCGCGGCCGAGCGCGCAATCATGCAGGCGGCCACCCAGATGAGAATGCCGCCGGTGAAGCCGGTGAGCGCGCGCACCGCCGTCACCATCTCGCCCATGGCGAAGGGCGTGAGCCAGTTGCCGGCCGCCAGCACCAGGCTGGTGATGAGCGCGATTGCCGGCAAACGCCGCGGCGGCAAAAACGCGGCCGCGAGCGCGGCGGCCAACCCCATGCTCAATAGCTCAACCGAGGCCGCGTGCCCCAGCTGCATGAGGGTGATGTGCTGTTCCGCCAGGAGCGCCGCCAGTACCACGGGTTGCACACCAGGAATGAGGATGCCAATGGTGCCGACAAAAAGAATCATGCCGATCTGCAGTCCGGCAGGACGCGGTCCGATCCATTGAGCTTGCGACACCGTTCAATAGCGCCAGTTGAGCTCAACCCCGGCCATGCGCGGCGTACCCATGATGCCTTGGATGAATCCGAAGGTACTCGTGAGATCGAACTTGTCGGAATAGTATTCCTTGTTCGCCACATTGTGGACGTAGGCGGCAACTTCCCAATTTTTGCCGAAATCAAAGGCCGCCCGCAGGTTCCCCAGCCAGTAACCGCTCTGCTGGATGTACGGATCATTCGACGTATCGAAGAACACGTGGCTCTTGTAGTTCGCGTTGCCCTGCAGATTCAAGGTGCCGGTGCCCAACGGAATCTTGTATTCCAGCAGAATGGATCCGGACACGTGCGGCGCGAGCGGCAGCTGATTGCCGGAATAGTCCGGCACGTTGGGATCACGCTTCGATGAATATTGATCGAGCTTTGCCTGCAGGACGCCTGCCTGCAGCGTCGCTGAGAATTGCGAGGTGGGCTTGACCGTCACCGTGAGATCCAGGCCTTCGGTGTGTGCCTTCGGCGCATTGTCGAGCACGTTGAGCGGCAGCCCCGCGCCACCGGGTACATCGTTGATCAAGACGAACACCTGCATGTCGCGGTAATCGTTGTAGAAGGCGGCGGCATCGATGATCAGGCGCCGGTCCCACAGCGTGGATTTGATGCCGACCTCATAGGCCTTGACGTGCTCGGGTTTCACCGGGATCAGCTGCCGGTTGATTTCTGCGGGGACGGTGCTCAAGAAACTGCCGTTGAAGTCGCCGCTCTTGAACCCGGTGGCAGCGCTGATATAGGCAAGCACGTCCGGAGTGAAATTGTAATTAAGGCCCGCGCGCCATGAAAATGCCCCGTTGGAGAGATACTCGGGAATATTGGTGGCCAGCGGAAATACCGGCCCGAAATTATTCTCGCCCCCCGCCTGCGGCTGAATCGAACCGCTGTAGTGGAATGCCTTGTGCTCGTCGGTGACGCGGCCTCCCAGCACCAGCTTCAGCTGATCCGTGATGCGGTACTCCCCCTGGCCGAATGCGGCATAGGCGTCGGTGGTCTGTTCGCTGGTGTCGAAGGCGCGAAACGCGATGCCATCGAAGAAGCCGGGCACGCCGACGATGCTGTCGCCGTCCAGCAGGGCGAACAACGGCTGATTTTGGTTCAGTTTCTCGTGCAGGTAGTACAATCCGGCCACCCAGTTATAGCGGTCGGCATTTTGCGAGACGCGAAATTCCTGCGAATAGTTGGTGGAGCGCACGCCGTAATTGATCTCGAGCAGGCGATTCGGCGAGGTGTCGGTGTCCTCCGGATGCAGCTTGTCGTTGTAGTCGATGGCGGAAATCGAGGTGAACAGCAGCGAACCGGTGTTGTACGTCACTTTGACATAGGATCCCGCCGTGGTGACGCGCAGGTGCTGTTGCCGGTTGTACGCGCCGTCATAGAAATGCGCCGGTGTGCCGTAGCCAAACAGATCGACGCACTGTCCGGCGTAGGTCGCCGCCACGGTGCATTGAGTAGGCACAGGATTTGCCAACGACGCCGGAACGAAAGTGCCGATGTGGCGATATTCCGTCGGCCGGTTGTTTACCTGGCCGGCGTGTACGTTGAACAGGACATCGAGCCCACTGATCGGCTTGTACAGCAGCATGGCGCGCGCCGCGTAATTGTTCGCACCGTTCTCGTTGTCGCCGGTCAACAGATTGTGCACGTAGCCGTCGGAGTGGTTCGCATCGAAGGCGAAGCGTCCGTCCAGGGTCGAGGTCAGAGGGCCGCTCACCGCACCTTCCAGATTGGCCGTGTTGTAGGTACCGTACTCCGCATGCAGATTCGATGAGAATTCGTCCGATGGCTTTACGGTGGTGAGATTGATGGCGCCGCCGTTGGTGTTGCGCCCGTACAGGGTGCCCTGCGGACCCTTCAACACCTCTACCCCCTGCAGATCAAAGGTGGCGAATGTCTGGGCGGACGGCGAGCTCAGGTAGACCTCGTCCAGGTACACGCCGTTCGGGCCGGCATTGTTGGTATCGTAGTCGTTGAGTCCGATGCCGCGGATGCTGATCAGCGGCTGGTTGCCCGAGCCGGCCGGCAGCGCGATTTCAACGTTGGAGGTAAATTGCGCGATATCGGAGGAGGACTTGACGCCCAACTCTTCCAAGGCCTTGCCCGTAAAGGCCTGAATCGATATGGGTACCGTTTGAATGTCTTCGGCGCGCCGTTGCGCGGTGACCACGATGGTCTCAAGTTCGGTATCGCTGACGCTGGCCGCATTCGACGCGGCGATCCCGCCGGCCATGCCGCCGCCCGATATCAGAACCGCAGCCGTGATCGCTAATCCCGTCGCATCCCGCATCGTTGGCTCCCTATTTTTAGCCCGAGCGCTAGTTGGCGCTACTGTGGACGACTTCGACTCACTGTAGTAAATGCCACACACCCACTGCTGTCAACGCCGAAATGACGACATTTTCTCGCAATGCGGGGCGCCAAGCGGGTTTGCGGGGACGGCTCCCGGATTGCGCTTGACTGCCTGCAGTACTATTCACTATCGTAGGGAATCCCATGACCCAGCCCCCATCGCTGCTCTGCATCGGCCTGACCACCGTGGACGTGGTGGCGCTTCCGGTGCAAGTAGAACCCTTTGACGGCGTGCGGCTCATCGATGCCGTGCAAATGGCACCGGCCGGCACGGCCGCGGGCACGGCCCTGGTGGCCGCGAAGCTTCGGGTGGCAACCCAACTGGCGGGTGCCGTGGGCGCGGACGCGGCGGGACGATTCATTCGCGGCGAGCTCATTCATGCCGGCGTGGACGTCGCCTTGCTCGAGATGCTGCCGGGCCTGCCCACCTCCGCCACGCTGATACCCATCGATGCGGCGGGTAACCGCATGATTTACCATTCACCGGGTGCCGCTGCGGTGATGAGTTTGAGCGATGCGCTCAAGACGGCGGCGGCGAGCGCGAGCGCAGTGCACTATGCGGGCATCGGCGCCCGCAATCTCGACGGCCATGCCGCGGAGCTTCTGGCGCCCGCCAGGGCGCGAGGCGCATTGATCACCTGCGACTTGATTGCCCCCGGTCCCAACAGCGCCGCGGAACTGCGCCGGCTGCTGCCCCACGTCGATGTATTCATGCCGAGCGCGGTCGAGGCGCGCTTCGTCACCGGCGAAAGCGATCTGCCGCGGGCGGCGCACGCCTTGCGCGACTGGGGCGCCGGCGCAATCGTGATCAAGAACGGCGCCGACGGCGCACTCGCCCTGGATAACGCGGGCCGGCTGGAGGTCGTTCCAGCGGTCAGAATCGACCGCGTCGTCGACACCACCAGCTGCGGGGACAGCTTCTGCGCCGGATTCATCGCCGCCACGCTGCGCGGCCGACCCTGGGATCAGGCCCTGAGGTTCGCCGCCGCAACCGCCTCGTTGGTCGCGCGCGGCCCGGCGACCTTAGGCCTGCTCGAATCCTACGAGCAGGCGGACGGCATCGCCACAAGGAGATAAACGTGACTGCACCGATAACCACGGACTTACAGCTGCGCCGCCGGGCCGAGGCGGTCATTCCCGGCGGCATGTACGGACACCAATCGGTGGCGGCATTGCCGGACGACTATCCGCAGTTCTTCGCGCGCGGCGCGGGTGCGTACCTGTGGGACGTCGACGGATCGCGCTATCTCGACCTGATGTGCGCCTACGGGCCGCAGCTGTTCGGGTATGCACATGACACCATCGACGACGCCGCCATCGAACGCATTCGTCAAGGCGATCCACTGACAGGCCCGACGGAATACATGGTGAGCTTCGCTGAGCGCATGACGGCCCTGGTGACGCACGCCCAATGGGCGATGTTCTGCAAGAACGGTACGGACGCCACCACCATGGCCCTGGTCACGGCACGCGCCCATACCGGCCGCAAGACCGTGGTTCTTGCCAAGGGCGCTTATCACGGCGCGGCGCCCTGGTGCACACCGCGCACCGCGGGCACGACGCCGGAGGATCGCGCCAATCAGGTGTTCTGTCATTACAACGACATCGAAAGCCTCGAAGCCGCCGTGGCACGCGCCGGCGACGATCTGGCCGCCATCTTTGCCTCGCCGTTCAAGCACGATGCGCTGGTGGATCAGGCGCTGCCGGATCCTGCTTATGC
>WNFI01006322.1_pt2 | contig 16295 bp, 16 predicted proteins | sample 5400471 | NCBI WGS metagenome assembly WNFI01 (sample SAMN13153348, study PRJNA577476) | soil metagenome | isolation source: 100 cm saprolite on Douglas fir-dominated hillslope | place: USA:California | collected 2013-09-17 | reverse complement strand
CGAGACCGTGTCGTGGTAGCCGGCGACGATACGCACGCGCTCGCGTTCGGTCGCGCGGTCGCGGAGCTCGTACGCCTTGCGCATGTTCTCGCGCGCCTCGCGAAACTGGCCCATGTTGTTGCAGAGGAGCGAGAGCGCCGAATAGGCGGAGGCGAACTGCGGGTCGAGCTGGATCGCGCGCAGGTAGTGCGGCATGCCGGCGCTCTCGCCATGGTCGAGCCATTCGGCGCGGCCGACGGTGTAGGCCTTGATCGCCTCGAGGGATGACGTCGCCACTTCGTCGAACGGGCGCGAAAAACGAGTCACCGAAGCGAGCGATTCCCCGAGCTTGGTGCGCAGGCCGATCGCCGCCTGGTCGAGCGCCTTCAGCACTTCCCCCTTGCCGTGGGCGCGCGCCTGCTCGGTAACGAGAATGTCGCCGTTGTCGGCGCGAAGCGCATGGAGCCCGACGACATAGTCCTCGCCCAGCGCGAATATGGATCCTGTGATCGCGGCCTTCGAGCCCGCGCGCTGGCAGATCTCCAAGGCGACGTCGCCCATTACCGGCACGCCCGCCTTCCCCATGTAGCCCAGCAGCGAGCGCACCTTGCGATCGGAGAGCACTTCGAGGAACGGAGATTGCGCGAGGTGCAGCAGCAACGCCTGGCGGATCGTGCCGTCGAAGACCGCATCGCCCGTTTGGTTGTCGATGTCGGCGACGAGGATGGTGTCGCGTTCGGTGATGGGGGCCGCTTGGACCCCCGCCCCCGGGTTAGAGATTCCCGGGGCAAGCTTCGCGGGGGTGACGACCGAAGCGGGGATGACCTCCACGCTGAATCGATAACCCCGCCGCTGCACCGTCGCGATGGGTCCCGCCTCGCCGAACGCCCGGTCGAGCGCCTTGCGTAGCGCTGAGATGTTGTTCGCGATCGCGCCTTCCTCCACGACCACGCCAGGCCAGACACGGGCGAGCAGGGCCTCCTTCGTGACCACCCGTCCCGCCTCCTCGAGGAGAAGGAGAAGGATTTCGGCGGCCTTGGGCGTGAGCGGGACGAATTCCGCGCCCCGATAGAGCGCGCGCGTCGCCGCCTCGAGGCGGAACGGGCCGAATTCGTAGCTGGCGGGCCCGAGCGTGGCGGGCTGTGCGGACGCGTCCGTCATGTCGCGGCCACCTTAGCATTTTCAGGTATTCCTCACGAATTTCTCTCGACGCGGCCAGACATTAAACGGACAAGTTCCGCAGGACCGCATCGGCTCCCGAGGCGCAATTTGCACGGGCTCGCCACGTAGCGGGCACCTGTAACGCACCCAACCCAAGGAGCCACCATGTACAAAAGAAACCAGGTCCTCGCCGCCGCCGTCATCGCGGCCCTCTCGCCCCTCGCCGCATCCGCCGCGACCGTGTGCGTCAATCCGGGCGGAACGGCGGGATGTTTCGCCACGATCGGAGAGGCCGTCATGAACGCGACGGACGGGGATACCGTCTCCCTCGCCGCCGGCACCTACAACGAGCGCGACATCATTCTTTACAACCAGCTGGAGATCGTCGGTGCCGGCCGCGACTTGACCATCGTCGATGGCAGCGTGGGCGGCGTGAACGCGGGAATCGTCTTCTACTTCGCGATCCAGTCGGGCGCGAACGTCACCATCCGCGACCTCACCGTGAAAGGCGGCCGCCGTGGTATCGACCTCACCGCCGGCAATACGGCGACGCTCGAGCGCCTGCGCGTCACGGGAAACGGCCCCGAGACCGGCGCCGGCATCTTCAATAACGCCTCGACCCTGTACCTGCGCGACAGTCTCGTCGACCAGAACTTCGCCACCGACCCCGGCTCGATCGGCGGCTGCGACTGGGGCGGAGCCTCGGGCGGCGGCATCGCGTCCCTGTGCGGCGGCGGCAACAACTACATCTCGGGCAGCACCATCTCCAACAACACCGCGGGGCGCTGGGGCGGCGGCCTCATCCTGAACGGCAACGTGAACGTGATCGAGAACTCCACGATCACCGGCAACCAGGCGAACTTTCCGGACCAGGGCCTGGCGGGTGGCGGCATTTTCGCGCCGGATTCGAACGTGCTCGTGCGCTTCAGCACCATCGCCAACAACGGCGCCGTGGGTGCCGCCGGCGTCCAGGGGGGCAGTGCGCTGAAGATGTACGCATCGCTCCTGCAGGGCAACGCAGGGCACGCCTGCACGGGAGCCCCCACGAGCCTCGGCTACAACGTCGTGAGCGATGACTCGTGCAACTTCGCGGCCACAAATGACGTGAACGGCACCGACGCGATGCTGGCACCCCTCGCAATGAACGGCGGCCTCACCCCGACGCACGAGTTCGGCATTGCGAGCGCGGCCTTCGACCACGTGCCGACGGTCGACTGCACCGTGTTCACGGACCAGCGCGGCGTCTCCCGCCCGCAGCACAAGGGCTGCGATGCCGGTGCGGTCGAGCATGTGCCGACGACGGCCGAGCTGGTGTCTATCCTGCTGGGCACGGTGACGGGCGTGGGCCCCGGCCAGAGCCTCTTCTCGAAGGTGGCCGCCGTGCTCGCGATGGTCGCGCACTCCCAACCCGGCGCTGCCTGCAACATGCTCGGAGCGCTGCGCAATGAGGTGAACGCGCAGGTCGGCAAGAAGATCACCGCCGAGCAGGCCGCGACGATCCTCGCCGCGATCCAGGAAGTGGCGGTGTCGCTCGGCTGCTGAGCATCACCCCTCGACGGCGTGTCTCCTGAACCATCGGACCACGCAGCGGAGCGCAAAGAATTCCGAGCGCCGTCGATTTTCTACACGGAAGAAGGACGCGTGCTGGTCGTCCCCGAGATGCCGGGGCGACGAACTTTTTTTCGTCATCCCGGCCGTCGCAGCTGCGGCGATGGGCCGGGATCCAAGTCACCTCCGCCAGGTCGCCCTTAGCAAATTCTCGTCCCGGCTATACCGCAGCTTGAGATCGCCCTTGTAGGCGTCATGCAGCGCCTCCCCGATCCCGCGCGCGAGGTGCGAGTCCGTAGTGGTGATCTGCAGCCCCTCGCGCACGTCTTCGATGGCCATGATCCGTTGCAGCGGATGCTCGGCCTTCTGCACCTGCTCCTTGCCCTTGATGAGGGCCACGATCTCGTCGCGGTGGTCCTTGATGAATTCGCCCTTGATCATCACGTAACCGGCAGGAAACTCGTCGCGGATGCGCTGGCACGCGGGGCACATGTGGTGGTGCGCATCCTCGGGAATGCGATCCCATGTCCAGCGGCCGTCCGCGAACACGGCCTCGCAACTGGGACAGACAGTGGGTTCGGGCGGCTTGTGAGTGACCCGGTAGGGGTCTTCAACCCTCGCGACCGCGCGCTGGCGGCTCTGCGGGTTGTCCCGGGGGTACGGCTTCGCGGTTCCTCGGATGGGCTTCATGCAAGTTGGACATCCCGGTCGGGGATCGTTTCGGCCCGCGAGATGACTAACGTAATGAGCAGTAGTCCTTCCGGACTACAGACCGTTTATGCAGTGTCTTGGGTTACTCGGGCCCCCTAGGTCTGGGAAAACCCGCTTCGGCGCCTCCTGGCACCCCCCGGAGGCGCTTTTTTTCGTCCACTGGTTATCCACAGCTAATCCACAACATGGACCCCGCAAACCCCCCGAAATCCCCCATATCTTGTGCCCAGGCCCTTGACCGGGGGCAGCCCCTTGTAGCAAAGTAACCCTCAGGGGAGCACCCAACGACCGGGGAGGTGTGCGATGGCGCAACAGTTGCACATGACCATGTTGGAGGACCTGAAGCGCGCCGCCTGGGCGCGGACGAGCCCCGTAGGCGGGCAGTCCAATGCCTGGGAATTCCGCAAGGATTGCCTCGGAAACCTGGTGCGCTACGCCGACTTCAGCAACCGCCATTCCCCCTTCGGCTGGGAGCTCGACTACATCATTTCGCGCTCTTTGGGAGGCTCGACCTCCCAGGAGAACCTCCAGGCGCTGCACTGGAAAGCCAACGCCGCCCGCAGCGAGAGCCTGCCGCTGGGACTGCGACACGAGACCGAGGAGGACGCCGAAGAGGCGGCCTAGTTTTCTTTTTCACCCACATAAAAAGTGGCGCGAACACAGCGCCAGAGGAGCCCGGAACCGATGCTTAGCTTCGAAGACGACACGCCGCCCGAGCCATTGCTCGGCCTGCAGCAGGCGATCCACTCGACCCCGGCCGGACGCATAGGGCTGGTTCCGTTCAAGTACAAATGGGCGTGGGAGAAGTACCTCGCCGGGTGTGCCAACCACTGGATGCCGCAGGAAGTGAACATGAACCGCGACATCGCCCTGTGGCGCAATCCCGCGGGATTGACCGAGGACGAGCGCCTCATCGTCAAGCGCAACCTCGGCTTCTTCGTCACCGCCGATTCGCTCGCCGCCAACAACATCGTGCTCGGGACCTATCGCCACATCACCGCGCCCGAGTGCCGCCAGTACCTGCTTCGCCAGGCGTTCGAGGAGGCGATCCACACGCACGCCTACCAGTACATTGCCGAGTCGCTGGGCCTGGACGAGAGCGAGATCTTCGCCGCCTACAAAGAGGTGAAGTGCATCCGCGACAAGGATGACTTCCTCATCCCGTTCATCGAGACGCTCACCGATCCGCACTTCACGACCGGCACGACGGAGAACGACCAGAAGCTGCTGAAAAGCCTCATCGTCTTCTCCTGCATCATGGAAGGGCTCTTCTTCTACGTGGGATTCGTGCAAATCCTCTCGCTCGGCCGGCAGAACAAGATGACGGGCGCGGCGGAGCAGTACCAATACATCCTGAGAGATGAGTCGATGCACTGCAATTTCGGCATCGACCTCGTCAACACGATCAAGTACGAAAACCCACAGCTCTGGACGAGCGAGTTCAAGAAGGAGCTGGTCGAGATTTTCCAGAAGGCCGTCGAGCTCGAGTACGCGTACGCCGAGGACACGATGCCTCGCGGCGTGCTGGGCCTGAACGCGCCCATGTTCAAGGAGTACCTGCGCTTCGTTGCGAATCGGCGCGCGCAGCAGATTGGATTGGAGCAGCTCTATCCGGGCGCGACGAACCCGTTCCCGTGGATGAGCGAGTTGATCGACCTCAAGAAGGAGAAGAACTTCTTCGAAACCCGTGTGATCGAGTACCAGACGGGTGGGGCGCTGAGCTGGGACTAGGAGGAGGGCTCTATGCGAAGGGTATTGTTGGTTTGCTTGGTAGCGACGACGCTCGCGATTATTCTGTAAGCGACGAGTGACGAGGAGCTAAGCTGGGAATAGCTCAATTCCCAGCGAAATAAGCACGAAGGCCAACCGAACCTAGTTGGCCTTTTGTTTTTTTGGAGAAGGAATGTGGGCTACAAATACTCGCAGGATGACAAGAGCAACCTGACGTGGTTCAAACACGACAACAGCCGACAATCTCTGAAGCGGCTGTTGCTTAGCCAAGGAAAAATCCGAGGAATTGACTCCTTGGATATTGAATTCACGTACCCAATCTCCGCCTTCGCCGGTAAGAACGGCTCCGGGAAAAGCACGGTCCTCGCTCTTGCCGCCTGCGCCTTCCACAATGCGCCCGATGGATTTCGCCTGCCTGATCGCTCATTGCCTTACTACAGATTCTCTGATTTCTTCTTTCAAACAACAGATGAAGTTCCTTTGGAAGGGATCGACATTAGGTACGGAATAGCTCACAACGACTGGACAAAATCGCCCCAGGTGCCAGAGGGCGTAGGACTGGCTTATCAGGCGAGAAAAAAACAAAAGGGAGGCAAGTGGAACGACTACGACACAAGAGTTGATCGCAATGTAGTTTTCTTCGGAATTGATAGAGTTGTTCCTCCTTCGGAAAAGAGTGTATTCCGGTCATCTCGGTACAAGTTTTCTGAGCTCGGCAAAGATGCCTCCTATGCCAAGGTATGCAGCGCCGTCGGAAAGATAATTGGATTCCCCTATAACAACCTAAAGATAAAGGCTCATGGGAAGTATCGATTGCCCGTAGTGAATTCGAGTGGCATGACGTATTCGGGATTCAACATGGGCGCGGGCGAAAAGGCCATGTTCGAGATTTTTGCCGCGATTCATCGGGCGCCAGATGGAACCCTATTCATAATTGACGAGATTGAGCTTGGGCTGCACGAAGGAGCACAGCAAAGATTTGTTCAGCTACTAAAAGAGACCGCGAGGGAGCGAAAGATACAGGTCATAGCTACAACACATTCTGGCTCTATCCTCAACGCTCTTCCGCCGGAAGGTCGCTTCTACATTGAGAAAAGAGCCGGCAAGACGACCGTGTTCAAAGGTATTACTCCCGACTTCGCAACAGGAAAGATGGCGGGTCGAGGTTCAGGGGAGATTCGATTGTTCGTGGAGGATCGTTTTGCAAAAAGGCTATTGACGGCAGCGCTATCCTTGGAACTGCGCGCGCGAACGGAATTTTCCCAATTGGAAATGTGGACGCTATCGCGGAGCAATGTGCATCTGCATACAGAGTTCCCGGCGAAGGTGAGGCCTTGGCGGTACTCGATGGAGATCAGGCGGCTTTGCTAGAGGAGTTCAGGAGCAAGGTAGCACTTCGATTTGCGCATTCGGAGACCAAGGGGAAGGTGAAAGAGTGGCTTTCCACTCGACTCACCTGCCTACCCGGGGGCTGTCCGCCGGAGCGATTCGTATTGAATCGCATAGTCTCCGGCAACTTTGACGATCTTCCTGCGTTACTGGGAGCGGATCACGATTCGTTGGTTGAGGCCTTTGCAGAAGCATCCGCACTTGAGGATGCGCACGAGATATTTCACCTTCTTGGTGAGAAGATTCATCTATCAAGTGACGAAATTGAGCAGGTACTCTGTCGCTATGTGGTTGCCAAGTCGCCAGAGGCTTTTCAAGAGTTATTTGATCGCCTCGTTACGTTACTTGGCGATGGGGCTTGATTAGCCGCAAAGTGCGCTGCTGACCACCTCACTGCCGGAACGATGGCCGCGACCCTCCGTTCGCCGCCAAGGCGATGTCAGACACTTCTTCTGGCTAAGGTCGGACCTTGGGCCTCAAGTCATCGCAGTGCCTGCTGTGCCGAGCGATGAAGAAAGCGGGGGGATGCGGGCTGGCCTGGAACTCTCTCGAGTGCGCGTCGCTTTGCTGTCGCATCAAGCCCAATCGAGGCGAGTATGTAGCTCGTTGTGCTCGTGAAAGCCAATGCACTTGTCATGCTGCAGGCGCCCAACCACTATGCTTGCCGACACCGCAACTGCTGATGCGAATCTCTTAATGGCTGAGGTACTGAAATCAGAGCAGCTAACGAATTCGTCATATTCGGTCGCCGGTATTAAGTAGTTGGCGGCAAAAGCGTTTGCTTCTTGTTCTTCGCGCTCTTTGCTACCGCGCTCTTGTTCTACAAAAATCTCTTTCTTTCCGTGAAGCAATATGTGGCCCGCTTCGTGGAAGAATGAAAACCAAAAGTGGTCATCGCGTTTATAAAACAGGCTGAGTTGAACTAGCGCCCTTTCCGCGGAAAGCCACCGCGTTGCGCCACAAATTCGAAGCTTTGGAAGCTCCGGCACCAAAACAAAAGCAACACCAGCTGAAGCACAGAGAACTTTTGCCTCCGCACATGCCTTGTTTGGATCCGCGGCCGTAAGCGCCTTTATTTTCTTTAGGGCCGCCTTGAAACGAATCTCATCGTACGGTTCGCATGCCATCGCGCGCCCTTGTACCTCCCCACGGCGCAACCATGCAACAACAGCGCCAATGTCGGCTTGTCGACTAGCGGCTTGCCTAAATGACACTGCTTGCTGGGGACTTCGCCATACTTCGGTCCACGCCTCTGGAGATGCAACACCGAAGAACTGAAGAAGATTCTGAAGAAGACCAATTCTGTCCCTGCTAGGAGAAAGCCATCCCTGCTCCATTAGCGCCTTTGTGGGGAACTTATCAATCCAAGACACATGCGAGGCAAGTCTCTCTCGCTCATCAATCCTGGCTTTGGACGATCTGTAGTTCTGCTCGAGCGAGTTCCAGAAGGATGCCGGTGGGCCGAGTACGCGCTCAAATTGAAGCGCAGTGTCCGGAGTAATCGCGGCCTTTCCTTTGACAATTTCGTTGATGGTCTTCTTCGGGCGTCCAGTCCTCTCAGCTAGTTCTGCTTGCGACAAACCGAGGTGCTCGAGCATCTCGTGCAACGTCGCTCCTGGCGGGATTGCGTAACTGGGGGCAAACGACGAACCGTGTTGCTCACTATTCATGGGTTATCCGATGGCGAGGATTCTTATTGCGGTAACCGAATGCAGTTCCAAGGATCGGCGTGTTGATCCTCGAGGTGCGTCGGCTGCTGGGATGAATTTGATGTGGCGGGAGTTCCCTGCGCCTATCGAGAACTCGCCCCGGGATTCCGAGGCAAAACGAAGTGTGGGGATTTGCGCCAAAACCGCCAGGTTCTCGGCGGCCGCAAGCTCGAAAAGGCGTTGACGGACCACAGGCGCGTCTGCGCCGAACTGCCTGTCCAACTTGGGCGACGAGTTCGCGGTGGCCTCCAGGTCCGGCGTTGCGAAGGTCAGCTCCATCCAGACAAAAGGGTATCACCGCCCGGCGAACAGCGCAAGAATCAATAACTTATGGGGTTAATGTCGTTTTGTTAACCGGTGGGGTGTATCAGTAATTGACATGTTCACCCTGGAGGTTAATACTTTTGACTCGGAGATCGGCCGTGGATGCTCCGCGCCGGTCACACCCACAACACCGCGCTACCACGCATAGGAGTTGAATAGCATGAAACCGCTTGAAGACGTTGTAGACCTCGAAGAGTATGCAGCGGCGGGGAAGAAACCGCCCACGGCGAAGACCTACCGCATCCGCATCGATAAGGAGAAGTACGTCGTGCACGTGCCCGAGATGACGGGTGCGGAGATTCTCGCCCTTGCCGGAAAGACGCCCGACAGGTTCAAGCTGTATCAACAGATCCGGGGCGCCGGGCAGCCGCAGCCGGTGAAGCCGGAGCAGGTGGTCGACTTCACCGAACCGGGGATCGAGCGGTTTAAGACGTTGCCGGTGGACTCGACCGACGGACTCGCGGAGCCGCGCCGGGAGGTTCTCCGAAGGCGACGAGGCATTCCTCGACGGCCTGGGACTTCGCTGGGAAGCGATTTCGTGTGGGGGTGCGAAGTGGGTCCTCGTATCCGGATATGGCTTGCCTGTGGGCTACAACGTGGCCGAGGCCGACCTGGCCGTGCGCATCGAGCCCGACTACCCGACCGCGCAACTCGACATGGCCAACTTCGCCCCGGCGCTTACGCGCGCCGACGGCAGGGGGATCAATAACCTCTCTGGGGCCACGATCGACGGCCGGGCATTCCAACAGTGGTCGCGCCACCGCACGGCGGGAAGCCTCTGGCGCCCGGGTGAGGACGACCTCGAGTCGCACCTCCTCTACATACAGAGCTTCCTGTTGCGCGAGCTCGGGAGGTAATTGTGGAGACCGGCCTCGCCATGACGGCGGCGCAGCATACCAGGCTGCGCCACCACCTCTTCCCTGGAGACGGCTTGGAGGCGGCCGCCATCGCCTTGTGCGGCCGGGCGCGGAGCGACAGCGCCGAGCGCTTGGTCGTACACAGGGTTGAGCGCGTGCCCTATGGCGAATGCGAGCGCCAACGCGATCTCATCCGCTGGAAGACCGACATCATGGTCCCCCTACTTACTGAGGCAGCGCGCCGCGGGCTTGCGGTACTGAAGATGCACAGTCATCCCTCCGGCTACCCGCGCTTCTCGGACCAGGACGATCGCGCAGACCGGGAGCTCTTTGCCTCCGTCTACGGCTGGTTCGATCATGAGCTTTTGCACGCGAGTGCCGTCATGATGCCCGACGGCCGAATCATCGCGCGCTTCATCACACCGGAAGGTAACTTCGTTCCAATTCGGCTCGTGTCGTCGATTGGAGATGACATCGCGCTCTGGTTCGCCGACGAGGGTCCGTTCATGATCCCGGAAACGGCGCGCCGCAACGTGCAAGCCTTCGGCAAGGGTACCTACCGAATTCTGCGCACGCTACGTATCGCGGTCGTCGGCGCCTCCGGCACGGGAAGCCTCGTCATCGAGCAACTCGTGCGCTCGCATGCCGGGTACCTCAACATTGTCGACCCGGACAAGGTCGAGCACAGGAACCTCAACCGCATCCCGCACGCCACAACGAAGGACGCCGACCAGGCCGTGGCGAAGGTGCAGTGTCTTGCAGAAGCCGCCCGGCGCATTGGTTTCGAACTGGAGATCGTGCCGATCGTCGGGTCGCTGCACGACCCAAAGGTTATCCGGCAGATTTCGACCTGCGACCTGGTCTTCGGCTGTATGGATACGATTGATGGTCGAGCGTTGCTCAACCGCCTAGCCACCTTCTACCTACTGCCTTACTTCGACGTGGGAGTGCGTCTGGACAGCGATCGCAAGGGTGGCATCGACCAGATCTGCGGCATGGTTCACTACTTCCAGCCCGGACGTTCGAGTTTCTTCACGCGTGGAGTCTTCACACCGGCTGACGTGTCGGCCGCGGCGCTCAAGCGAAGCGACCCGGACGAATACAAGAGGCGCCTCAAGCAAAAGTACATCAAGGGCGTGGAGGAAGACCGCCCAGCCGTCATGCCGGTGAACATGACTTTCGCAGGCCTTGTGGTTATGGAGTTCTTCGCCCGCATCCACCCATACCGCGTTGACGATAACGCCGACTACGCTTGGACGCGCTTCAGCCTGAGTCATGGCATCTACGAGCACGGGTCGGAGGTGAAGGATTGCCCCTCGCTCGTGCGCTATGTAGGCCGCGGCGACACCGTGCCGCTTCTGGAGATGCCTGACCTCACCGAGATCGCGCAGGCCGCCTGATGAGCTGGATTGGCCGACTCTGGCGAAAGCTCTTCGAACCAGATCTGGAAGTCGCATCGCGTGTCCTCGACGTGCGTTTTGAGGCCGATCTTCCCGACGTTGTCGCTCCCGGCACACTGAGCGTCGCCGGTGTTGCAGGAAGCTACTGGTGCGCAGCCATGGCCTGTCCTTGCGGCTGCGGTGCGCCTATCCACTTGAGTCTCGTGCGGACGGACAAGCCCTTCTGGTGGCTAACCCTGGACCGCGCCGGGCGTCCTACGCTTCACCCATCGGTATGGCGCACCACCGGCTGTCGCAGTCATTTTTTTCTTCGTGGCGGCCAGATACTTTGGTGCGACACTGCCGCGTGACATAGAGGTGCACCGAAAGGCGAGGCGCCGCGCTAAAGCGAGCTCTTGACCAGCTCGCCGGCGCGAACGACGGCCGCGAGCTTCTTGCCGTCGGCCGCAACCAATCCGATGTCCTTTAACGGATCGCCCTCTACCACCAGCAGGTCCGCATAGGCTCCAGGCGCAACGCAGCCGATCTTCCCCTCCATCATCATCAGCTCCGCATTCACGGACGTCGCCTGCCTTAGCAGCTCCACCGGCGTAAACACTTCGCGGCGAAGCGTGAATTCGCGGCATTGCTGGGTGTACGTCACGCCGAGCAGGTCGGTGCCGTAGCCGACCTTAACTTTGGCCTTTCGCATCTTGTCGAGGCCGGACAGCGCCTCCTTGAATGCGTACTTGGCCTTTTCCAGACTCTCAGCCGGAAAGCCGAGCTTGGCGCCCAGCTCTACCAGGGCGTAGATGATCGTCATCGTGGGAACGATGTATGAGGTGCTCTTAGCGACGAAGCGCGCGGTCTCGTCGTCGATCAACGTGCCGTGCTCGATGGAGCGCACGCCGAATTCCACGCAGCGGCGCACGGCGCTGGCGGGGTGGCAGTGGGCCGACGCATAGGTGCGCCGCTCGGTGCACTCCTGCACGATGGCGCGGATCTCGTCCTCGCGGTACTGGTTCATCCAGATGGGGTCGGTGGGAGAAGCGACGCCGCCCGAGCCCATGATCTTGATGCAGTGCGCGCCCTGGCGAAGTTCCTCGCGGGTGGCGCGCAGGCATTCGTCGACGCCGTCTGCCACCTTGCAGAAGCTGTTGAACACGCCGCACGAGCACATCGCCTTGTAGTCGGGCGCCTCTTCGACCTTGCGCATGTCGCCGTGGCCGCCGGTCATCGAGAGCACCTTGCCTGCATACAGGTAACGAGGCGCGCGCACCAGCCCCTCGTCGATCGCCTTCGCCAACGAATAGTCGCCGCCGCCGATGTCGCGCACGGTCGTGAAGCCGCAGTCGAGCTGGAAGCCGAGCATGCGCACCGCGTGGGCCGTGCGATAGGCGGAACCGAGCGCTTCCACCTTGAACATGTTCACATCGCTCGCGTACGCGTGCATGTGCGCGTCGATGAGGCCGGGCATGAGCGTGCGGCCCTTGACGTCGATCACGCGCGGGTTCTTCGCCTTGATCGCTTTATGCGACACCTCGCGAATCGTGTCGCCCTCGACGAGGACGCTCATTCCCTCGGGGCAATCGGCGCTTTTTCCGTCGAAGATGCGGGCGTTCTTGAAGAGAAGGGTCGTCATGGCGTTCCTGGATTGGATCCCGTTCGGGCGCCCATTTTGCCGGAACCGATCGGTCTTCGCGCGATCCACCAAGGATCGGCCCGCACCCAGCAGGACCAACAGGAGGCTCAGATGCTGCAGGAATTTTCGATGTACGCCTACATTCCCGCCAACGACGTAGCTCGCGCGCGAAAGTTTTACGAAGGCAAGCTCGGTTTCAAGCCGGCAGAAGAGACCGCAGGCGGGGTCGTCTACAAGTTCGGGGACAGTACCGGGTGCTTCCTGTACCCCGCGGCCCCGTCAGCCGGCACATCGAAGGCCAGCCAGGCGTTCTGGACCGTCGACGATGTGGAGAAGACGGTGGCTGATCTGCGCGCGCGCGGCGTGAAGTTCGAGGAGTACGACGAGCCGGCCCCGAAGACGGTGAACGGCATCGCGGAAGGCGGCGGCGCCAAGGCGGCCTGGTTCAAGGACACCGAGGGCAACATCATGGCGCTCATCGAGGACCTCCGAGGCAAAGGCACCTTCCACTAGGTTCCTGCGGTCGCCGACGGCGCCGTCAATAGAGGAGGGTCGTCAAACGCGTCACGGAGCGGAATGTCCATGATCTATTCAACGTCGCAGAACGGGAGTTTGATGCATGCGCTCTACTTATTCCGTGTCCTAGCTGTGGCTTGAACAACCTCTGCCGGCTTACATTCCGCCGCGAGATCATGAATACGCCGTTCCCGCGGTAGTGGAACGTCTGCGGATGCTTCGGCGACGTGGCGGCGCTGTACTTCTTCATGTCCAATCGAAGAAAGGGCCCCGCGAGGGGCCCTTCGTGCTGCTGCAGCTGTTATGAGACCGGGCCGATCCGCGGCCGGATTTCGTTTTCCACATACCTCACGCCCACGACGCTACGCGCGTCGCGGCCCGCGCGCCACGCCATGCCCGAGGTAGTGGTGTAGCCCGAGAGCCTCACCACGGCGTCATTCGACTCGACGCCGATCTTCCCGGAGAGGTTCGGGCTGGTCGCGAGCTTGTCCATCACGGCGGCCTGGATGCGCTCGTCTTCAGAAAGACGCTGCGCCTCGATGGTGATGGCAGGCTGCGTGATGCTCCTGTCCGCAACCGGGACGGCCCCGATGGACTCGGCTGACTGCAGCGCCACGGCCGTTTCAGGAGTCGTCACGGTGGTTGTCACGGTGGTCGTCACGGTTGGCTCCTCGGCGACGTACCCCTCGGAATTCGAATACAACGGCGACTCGTTCATTGCCCACGCCGTAGCGGCAATTGCCGCGAGCGCTCCCACCAGCGCGGCATTTCGTACCTTCGGTCGGATATCCATGGATGACGCTCCTTTTGGGATGCTGCTCAGTGGCAGCTCTAGTGGGAAACCCACGAGCCCTTGGAGTTCGTCCCCCGGGTAGACCGATGGGCATGGGTCAATGGGACCATGCGCGGGAATTTTTCGTTGATTGGACCCCGGACCATCGTCGCGATTGCGACGTCCGGGATGACATTTTTTCGCGCGATTACGATGTCCAAGATCACATTTTCGAGCGATTGCGACGTCCGGGATGACATTTCCGCATGGATGGACTAGACTTAGTCCAGTTCATCGGGTCCTACCAATGAAATCCATCAATATCCACGAGGCCAAGACGCACCTGTCGCGGCTGGTCGAGCGCGTCCAGGCGGGGGAGGAATTCGTGATCGCCAAGGCCGGGCGGCCGGCGGCCCGGCTCGTACCGCTGGGCACTGCCATGCCGGTCAAGACGGGCGGCCTCCACATTCCCGGGGGCGTCCCAGACGATTTCGACACCATGTTTGCGGAAGAAATCGAGACGCTGTTTTCAGCGTCGACCAAACGGGCCGCCAAGGCCCGGACACGGCGATGAGCCGCTTCCTGGTCGATACGCAACTCCTGCTCTGGAGCGCTTCGGGCTCGCGAAAGCTGCCCGCCGCCGTCGCGCGGCTCTTCCGCGACGGACGGCACGAGTTCCACGTGAGCGCTGCAAGCCTGTGGGAAGTTGCCATCAAGGCATCGCTCGGCCGGGCCGACTTCGCAGTGGATGCTGCCCAAGTTCGCGACGTGCTCGTGGCGAACGGCTTCCGCGAGCTGCCGATCACATGCGGCCACGCTGTGGCGGTGTCCGCGTTACCGCCGATCCATGCCGATCCCTTCGATCGGATGCTCGTCGCGCAGGCGAATGCGGAGCCGATGGTCCTGATCACGGCGGACGAACGGCTCGCTCGTTATCCAGGGACGATTGAAGTCGTGAGCTGAATCGCCTCCTACCGCGCCCGTCGACCACACGCGCGCCCTAGCTGGTCTTGTTGATGGAACCCAGGCGGCAGGACAACTTCACTCCTACCTGCGCCGGTGGGGACAGAAAGGCGCCGCTCCAGTAAACGTGGCATCTGGGTAAGGCCGGATTTCCTGGGGAGGAAATATGGAGCTCGTCTACACCGTAAACATCGCTGCGGGCGTCACCATGGCAGCACTGTGCTTCATCGCATTGGCGATCCTTACGCAGCACGACGGTATGACTCATATTCGAGCATTTCTCGGTTTTTGGGGCGTGGTTGCCGCTCTCGGCGTTCTGGATCGGCTCCTGACGTCGTCATGGTCATGGTATTCGGGGCATGCGAGCTTCGGGCTGGCGATGGACGCGATCAGCAACATGTTCGTGATCATTGCGGCGTACGCCATGTATCGCGGTACTGCATTCTCGTGGCGCGATACCGCGTTGCATGCCCTCTACTGGGCCGTCCCCGTTCTCTTCTTTATCGAGCTGGGTCTCGGCTACCTGGCGGACCATGAGAAGGCCTTGGTTTGGCAACTGTTTTATGCTGCCCCCAGTGCCTTCATCGCGAGCGTCGGGCTCGCACTTGTTGCTATCGCCGTCTTCCGGGAGCCGTTGGTCGCACCTGTTCGCTGGCCGCTTGCAATCCTCTTCGCGCTTTACGCCTATTTGCAAATGCCTGCCTACATTTGCGACTACATTCAAATCGAGCCCCTGAAGGAGCAGGTCAAAGATGGGCAGCGAATTATCGTTTCGTTTCTCGCAGCAACAAAGTTCGGCTTGGCGATCTCTCTCGTCGTGGTACTCGCGACATATTCCAAGATTGCCCCCGCGGAACGAATCGCAAGCCAGGCGAGAGTGGGCTTGTCCATACTAACCGGGGCCCTGACACTCTTCATCTTCTTCTATCGATACTTCGAATTCCGGGGCCTAATCAGCATTTGAGGCGTGCTAAAGACGGTCGGGTGACGCGCCAGCCGATCGCCATCGCGAGCAGGAGCAACACGCCCGCCAGCATGAAGGCCGCGCCGGGCACGGTGTCGAGCGTCGCGGAGAAGATCTGCGAGAACAGGGCCGGCGCGAAAATCCCCGCGAGCGACATGAGGCTCGCGTTCGCGCCCTGCAGCTGGCCCTGCTCCGAAACGCCCACGTGCTTCGTCATGATCGCCTGCGCCGAAGGCATCGCGAAGCCCCACAGCGACATGACGGGAATCGCGGCGAGGAAGACGATCCCCGTCGGCGCCAGGCCGTAGAGGAAGAATCCGAGCGCGCCGAAGAGGAGGCCCACCGCCAGCGCTCTCCGCTCTCCGATTCGCGGCACCACGCGGCTCACCAGGCCGCCCTGCACGATCATCGCGAACACACCCACGCCCGCGAGCACCAGCCCGACCGGAACCGGCCCCCAGCCGTAGCGATATCCCATGTAGAGCACGGCGACCGCGGGAAGGACGAAGTGCGCGAGGTTCATGAGGAAGAGCACCGCGGCCAGCCCGAAGAGCTCGGGATGCGAGCGCAGCAGCTTCAACGAGCCCACCGGATTCGCGCGGCGCCACGCGAACTTCGCGCGTTTGTCAGGCGCCAGCGATTCGGGCAAC
>WNFI01657646.1_pt1 | contig 16298 bp, 18 predicted proteins | sample 5400471 | NCBI WGS metagenome assembly WNFI01 (sample SAMN13153348, study PRJNA577476) | soil metagenome | isolation source: 100 cm saprolite on Douglas fir-dominated hillslope | place: USA:California | collected 2013-09-17 | reverse complement strand
GAGAACCTCCTCCACTGCCGCTGTGGGGACCATGATGAACGCCAGGTCGGCCGGCTCGCGCAGGTCGCGCAGGCTGGCAACGGCCGGCCTGCCGAGCACCGTCTTGTGCCGCGGATGAACGGGCGTCAGCTCGCCGGTGAACCCGATGGCCGCCGCGGTGGCGAGCAGGAATCGCGCCCATGCTGAGGTGGGCGACGCCCCGACGACCGCGATGCTGCGCGGGGCGAAGAACTCGGCCAGGCGCTTGGGCGTCACGGGCGAGCCGGGTTCCGGCTCCGTCTCGAGGGAGCCTGGCTTAACGGCGGTCATTGGCTACAGCCCGCGGCTCCTTCGGCAGCCCGAGCGCTCGCTCGCCGATGATGTTGCGCTGGATCTCGCTTGTGCCCGAGTAGATGGTCCCTGCCCTGCTCGACAGGAATACGTTCTGCCAGGCGCTGGTCGGGTAGCCGGGGCCGTCGGGCCGGACAAGCGCATCCGTGCCGACAATGCCGATCGCGATCTCGCCGAGCCGTTTGTGGTACTCGCTCCAGGCGAGCTTGGCGACCGATGCCTCGGGGCCTGGCGGTCTGCCCTCAGCGACCTGCGCGAGCGTACGCAGCCCGCTGAACCGCATGACCTGGACGCCGGTGTAGGCCCAGGCGAGTTGCTGGCGAACCAGCGGATCGGTGTTCTTGCCGTACTTGCGCGCGGTCTCGACCAGTTCCCAGAACTCCCGCTCGTAGCCAAGGTGCTGGACCGTCGCCGCGCCGCCGCGCTCGTGCCCGAGCGTGGTCATGGCCACCTTCCAGCCGTTGTTGAGCCCGCCGATCACGTTGAACAGCGGCACCCGCACCCCGTCGATGAAGTCCTCGCAAAACTCGGCGGCACCTGACATCTGCCTGATCGGCCGGTACTGCACGCCTGGGTGCGCGAAAGGGAATAGCACGTAGGACAGCCCGGCGTGCTTGGGCGCGTCGGGATCGCTCCGGCACAGCGCGAACATCATGTTCGCCCGGGCCGCCCCCGAGGTCCATACCTTGGTGCCGGTGATGACGACCTCGTCGCCCTGCACCTCGGCGCGGGTCTGCACGCCGCCCAGGTCCGAGCCGTAGTCGGGCTCGGAAAATCCCTGGCAGTAGACGTCCTCGCCGGAAATGATCCTGGGCAGGAAATACGCTCGCTGCTCATCGTTGCCATGCACGATGATTGACGGGCCGACGAGGCTCTCGCCCATTCCGCGCCTGACGCGGGGCAGGCCCGCCAGTTGGAACTCCTCGTTCAATACCGCGAGCCGGACGCCGTCCATACCCTGGCCGCCGAATTCCTCCGGCCACTGCGGGCAGATCAGCTTGGCATCGGCGAGCCTGCTCTCCCACTCGGCGTAGGCCGGATGCGCCGCGGCCCTGGCGAGTTCGGCTCCCTGGTATCCGCCGGTGGCCGACACGATGGTCCAGTCGGTCAGCCCTGCGAGAGGCTCCGGAGCGTTCGCCGCGATCCAGTCGCGAAGCTGCGACCGGAACTCTGCGATCTCAGGGCCGAGGTCAAGATCCATCACGAACCTCCGGCAGGATTCATACGGGAACTGAATCTTAGAATCGAATTCTAAGTTCGATCACAACAAAGCGCTGGTGGCGTTGTCAAGGCTGGCATTATCAATGCTGGCCTTCTCAAGGCTGGGCAGTCGGCCGCGCCGGTGCCGCCTCGGGGCCGTGCAGCCCGGAATGTCAGCCATTAGGCTGCCAGGGGCCGCCGGTCATCACCCGGCGCGCATACTCGATCACCGCGTCGATGATGGCGTTGGCCTGGCGGCGATTCCGGGCAGCAGCCACCTCTCGCGCGCCCGCGCCGATCAGCGAGGTCAGGATGCCCGCGTAGAGCCGGTCGAGCGCGGTGTCGGCGAGCCGCAATAGCACGTCGTTCTGGCTGACCCACTCGTGCTCCCGCTGCCGTTTCATCAGCTCGAAGCCGGGCCAGGAACAGCTCGCTCTTGCCGCCGAAGTGGTGATACAGGCTTCCAACGCTCGACCCTGCCCGCTCGACAACGTCGGCGATGCTCGCGGAGGAGAAGCCTTGCTCGGCGAAGACCTCGCGCGCCGCATCAAGAAGGGCGCGCTGTGTCTGCTTGGTCCGCCCCCACTGCCAGGCGCCGCCGGCCGGCCTGCTCGTCAGTTCGCTCGACATGCTCACCGACCTGTCCCTTGCTATCCCTGAGGCCATCCCAGAGGCATCCCTGAGGCGATCCCAGAGGCCATCCCTGAGGTCATCCATCTCCGGGGTGTCTCCGGGCCCGTCGCTTGCGACCTTGACACGATCGCCTTGACAGTGCCAAGTTCCCCACCTGAAGGTAATTCCAGAAGAGAATTCTAGTAATCCGAGTACGGATCAAGCCAGGAAAGGGCCGGTGAGCAGCGATGGGACGGCTTGACGGGCGGGTCGCTATCGTCACAGGCGCCGGGCGCGGCATTGGCCGGTCGGTCGCCACCCTGCTCGCCAGGGAGGGCGCCGCGGTCGTGGTTAATGACCTCGGGGCCGCGCTCGACGGCTCGGGCAGCGACGCAGGCCCGGCTGGGCAGGTCGTCGATGAGATCGCCGCAGCCGGCGGGAAGGCTGTCACCAACGGCGCTGACGTCTCGGACCACGCGGCTGCGCAGGACCTGGTCGGGTCGGCGATCGAGCAGTTCGGGCGGCTCGACGTGCTGGTCAACGTCGCCGGGATCTTGCGCGACCGGATGGTTTTCAACATGACCGAACAGGAATGGGATGACGTGATCAGGGTGCACCTGAAGGGCACCTTCAATACCACCAAGTTCGCCGCCGCCCACTGGCGTTCGCTCCGCGATCCGTCGGCCCAGAACCGCATCATCAACTTCACGTCTGTCTCGGGCCTGCACGGGGCACCCGGCCAGCCGAACTACGCCGCAGCCAAGATGGGCATCGTGGGCCTGACCTACTCGTGCGCGAACGGCCTGCGGTCCTACGGCGTGACGGTGAACGCGATCTCCCCGGCCGCCGCGACCAGGATGACGGACTCGGTGCCGGCCGAACGGCGTCGTTCCGGCAGTCAGCGGACCGACGAGCGCTCGCCCGATAACGTCGCCCCGCTGGTCGCATACCTGGCGAGCGAGCAGTCTGGCTGGATCAACGGGCGGATCGTGCACTCGTCGGGCTACGAGATCGCGCTGTATAGCAATCCGGAGCCCGTCATCCGCGTCATCGGCACCGGCCCGTGGGATATTGACAGCCTGGCCAGCCAGATCGAGCGCTCGTTCAGCCCGCTGACCGGCCGGAGCCGGTGATGGCCGAAAAGGCCGTGCCCGTCCCGACGCCGGATACCCAGCCGTTCTGGGACGGCTGCGCAGCCGGAGTGCTGCGGATCCAGAAGTGCCTCGACTGCGACCAGGCGTACTTTTACCCCCGGCCGGTGTGCCCCGTCTGCGGCTCAGCGCGGGTCGAATGGTTCACGGCGAGCGGAGCGGCGACGCTGTATTCGTACGTGATCAACCACCGTCCTGCGCCCGGGTTCGAGGACGATGCGCCCTACGCGATCGCAGTCATCCAGCTCGCCGAAGGTCCGCGGATGATGACCAACCTGACGGGGTTGCCGAATACCCCGGAGGACCTCGTGCTGGACATGCCCCTGCGGGTCACTTTCGAGCGACGCGGCGAGGTCAGCCTGCCGATCTTTGCTCCCGCCGAGGTGGCCCGGTGACCGGAGTCGTCATCGTCGGCGCCGCCGAGACCGACCTGGTGGGCAAGATTCCTGATCACTCGACGCTTCAGCTGCACACCGAAGCCGCGCTCAACGCGGTCGCTGACGCCGGCCTGAGGCTGAAGGACATCGACGGGATCGCGACCGTCAGCTCGCCAGGACCCGTCCAGGTCGCGCACTCGCTCGGCATCGTGCCGCGCTGGATGGACGGCACCGGCGTGGGCGGCACCTCGTTCCTGCTGCACGTCAGGCACGCGGCGGCCGCGATCAGGGCCGGGTATGCGAGCACCGTGCTGATCACGCACGGTGAGTCGGGGCGCTCCAGGGTCGGCGCGGCACGCTTCGCCCCGGCGCCGTCCTCGATCCAGGGACAGTTCGAGGCACCCTTCGGCGTGGATCACAGTCGATGACGTGCTCGCTTCGCGGCTGGTCGCTTATCCATTCCACCTGCTCGAGTGCTGTCTGGTGACCGACGGCGGCGGCGCGCTGATCGTCACGTCCGCCGACCGGGCTGGCGAGTTTCCCAGGCCCGCCGTGCACGTGCTCGGCACCGGCGAGTCGTCAGAAACACCGCTGATTTCGCAGATGGCGGACTTCACCGAGTCGCGGGCGTTCCGGCTGGCCGGCGAGGCCGCGTTCGCCGAGGCCGCCATCAGCACGGCCGACGTCGGGCACCTGATGATCTACGACGCGTTCGCTCACCTGCCGATCTACGGCCTTGAGGCGCTCGGCTTCGTGCCGAAGGGCGAGGCAGGAGCGTTTATCGCCGACGGCAACACAGAACCAGGCGGCTCCCTGCCGCTGAACACAAACGGCGGGGGGCTCTCCTACACCCACACCGGGATGTACGGGATGTTCGCCATCCAGGAGTCGGTCCGCCAGCTTCGCGGCGAAGCGGCCGCGCAGGTGGCCGGGCCGGAGATTAGCGTGGTGCTCGGGAACGGCGGCATGTTCGCCACCTCGGGCGTGCTGGTACTCGGCAGGCACCCGCGCTGAGGTCAGGCAGAGTGCGCACCTAAGGAACGGCAAGGAGGCCAGATGGCTGAAGGTCCGGTAGCGATCGTCGGCGGCAGGATCGTTCCCGTCGCGGGACCCGAGTTTCCGGTCGGGACAGTGCTGATCGAGAACGGCAAGGTAACCGCTGTCGGCGACGCCGTCGCCGTGCCCGACGGCGCCGAGGTAATAGACGCCGGCGGTGCCTGGGTGCTGCCGGGCTTCATCGACGCGCATGCCCACGTGGGCGTCAGTGAAGCGTGAACCCGGGCTCGGGAAACCCAATCGGCGGGCAGACCGTGGCGCTGAAGTGCTGGGGCCGCACGGTGGATCAGATGGCGCTCCGGCAGCCATCGGGAATGAAATCGGCGCTCGGCGAGAACCCTAAACGGGTCTACGGCGACCAGAAGAAGACGCCGAGCACCCGGCTTGGCACCGCCGCCGTGATCCGCGGGGCGCTGGTCGCCGCGGGCAACTACCTGCAGAACCTCGACGCCGAGCAGCGCAAGCCGGCAGCGGACCGCAAGCCGGTCGACCGCGACCTCAAACTCGAAGCCCTCGGCCTGGTGCTGCGCAGGCAGATTCCCTGGCGCCAGCACTGCCACCGTGCCGACGACATCGCCACCGCGATCAGGATCGCCGACGAGTTCGGGTATGACCTTGTCATCGACCACGGAACCGAGGCGCACCTGCTCGCCGACATCATCGCCGCCAAGGACATTCCGGTGGTCATCGGCCCGCTCCTGACCAGCAGATCCAAGGTCGAGTTGCGCAACCGGTCCCTGGCTAACCCTGGCCGCCTGGCCAATGCCGGCGTGACGATCGCCATCACGACCGACCACCCGGTCGTGCCGATCAACTTCCTGGTCCACCAGGCCGCGCTCGCCGTCAAGGACGGCCTGGACCGGAGCACCGCGCTGCAGGCGCTGACGATCAATCCGGCCAGGATCGCAGGCATTGACGACCGGCTGGGGGCAATCGAGCCGGGCAAGGACGCCGACTTGGTGATCTGGTCAGGAGATCCGCTAGACGTACTCAGCCGGGCGGTCCGGGCTTTCGTCGATGGTGCCGAGATCTATTCGTACTCCGGCGGAGAGGCCCATTTCGCCGAGTTGTGACCGCGTTGTTACCCGGACACGCCATCCGGGTTGGAGCCCATGCCACTTGTGCAGGGTAGTTTGCCCACTAGAACGCGTTCTAGTGGGTGGACTGGCCGTCAATTCGTTATGCAGTGCGGCTGACAAAGGTGATCCCGCGATTGATGGTGCCGCAGCCCCGCTGATGTCCGGCGGGTGGGCTCGCCGCCAGGGCGGGTCCACCCGCCGGTGCCACGAACCGCGGGGGCTATGAGGCTGCGCCGCACCTGAGTAATAATGGCGCGCAGCCTCCGAGGGAGAACGATGAGCGGCAGCCTCAGCAGCGAATTGTGGGACGGAATCACCAACATCTACGCGGCCATCCTCGCCCACCCGTTCCTGACGGGAATGACCGACGGCAGCCTGCCGGCCGACGCGTTCACCTGCTACGTCGTCCAGGACGCGCTCTACCTGCGCAGCTACGCTCAGGCCCTGGCGGCCGTTGCATCCCACGCGCCGGACCCGGCCCAGACTGAGATGTTCGCCAGACACGCGGCCGGGATCGTCGCCGTCGAGATGAGCCTGCATGACACGCTGCTCGCCGACCTGGGCATCGACCCGGCTGCCGTCGACGCGGCCGAGGAGGCGCCGACCACCTTGGCTTACAACAGCTATCTCCTCGCCGCGACTGGTCGCGGATCGTACGCCGAGGGCGTAGGCACCGTGCTGCCCTGCTACTGGATCTACGCAGAAGTCGGCAAGCACCATTTCCGCACGACCAGCCGGTACGAGTGGATGTTCTGGGACATGGGCTTGCGCAAGGAAGCCTGGCCAGTCTGACGAGGACGTCCGCGCCCCCTGGCTGGGAACTGGCGAACCCGAGAACCCGCGAACCCGCGGGCGTCCTCAGCGGACGGTCAGCGATATGTTCGTTCCGGCCAGCGCCTTGCTGACCGGGCAGGCGCTCTTGGCCTCTTCCGCGATCCTCGCGAAGTCCTCGGCGCTGACGCCCTCAGCCGACCCGCTGACGGTCAGCACGATGCCGCTGATCCGGAAGCCGCCCGCGGGATCCGGGCCGAGTCTCACGTCGGCCGTGACATCGAGTTGCTGTCCGCTGCCGCCCGCCGCGTCGAGCAGGGCGGAGAACTGCATCGCGAAGCACGCGCTGTGCGCGGCGGCGATCAGCTCCTCGGGGCTGGTGGTGCCGTCGGCGTTGTCAGCCGCCCGCTTGGGGAAGTTCACCTCGTAGGCGCCGACCCCCGAACTGACCAGCGCCACGTTTCCTGAGCCGTTCTGGAGGCCGCCGTTCCAGGTCGTGCGGGCGGTTCGGGTTGGCATGGCTGCTCCCTTACTGGTTGGCGTCCGGGCTGCACTGGCGCCGGGTGGATTGGCGCCAGGGTCTAGCTTGCCATCCCGCCGGGCAAGCGCTGACAGGGATCAGCCGCTTGCGAGCTTGGTGTGGTCCCAGGACATGACCTTCGCGGGCTCGACCTGGTATCCGCAACGCTTGCGCGCGGCGTGCTCGACATAGGCGGCCAGCGCCTCCTCACCGGCGCTTGCCATCGCGCCGCCGATGACCGCGGTGACCCGGCGGCCGATGACCGCGACCTCACCAGGATCGTCGATCCGCCTCGCGCTGCCCTGAACGAGCACTCCGCGCAGGTCGAAATACTCGCCGCCGTCCTCAACCAGGCAGGAGATCCGCGGGTCCCGCTCGAGGTTGACCGCCTTCTGCGACCTGCGGTAGGTCCAGAACGTGATCTGTCCGTCGGTCATCACGTAGTACATGGTGACCAGGTGCGGGAACCCGTCGAAGCCGTTGGTCGCGAGCTGGACCTTGCGGCCGGAGGCCAGGAACGCGGCCGCCTCCTGATCAGTCATCGCGACCTGGTCGCGCTGCTTCACGAGCCGCTCCCGAATCCGATCGTCTCGGTGGCCAGGGCCAGCGTCTCCTCGCAGGCGAACCCGGCACCGATGCCGTCGCCGGTGCGACGCCGCCGTGCACGACGAACACCTCGCCGTTGATCGCGGCGGCGGACGGGCTGGCCAGGTACGTGACAAGCGGCGCGACATGTTCCGGCGCCAGCGGGTCGATGGTGCCTTCAGGTGCTGCGCCCATGAGGTCCCTCGTCATACCGGTCCGCGCGCGCGGACAGATCGCGTTGGCTCGGACCCCGTATTTGGCACAACTACGCGCAGTGGTGACCGTGAGCGCCGCGATGCCGGCCTTTGCGGCGGCGTAATTCGGCTGCCCGGCCGAGCCGAGCAGGAAGGCCTCGGACGAGGTGTTGATGATCCTGCCGTACACCGGCCCGCCGGCCTGCTTGCTCTGCTCGCGCCAGTAGCCGGTCGCCATCCGGGTGCCGATGAAGTGTCCCCGCAGGTGCACGCGCAGCACGAGGTCCCACTCGTGCGCCGACATCGTGAAGACCATGCGGTCGCGGAGCACCCCGGCGTTGTTGACCAGGATGTCGAGCCCGCCGAACGAACCAAGGGCCGCTCCCAGCATCGCCTCCCCGGTCGCCCAGTCACCGATGTCGCCCTCACACACAACGGCTTCTCCGCCGGCACCCTTGATCTCGTCGGCGACTGCGTGCACGGCCTGCCCCGTCAGGTCGTTCAGGACCAGCCGGGCGCCGGCCGCAGCCAGCGCGAGCGCCTCCGCGCGGCCGAGGCCGTTCCCGGCCCCGGTCACGATTGCCGTCTTGCCATCAAGGGTCAGCCCGTGGGCCATGTTGAAAATCTCCTTCGGTTCCGGAAGCGACGGTCAGTAGCCGGGCCCGGACAGGATGCCGCCATCGGCCACGAACTCGCTGCCCGTGCAGTATGACGACTCGTCCGAGGCCAGGAACGCGACGAGCCGCGACACCTCGACCGACTGGCCGAACCTCCCGAGCGGCAATGCCTTGACGTATCGTTCGCCGCGCTCGGGGTCCATGGTCTGCGCCGTCTCGAGGACCATGCGGGTCAGGATTCCGCCGGGGTGGACCGAGTTGACCCTGATGCCGAACGGGCCAAGTTCCTGTGCCGCGGCTTTTGTCATGCCGCGGACGGCGAACTTGCTGGCCGAATACGCGGAGCAGTCAGCGGCGCCGGTCAGTCCTTCGATCGAGGAAATGTTCACGATCGAACCGCCGCCTGCGGCCTTCATCGGCTCGATCACTGACTTCATGCCCAGCCAGCTGCCGACCGCATTGATCTCGATGATCCGGCGGAACTCGGTCAGCGGCATCTCGCTGATCGAGCCGAACGCGAGCACGCCGGCGTTGTTGACCAGGACGTCGAGGCGCCCGAAGGTCGCGGTCGCGGTCGCGACGGCGGCGGCCCAGTCCGACTCGCTCGTCACGTCGTGATGAACGTACCGGCACATGCCTGGATCGAGCTTGTCGGCAACAGCCTGGCCCTGCTCATCGAGCACGTCGCCGAAGACAACCCTGGCGCCCTCGGCAATGAAATGCCGCACGTGCGACTTGCCCATCCCCCTGGCTCCGCCGGTGATCAGCGCCACCTTGCCGTCGAGTCGGCCCATGTCGCGCCTCCTGATCAGGGGTGACCCGCCGCCGGCGAGGCGACCAAACGCTTGCTTGGTTGGAGGATAACAGCGCGCGCTCCGCTGGGTGAGCGGCAAACGCTCTGCTGGGTGAGCGGTAGTTGAGCGATGCCACAATGAGCCCATGACGACGACGAGCACGGGGTCGCCGGCCGGCGCGGTCTGGCGGTTCCGCCAAGGACTCGGCGCGGGTGTGACCGGGGGCGGGCTGTGAGCGCTGTCATCGACTTCGCGGCCGGTGCGCCTGCGGCGGGCAGCCTGGACGTGCGCTGGAATTACGGCGCCGCGGGTGAACCAGCTATCCAGGTGCACGCCTATGACCGGCACACCTATCTGCTCAGGCAGGCCAAGGCGACCAACTACGAGGCACCGTTCCTCTACCTGCTGTTCGGCAACGAGCGAGCGATGCTGCTGGACACCGGGGCGACCAAGGATGCCGACGTGTTCCCGCTGCGGGAGACGGTCGACGGGCTGATTGCCGCCTGGCTCGCCGAGAACCCGCGGGACGGGTACGAACTGGTTGTCGCGCACACTCACGCGCACGGGGACCATGTGGCAGGTGACGGGCAATTCGATGGCCGGGCGCTGACGACGGTTGTGCCGCACGAGGCCGAGGCCGTGGGTCAGTTCTTTGGTTTCACCTTCTGGCCTGGTGAGGTCGTGCGGTTCGACCTCGGCGGACGGGTGCTCGAGGTGACCGGGATACCCGGCCACCACCCGGCCTCCGTCGCGATCTTCGACCCCTGGAGCGGATTCCTGTTCACAGGCGACACGATGTACCCGGGCCGGCTGTACGCGCTCGACTTTCCGGCCTTCACCGAGAGCCTGGACCGGCTGGCCGAGTTCGCCGCCGCCAGGCCGGTCACGCACGTGATGGGCTGCCACATCGAGATGACCAGGACGCCGCGCCGCGACTATCCGCTCGGATCGAGGTACCAGCCGGACGAGCCGCCGCTGCAGATGACCGTTGCCCAGCTGAAGGCGGTCCGCGCTGCCGCCAGGGCCGCCGCCGGGAGGCCGGGCGTGCACGTGCATGACGACTTCATCATCTTCAACGGACCGTGCCGGGCGGCTGTCCTGCGGCAGCTCGCTCGTGCTGCGTTGCGGAGGCTAACTGGCCGGGACGCACCATGAGCTGGATGATCGCCCGGTGCCGGTGAACGTGGTGTTCGAGACCCACTCGACCACCGTTGACAATGAGCGGGGCGTGGCCACCGGCTGGCTCCCGGGAGAGCTGTCCGAGCGTGGTCGTGATGGCGCTCGCGAGCTCGGGCGGCGCCGGGTTGGCGACGGCCTTGCGGCTGTGTTCTGTTCGGACCTGGCCAGGGCCGTAGAGACTGCCCGGCTCGCGTTCGCGGGTTCGGTCATTCCCGTGCTGTTTGACTGGCGGCTGCGCGAGTGCAACTACGGCAGCCGGAACGGGATGCCGGCCGCGGAGCTGCACGCCGGCAGGCGCGGACACCTGGACGTGCCGTATCCGGGCGGCGAGAGCTGGAGGAGGCAGTGGCCAGGGTCGGATGGTTCCTCGACGATCTGCCGCGGCGCTGGGACGGGCAGCGAGTGCTGGTCATCGGGCACGCCGCGACCCGCTGGGTCTTGATCATTGGCTGAACATGATTCCGCTCGAGGAACTTGTCGATGCGGACTTTGCCTGGCAGGAAGGCTGGGACTATCAGCTCGGCTGAACTGTGCGGCCGACCACACACTCAGGCCATCGAGGCCAGCCGAGGTTACCGGCCAGTCACCTACATTTCTTGTCCCAGCCGCGCTCCCAGGCGAGCGGCCGGGTCAGCACGATTGCCGTACTCTATTTGTGAGCCGTACTGCAGGTGAAGGTCGATGCGAGCCATCATCGCGGGAGTCCTGATTGCCGTCGTCATCGCGGGCCCGCCGATAGCACGGGTTCTCGCTTACAAGCTGCGCGGCGACGTCGTGGCGCGGTGCCGCGATGGCCATCTCTTCACGACCGTATGGATTCCTGCCATGCCGTTCAACAGTGTCTCTCTCGCTCCATCGATCAGGCTGCAGTACTGTCCGGTCGGTCGGCACTGGACCGTCGTCACCCGGGTAAGAGACTCGGACTTGACCGACGAGGAAAGACAGAGCGCCGCGCAGCACCGCGACGTGCGGATGCCGCGGCGAACCTGACGCCCGGTGCGTGACAGGCGGGTCGCGGCGGATCCAACAACGACCACTCCGCTGTCATCAGCGGGTGTCAGACACGAATGTGGGAGTCGTTGATCGTGCCTGCGAAGAGATCTGGCAACAGCCACACAACCAGACTGGCGCCGCCTGACCTGGCATCTGACGGCGTCACACACTCACCCGGGGCCCACGTGCTGACCGCCACGCGTGGGCCGACATGGTCGGCCGGCGTCCAGCGCATGGGTGGTCCATGATCCCGAAGGATTTTCCCAGGTCGGGGCCGGCCTGGTGACGCCGCCCGCCGAAGTGTTTGCCTTGGCCCTGCGCGAGCTCGCCGCCCGGGCTCCTTGATCACGGAAACGAGCCAGTAAATACTGCAATACGACAGGGTTCCGTGATCACCGAAACTGCCGCGGCCGCTCGGCGAGTCGCAGGAACTCCTCTGCGTTCCCGCGCGTGTTCGACGTCACGCTGCGCAGCGTCCGCTCCTGGAACAGTTCGTCCTCGTAATTCAGCGCGGGGATGTCGGTCAGGTAGATGCCGGCGATCGCCAGCGTTCCGCCCCGGTCAAGGTTGCGCAGCGCGGGCGGCACCACCGTGCCGACGGGCGCGAACACGATCGCCGAGTCCAGTGGCTCCGGCGAGGGGTCGAACGAATCCTGCGCCGAGGCCACGCCCAGGTCGAGCGCGAGCTTTCGGGCCTGCGGCGCCCTGGTGAAGACGTGCACGGCGGCTCCGCTCGCCATCGCCACCTGGGCCGCCAGGTGCGCCGAGCCGCCGAATCCGTAGATGCCAAGCCGGCCGCCCGGCGGCAGTTCGGCCCGCAGCAGCGCGCGGTAGCCGATGATCCCCGCGCAGAGCAGGGATCCAAGGCACGCGCCGCCGGGTCCCTGATATATACTACTGGTAGCTATCATCTGAGGGAGGTGTCATGGCGGGCACGGCGATCGCGAGGCTCTTCACCCACGGCAGGAGCCAGGCCGTGCGGCTGCCCAAGGAGTTCCGGCTGCCCGGCGACCGGGTGCGCGTTCGGCACATGGGCGACGGCGTGCTGCTGGAGCCGATCGCGTCCGATGTCGAGGCGTGGTTCGCCGAGCTGGACCGCTTCGCGGACGTGCCGCTGTTCGAGGACGGCAGGAACCAGCCGCCGACGCTTGCTGGGGAGGATCTTTTCGGGTGAATTACCTCCTCGACACCAACGCCGTGGTCGCGCTGCTGCGGAATAGGCCAGCCGGGGTTCGGGAACGGTACCGGGAGGCGGAAGCGGCCCGTGACTACCTCGCGCTCTCGTCAGTCGCATTGTTCGAGTTGTGGTACGGCGTGGCGAAGAGCAGTCAGGTGCCGGAGAACACCGAGCGCCTGCGGATCTTGCTCTCCGGTGACCTGGACCTGCTGGACTTCGATGACGAGGACGCCCGTACCGCCGGGCAGGTGCGCGCCGCCCTGGAGAAGGCCGGGACGCCGATCGGCGCCTACGACGTGCTGATCGCCGGGCAGGCACTGCGGCGCGGGCTGACAGTCGTCACGGCTAACACGTCCGAGTTCGGCCGGGTCACCGGCCTGAGCTGGCAGGACTGGACGAGCTAACCGTCGCCAAGGCACGCTGGCGCAGTCGTGTGCACGGCAACGACAAGCAAAGACGTGTCAAAGTCCGAGTTTCGGCCTCGCGACAGCCGTGCGGGTTCAGCCCATCCTGGGGCCAGCCCGTCTCGGAGTTGCCGCGCGCCCGGACCGGCGAGTCCGTCCCGCGCCCGACCCCGACGAGCCCGCACCGACGAGCCCTTCCTGTGCCCGACCCGGCGAGCCCGACCATGCGCGGCTTTGCCGCAAGCGCCGCTGCCTGACCTGCCTTGCCAAATAACGAGTAAGGCAGCCCTTTGGGCTGCCTTACTCTTGCCGATCCTCTTGACGAATTTGTTTGGAAAGTATACGAACTAACCAAGCCGTTAGCGGAAACAGGAACCAAGCGCCGACCAGAGTCGGGCAGCGGGGGTGGCCGGTCGCGGAGAGGTCGCCAGCTATGAGAAAGGCTGTTCGTCGTAGTTCCGCATTCTGGGTAGCAGCACTCGCCGGCGTCGGCTCGCTGGTCGCGGCGTCGAGCGCTTATGCGGCCGGGCCGGCCGGCACGCGTCACGGCCATCATCACGCCCGCGCAGGTGCTCACCGGGCCGGGGCTCGCCGGGTCAGCGGCGGGCCCGCGCTGAGTTCGCCGTCCGACCCGGGCGCGAGCGACATCTCGAACCTCGGTACGAGCGGCTGGAAGGTGCAGAGCAGCGCCGCCGCTACCCAGACAGGTGCCCAGATCTCCACGCCTGGCTTTAACACTTCGAGCTGGCTGTCGGTGACCAACGACGACGCTGGCGCCCCTGGCACCGAGCTCGAGGCGCTAGCCCAGAACGGCCGCTGCCCAGGTGACACGACCCTCCAGCCGGTGAACCAATCCATGAGCAGCCCGAACAGCGTGTTCTTCTCCAACAACATGCAGCTGTGCTATGGGTTCATGAACAAGATCGGGTCCGACACGGTCAGCATGTTCAGCGTCCCGTGGTGGTGGCGCACCGACTTCACCGCAAGCGTGCCGGCTGGTGGCGTCGCCAATCTGATCGTCAATGGGGTGATCGGATCGGCCAGCGTCTGGGTGAACGGCACTCAGGTGGCCAGCTCAACCACCGTTACGGGCGCTTACACCCGATTCACGGTCAACATCTCGAACCTGATCCTGTCCGGAACGAACTCGCTGGCGATCCAGGTCAACCCCAATGATCCGTCGTCCATGTTCACGACCGACAACGTGGACTGGACCCAGATTCCGCCGGACAACAACACCGGCATCCAGTTCCCCGTGCAGCTGCAGACCGACGGCGCCCTTGCCGTCGGCAACTCGCACGTCAACCAGTCGGACGCAGCCGACCTGTCAAGCGCCGCCCTGACCGTCAAGACCGACGTCACGAACTTCACAGCGACCTCGCAGACCGGCACGGTCACGGCGACGATCACCCCGCCAGGCAATGGCACGCCGATCACGGTCAGCCAGAACGTCACGGTCCCGGCCAACACCACGCAGACCGTCTCCTTCGCCCCGGCCAGCTTCCCGAGCCTCACGATCGCCAACCCGCGAGTGTGGTGGCCCTACCAGCTCGGGGCGCAGCCGCTGTATACGCTCGGCGTCTCGGTCGCACAGGGCGCCACGACCTACAACACGACCACCGAGACATTCGGCATCAGGACCGTGACGTCCTACCTGACCGGCTCGAACGCGATCGAGCCAAGCGGTGCCAGGGCGTTCAAGATCAATGGCGTACCGATCGTGATCAGGGGCGGCGGGTACGACCCGAACCTGTTCTTGCACTACTCGGCCGCGGATACGGCGAAGCAGATCGCGCTGATGAAGAACATGGGCGTCAACGCGATCAGGCTCGAGGGCCACATCATGCCAGCCGACTGGTTCGAGCAGATGGACGCGGCCGGCATCCTGGTCAACGGCGGATTCCAGTGCTGCGACGCCTGGCAGGTCAGCGGCACGCTGACCCAGGCACAACTGAACGTGTTGCAGAACTCGGCGCAGACCATCGGAACGAACCTGCGTAACCACCCGAGCGTGTTCAGCTTCCAGTGGTCCGACAACCAGCCGACTAGCCAGCAGGAGTCGGTGTCGATCACCGGCTTCCAGGCCGCGGACTTCTACCCGCAGACCCCGCTAATCGCATCGGCCGAGTACAAGTCGACAACCACCCTCGGCGCGTCCGGGCAGAAGGAGGGGCCCTATGACTGGGTCCCGCCGGACTACTGGTACGACACGACCCATCTGGGCACCGACACGACGGTGACCAACGCCGGTGCCGCCTGGGGCTATGACAGTGAGGAAAGCGCGGGTGACACTGTGCCAACCCTCGACTCGCTGAACCGGTTCATGTCGGCCAGCGACCTGTCGAACCTGTGGCAGAACGCTAAATTCAACCAGTACCACCTGAACTACGAACCGCATTGCAGGATCGGCTACTCATTCGGCACGCTGTGCCATTTCGACACCGCGCTGAGCAGCAGGTACGGGACGTGGACTAGCCTCGCCCAGTACGTCCAGATGGCGCAGGCCCAGGACTATGAGGACGTCAGGGCTCAGTTCGAGGCGTTCATCGCCCACGCTAACAACACGCCGCTGCCCTCGACCGGCACGATCTACTGGCAGATGAACAAGGGCTGGCCGAGCATGCTCTGGCAGCTCTACAACGCCGACGGTGACCAGGCGGGCAGCTACTTCGGTGCCCAGGAGGCGAACCGGACCCTGCACGCCATCTACACCCTCGACAACGGCACAGTGACGCTGGACAACCTCAGCAACACGACCCAGTCTGGCCTGTCGGTCGAGTCCAAGGTCTACAACCTGGCCGGGACCGTCCTGGACGACCAGACCGCCAGCAACATCAGCCTGACCAGCCAGCAGGTGCTGAGCAATGTGCTCACCCCGAAAGTGCCGACCAGCCCGGTCGAAACGTACTTCGTGGAACTGCAGCTCAAGCACAACGGCACGCTTATCGACCGCAATGTCTACTGGCTGTCCACCCAGCCGGACATCGTGAACTGGAGTAAGACGCTCGGCCAGCCGGTCGGCACGGTGTCCACGTACGCGAACCTCACCGGCTTGCAGACGCTGCCGCAGACATCGGTCACGGCCACCGCTGCGACGGTTAACCAGTCCGGACCAAGCGGCGCCGACCGCGCCACGACGGTCACGATCACGAACACTTCCAGCTCGACGGTCGCGTTCCTGCTGCGGGCCGACATCCGCCGCGGTACTGCCAGCGGCCAGGAACTCTCCGGCGACAACGAGCTCATGTCCTCCGTCTGG
>WNFI01014105.1_pt1 | contig 16302 bp, 12 predicted proteins | sample 5400471 | NCBI WGS metagenome assembly WNFI01 (sample SAMN13153348, study PRJNA577476) | soil metagenome | isolation source: 100 cm saprolite on Douglas fir-dominated hillslope | place: USA:California | collected 2013-09-17 | reverse complement strand
ACCGTCGGCCCGGCCATACCGCCCCGCGGGTCACGATGCTCATCCCCTCCGTCGCCGGCGTGGTGCACGCGCGCAACCGTCCGCCATCCGCCGTCCAGACCCAGCAATCCTGGCAGGCGCCCATCAGACAGAACCCGGCACGCGCGCCGTCGCCGAACTCGCTGTCGCGCAGCCGCACGCCGTTGGCCAGCAAAGCGACCAGCAACGTGTCGCCCGCCAAAGCCTCGGTCGCCGCGCCGTCCACGTCCAGCCGTATCGGCCGGCGTGCCGTCTTGCCGACGCGACGGAACAGGCCGCGATCTGGGTCATCCTGCTTCAGGTTCGGCTTCATGCGGGACGCAGCATCCCACCCGGCGCGCTGCGGTGTCCAATCGGTGTTCGATCTGCTTATATAAGCTGACATTATGGGATCGTGGGATGAACGCCAGACAACTTGAGGTCTTCCGCGCCATCATGCGCTGCGGCACGCTCACCGGCGCCGCCAAGGCGCTCAGCGTCTCGCAACCCGCGCTCAGCCAGATCCTGCTGCACACCGAAGACGAACTCGGCCTCAAGCTGTTCGAGCGCCTGAAGGGCCGTCTCGTGCCGACGCCGGAAGCCGAGCAGCTCTTTCCCGAGGCCGATCGCCTGTTCCGCGATTTCGACAATCTTCGTCGTTTCGCCAGCGACTTGAAGCACGGCAAGACGGGGCTGGTGCGGCTTGCCTCCTCCGCGCCGCCCTCGCTTTCGATCGTGCCGCACGCGCTGAAGGCCTTCCGTTCCGCTTGCGCGGGGGTACGCGTGCGTTCCTATGTCGTGCCGGTGGCGGTGATCGCCACGATGCTCGAGCGTGGCGAGGCCGATGTCGGCGTCGCCATGAACGACATACCGATACCGATGCTGGATACCGAGGTGATCGGCCGCAGCGAGGTGGTCTGCGTCCTGCGGGCCGATCACGCTCTCGCCAAGCGGGATGTGATCACCGTCCCCTATCTGGCCGGCGAGACCCTGATCTCCTATCGCGGCGATTCCCTTCCGGGAACGCTGCTGGAGCGCGCCTTCGCCGAGGAGGGCGTCGCGCTGCGCCCGGATGTCGAGATCGACGTCTCGATCATCGCGCTGTCCTTCGTGCAGCACGGGATCGGTGTTGCGCTGGTCGATGGGCTGCTGCCATGGAGCAGCTTCCCGGGCCTCGTCGCCCGGCCGTTTCGCCCCGCCGTCTCGCTCCCGCTGTGTCTGTTGACCAGCAATCGGCGTCCGCTATCGCGCAACCAGGACTTGCTACGCCGGCATTTGCGCGAGGCGGTGCGGATCCATGGCGCGGATCCGGCGAGCCCGGGCGTGCTGATCCCGGTCTGATTCAGGCCCATAAGCCGGACTTATCGGGACACCCCGAATCGTTCTTGGACAGATCCGCCCCGCTACTCGGAGACTGCCGATACCCGTTTGCTGCGTGGGATTGGCATGACTTGGCGGATCGGCGTCGATATGGGCGGCACATTCATCGATTTCTGCCTGCTCGATGAGCGATCGAACCGGCTGCATTCGCTGAAGGTCCTCACGACGCCTGACGAGCCGGGCCGCGAGGTGATGGATGGTCTCGCCCTGTTGCAGCAGCGACACGGCCTCGACCCGGCGCGGATCAGCAGCTTTGTGCACGGCACGACGGTCGGCATCAACACGGTCATCCAGCGTAAGGGAGCGCGACTCGCGCTGCTCACCTCGGAAGGGTTCGAGGACGTCATCGAGCTGGGGCGCCTGCGTCTCCCCGAGATGTACAGCCTGTTCTGTTCCCGCCCCGAGCAGCTGATTCCCCGCGATCGCGTCTTCGGCGTCGCCGAGCGCACGCGCGCCGACGGCAGCGAGCAGGCCGCACTCGACGAAGCCGGGGTGCGCGGCGCAATCGCGCGGGCGCGCGCCAAGCAGGTCGAGGGCATCGTGATCGCCTTCCTCAATGCCTACCGCAACCCGGGGCACGAACGGGCGGCGAAGGCGATCGTCGAGCGCGAGGCTCCCGAGCTCTTCGTCTTCTGCTCGACCGAGATCTGGCCGGTGATCCGCGAGTACGAGCGCAGTACCACGGTCATTCTCAACGGCTACGTCCATCCCCGCGTCGATCGCTACCTTCACTCGCTCGAGCGCGCCCTGCGCGAACGCGGTGTCGCCGTCGCGCCGATGATCACCAAATCGAATGGCGGCATCATGAATGCCGCGCTCGGCCGCACCGCCTGCGTCAACATGCTGCTGTCGGGCACCGCGTCGGGCGTGATCGGCGCAACCTTCCTCGCCCGCCAGGCGGGCGTCGCCAATGCGCTCACCCTCGATATCGGCGGCACCAGCGCCGATGTCGCCCTGGTGATCGACGGCAAGCCGCAATTCGGCATGGGCGAGACGATCGGCGAGTTCCCGCTCTACGTGCCGTCGGTATCCGTGTCCTCGATCGGTGACGGGGGCGGCTCGATCGCCTGGGTCGACGGCTTCGGCGTCCTCAAGGTCAGCTCGGTCGCGATGGATTGCCGGCGGGCCGAAGCGGTGGTGGATCGTCTGGCGCGGCAGCTCGGTCTTGGGCTGCACGAGACCGCGGAGGCCATCATCAAGGTCGCCATTTCCGGCATGTTCGTCGAGGTGAACAAGCAGATCGCGCGTTACGGCGTCGATCCGGCCGATTTCACCCTGCTGCCGTTCGGTGGCGCCGGACCGATGTTGGGCTGTCTGCTGGCCCGCGAGCTCGGCATGAGCCGCATCATGATTCCGCACCGGCCCGGCGTGGTCAGCGCGCTGGGTGGGCTGATCGCCGACGTGAAGAACGACTTCATCCGCACGGTGTTCGTCGATGCCGAACTCGCCGCGATGCCGCTCTTGCGCGAGGCGTTCGACGCGCTGCGCCTCGAGGCCGAACGCTGGCTGCGCCAAGATCAGGGTTTCGATGGCCCGGCCGTCTACTCACTCTCGGCCGATATGCGGTATCGCGGCCAATCCTTCGAGATCGAGGCGCCGATCGAGGATCGCTGGGTGGCATCGGGCGATATCGGCGCACTGCTCGCCGCATTCCATCGCCAGCACGCGCTCATCTACGATTTCAGCGACGAGGCGGCGGAGGTCCAGATCATCAATCTCCGCCTGGTGATCGCCGGCGTCACCGCGCTTCCCGAATTCCCCGAGCAGGCGTGGATCGTCGGTGAGCCGGTGCCGGAGAAGCATATCGATGTCTGGTATGACGGCGAGTCGAGGAACCTGCCGCTCTACCTTCGGGAAACGCTTCGGCACGGCCATGGCCTGAACGGCCCGGCGGTGATCACCCAGGAGGATACGACGATCTGCATTCCGGCCGGCTTCGCCGGGTCGATCGACGCACACGGCAATCTCCACCTCGTCTTGCGGCATTGAGAGGACGGCGATGGCGATCGACAAGGTCACGCTGCAGGTTCTTGCCAACCATACCCGCGCGGCGGCCGAGAACATGGCCTACACGCTCTATCGTACGGCGCATTCCACCTTCGTGAAGGAGACGCAGGATTTCACCGTGATGCTGACGGACACTGCGGGTTTCACCGTGGCGGTCCCGATGGATCTCGGCGCTACCTGGTATCCGGGCATCAATTACGGCCGGGCGATCGCTGTGATTTCCGACTATGCGCCGGGCGATGTCGGCTTCACCAACGATCCCTATAGCGGCTACCTCGCCACCCACACACCCGATCTCCATATGTGGAAGCCGATCTTCCACGGTGGCGAAATCGTCTGCTTCGCCTGCGGCCATATTCACAATACCGATATGGGCGGCGCGGTGCCTGCCAGCCTGTCGCGCTCGCTGACCGAGATCCATCAGGAAGGAGTACGCTTCCCGCCGATGAAGCTCTTTCGTGCTGGCGTGCTGAACGAGGACTTGCTGCGCGTCATGTTGCTGAACGTGCGCAAGCCGGAGCAGAACCACGGCGACCTCAAGGCCTTCATCGGCGCGCTGAATACCGGCGAGCGCAAGGTCCGCGCGATGCTGGCGAAGTTCGGCGTGGAGACCTTCAAGGAAGGCCTGGCGGGCCTGCTGGACTATGCCGAGCATCAGGCACGCGAGGTTCTGCGCGGCATCCCGGACGGCGAGTATTTCTTCGCCGACTATGCCGATGAGGATGCGGTGGACGGCAATCCTTGCCGGCTCGCGCTGACCCTGCGGATCGTGGGAGACAGCGCGGTGCTCGATTTCACCGGCACGGATCCCCAGCTGACCTCGGCGCTGAACGTGCCGACCGGCAGCGATCCACGCCACACGCTGCTGCTGGTCGGCGTCTACTACGTGCTCTACACCCTCAACCCGCAACTGCTGCTGAATGCGGGGTTGACGCGCCCCTTCACCTGTATCGTACCGGAAGGCACCGTGCTCAATCCGGTCTTCCCCGCCGCCGTCGGCATGCGCAGCCTGACATGCGGGCGGTTGCGGAGCGTCATCTTCGGCGCGTTTTGCCAAGCGATCCCCGAGCGCATGCCTGCGGCACCCGCGGGATCGAGCTCCATCGTCAACGTGATGACCACGGACAACCGCACGCATCGCACGATCCTGGCGGCGATCAATCCGATTGTCGGCGGCGGCGGCGGCATGCCGCATGGCGACGGCGCCAATGGATCGGGGGCCGACGCCGCCTATCTCAAGAACACCCCGATCGAGATCACCGAGGCCGAGGTGCCGATCGAGGTTCTACGCTACGGCTTGTTGACCGATTCGGGCGGCGCTGGCCGTTGGCGTGGCGGCCTGGCCACGGTTCTCGATTTCCGTGTTTCCGCGCCGCACACGCGGATCACGGCGCGCAACCGCGATCGCTCGCGCTTCCGCCCCTGGGGAATTCTGGACGGCAAGGCCGGCGAGCCGTCGAATTTCATTCGTAACCCGGGGACGCAGCAAGAGCACATTCTCGGGAACACCGACATCCTGGTGGCCGAGCCGGGCGACGTCATCCACATCCGCTCGCCCGGGGGCGGCGGCCGCGGCAGCCCGCTCGACCGCGTGCCGGCGGAGGTCATGCTCGACGTCGAGCGCGGCTATGTGTCGGTGGTGGCGGCGGCGGCACAATACGGCGTCGTGATCGAGGATGGCGCGATCGTCGCGCACGCCACGGAGGCCCGGCGCATGGTCATGCGCAGGACGGAAAGCGGCGCGCGTTTCGATTTCGGCCCGGAACGGCTCGCCTTCGAGCGATTGTGGACGCGCGAGAACTACGACGCGCTCACCGGAATTCTCGCCGACCTGCCTGTCCATTGGCGCTTCTTCGTCAAGACCAAGCTGTTCGAGCGCCTGCCCGGCAGCGTCGGCCGGGTGAACGAGAATCCCGTCCGTAGCGCCTATGCCGCTCTGGTGGAGGCTTATCCCCAAATCAGCGCTGGCGGCGGCGCCCAACGGCCAGACGGGACGGCACGGGCGGCAGGCGCCAAGGCCGCCGCCGAAGAGGTCGGTCCTCGACGCCACGCAAGGTCCGCGCCATGACCGCGGCGCCAGCCATCTCGCCGCCCATTCGCCGGGTCATGCGCCATATGGAAGAGCATTTCGCTGAGCCGTTGTCGCTCGCCGAGCTCGCGCGCATGTGCGACCGCAGCCTGCACCGCTTCGCCACCGTATTCCGCCAGGAGGTCGGCATTCCGCCGCACCAGTATCTCTGCCGGCTGCGCATCCAGCATGCGCAGTCATTGCTTCGCCAGGGAACCTCGCCGACTATAGCTGCGGTGGAGACCGGCTTTTTCGATCAGAGTCACCTGTCGCGTCACTTCAAGCGGCTGTGCGGCGTGACGCCTGGTCGCTTCATCGCATCGGGAGGCCGATCCGTACGCGACACCGTGCCGCTGGCGGCTGACGAGTTGATGTGAAGGGGGCGGAACGATAGCCGTGACCATTGTGCTGCGTCGGCTCGGGGCAGCCGATCTTCAGGTGGCGCACCGCCTGTCAGCAGAGGCTGGCTGGCCGCACCGGCTCGAGGATTGGCACCTGTTTCATGCGCTCGGCGGCGGGGTCGTCGCCTGCGAGGGAACCGGCGAGCTCGTCGGCACCGCCATGTCGTGGCGCTATGGCCCGGGCGCAGGCACATTGGGCATGATTCTGGTGTCGCCAGCGCAGCAGGGCAAGGGAATCGGCCGCCGATTGACCGAGGCCTTGCTCCACGATGCCGGGGCGCGGAGCCTCATGTTAAACGCCACCGGCGCGGGGCTGCGGCTTTACGCGGCGAGCGGCTTCCGAGTCGCCGGCGCCATCCGCCAGCTGCAGGGGCAGTGCCGATCGATGTCAGGCGCCACTGCGGCGCGTCCCTTGCGGCCGGGTGACCGTGCTGCGCTCCTCGCTCTCGACGCGGCCGCCTTTGGCGCGGAGCGAACCACCTTGCTCGACCGGCTCATACAAGAGGGGCGCACGATGGTGCTCGGTGCGCCGCAGGCGGTCACCGGCTTCGCGATCCGCCGGAAATTTGGTCGCGGCGAGGTCATCGGCCCGGTCGTCGCCGCCAGCGAGACCGACGCGATCGAGCTGGTATCCGCCCTTGCCGGGCCCCGGCTTTCTCCGCATCGACGTTCCGGTGACGGCGACCTGTCTGATGACTTGGCTGGCCGATTCAGGACTCGTCGATGCCGGCGGCGTCACCATCATGGTTCGCGGCGTGTGGCCGGCCGTCTCTGCGCAAACCCAACGCTTCGCCCTGGTCAGCCAGGCGCTCGGCTAGCTCCCCCGCTTGCGCAATTCGGCCTGATGCGCGGTCACCATGTCCGCCATGCTGGTGAAACGGAAATCGTAGCGAGCGCCCCGTTCCTCTACCGTGGCGGGCGGCGGCATTGTCGCGCCCCAGCCGACGCGGTCATGGCGGCGGTCGATCCAGGCACGAGCGAGGCCGAATTGCGTTGCCGGCGCGTGGTCGTGGAACAGGCTTTGCGCGGTGTGCAGGATATCGGCCTTGGCGTGGCCGAGTTCGGCGAGATGATTCAGCATATAGCGGAAATTCGCCGGGTTCGGCTTGTATGAGCCGATGTCCTGCGCCGTATAGATCGCATCGAAGGCGACGCCGAGGCGCTTGTTGCTGCCCTTGAAGCTCTCACGATCGACGTTCGACAGGATCACCAGCTTGTAGTGCTGCTTGAGATATCGCAGCGCGGCCGCCGAGTCGGGGAATTCCGGCCAGTGCGGCACCGAGGCGCCGAACAGCTGGTGATCCTGCTCGCTTGCGGTCGTCTGCCATTGCTTGGCGAGGCGCCGGTGCACCGTCGCCAGCAGCTCGGAATAGACCATATCGGGCGTGTCTGCCTCTTGGGCAGATTCGTGCTTGGCGAAGGTCTCGAGCACCGCATCGCGAGACAGGGTCAAACCGGCCTTGCGCAGCAAGGGTTGCAGCGCGGTGTGGATGCCGCTCTCCCAATCGATCAGCGTGCCATAGCAATCGAAGGTGAGAACGCGGAAATCGGTAAGCTTCATTGTCGGTCTCCGGTGCGTTGATGCGGTCGAAGGTTAGGTAGCAACAGACCCTGCGCCCCAGCTTGCCAGCTCGGCGAACGAGGTCTCGCCATCCCAGGCCGCCATGATGTGCTCGCCGATGAGCGGGCCGAACTTGAACATCTGGCCGTCGCAATTGGTGACGACGAGCCGGCGTCGCGCCTGGTGCAGCGCGAAGCGGCGAGTGTCGTCCATGACGTAGTAGCCGACCTGCATGCGCAACGGCCGGTAGTCCTGCGCGTCCCGCAGATAAGGGCCGAAATCGTCGATCACCCGGCGGCCCTGCTCGAGATCCTCGTCGAAGCCTTCGGCGGGAGTGCCCGGTCGCCGTCGTCCGCCCGAGCCGAATTTCAGTCCGGTGCCGGCCAGCGGCGGCAGCGCATAGACGTTCCGCTCGCCGAGCACGACAATCGCTGGGCCGGCCGCCCAGCTCTCGCGATAAACCGGCGGCGGCTCGACATAGCACAGCGTCTGGCGGAAGACGGGCAGGGTGCCGTACTCGGACGGCAACAAGCCGGACAACCAGGCGCCAGCGGCGACGACGACGAAATCGCCGGCCAGGACCCGCCCGTCTGCCGTGGTCACGCTGCCGGCCGTCTCGTCCACCGCCACCGCTTGCGTTCGGGTCATGATCGCGGCGCCGCCGCGCGTCACCAGCCGGGCGAGATCGTGCAGGATGCGGTCGGCGAACAGCGGGCCACCGGGACGCGCGAGGAGACCCCGGGCGGTCAGCGGCAGCCGCAAATGCGGGCAGAGGCGCTCGATTTCGGCGGCGCCGAGCACTTCGTGCGGCACATCAAGGCGGCGGAAGACCGCCAGCGTCGCGTCGGCGTAGTCGCCCGGCGACGCCGAGATCGCCAATGCGCCGCAATCGGCGAAATGACGCGCGCCGATCTCCTGCCACAGCGTCTCCCACGCCGCGAATGCCTGTCCGACCATCCGCGTGTAGCCCTCCGCCGCGCCGTAATGCATGCGGATCATGCGATGTTGGTCGTGCGATGCGGCGTGCGGGTTCGGCACCTCGCCCTGCTCGATCAATGTCACCGCGTGGCCGCGCCGCAAGGCCGCGCGCGCGACGGACAGCCCGACGATGCCGGCACCGACGATGAGAATGCGCGCCATGATGGTCTCGCCGCTAGAGCGCCATGCACAGGCGCAGCGCGTCGTAGATGGCGGCGTGGACGTTGCGGCTGGTCACCGCGTCGCCGATGCGGTGCAGCTCGAACGCCCCGCCGACAGGCGGTGCGGGCAATTGCGGGCGGCCGGCGAGCAGGGCGTTGATCTCGCTCACCCCGTCATTGGCCGATTGTGCCCGCAGCGTGTGGTAGAGATCGTCGACCGGAACCGTGCCGTGCTCGATGATCACCTGCGAGGCCGTCAGCGCCATCTCTTCGCCGGTAAGCTCGTGCCGGAACGTGGCGACGAGCCGATTGCCGCTCGGCCGCACTCGCACCAGCTGATGGTCGAAGGTGGTCTGCACGCCGTGCTGTGCGAAGCGCTTGCGGTAGACCACCCGGGCGGAATACTCCATCTCGAGACCCATGTTGTCGTCGATGGTGACGAACTGCACCTCGCGTCCGTTCTCCGCCAGGTGCAGCGCGCAGGAGACGGCCTGGTGCTGGCCGGTGCCGTCATAGACGATGACGTCCTCCTTCGCCCGCGTGCCGTCGGCCAGCACGTCCCAAACGCTGCTGCAATGCTCGGCGCCGTCCAGCCACTCGGTATCGGGTACGCCGCCGGTGGCGATGACCACCGCGGCCGCCGAGCTTGCTGGCCGCCTCGAACAAGACGACCTTGTGCCCGCGCTCGGCGGCGACGCGCGCCGCTTCCAGCCCGCCGGGGCCGCCGCCGACAACCACCACCTTGCGGCCCGGCGCCGCCGCTCTTGCCACGATTTGCGGCAGGATCTGCTCGCGCCCGCTGGCCGGGTTATGGATGCAGGCCACCTTCTTGTACATGCAATAGGACGCACCGACGCAGGGGCGGATGCGCTCCTCCTCGCCGCGTGCCAGCTTGTTGACGATCTGCGGATCGGCCATGTGCGCGCGCGTCATCGCCACCATGTCCAGCAGGTTCTCGGCGATGGCGTGACGTGCCGTCGCCAGATCCGGAATGCGGGCGGCATGGAACACCGGCAGCTTCGTCTCGCGCTTGAACGTGCCGACCGGCTTGAGGAACGGCGCCAGCGGCTGCGACATGCCAGGCATGTTGTGCTCGGCCAGCGCCAGATCGGTATCCATGCGGCCGAAGATGCAGTTGAAGAAATCGATCTGTCCCTCGCGCTCGAAGATGCGCGCGATCTTCAAGCACTCCTCGAACCCGATGCCGTCCCCGATATCTTCATCGACGACGAAGCGGATGCCGACCAGCCAGTCGTCGCCGACCGCCTTGCGGATGGCATCGTGCACCATCAGCCCGAACCGGGTGCGGTTCTCCGTCGATCCGCCGAATCCGTCGGTGCGCAGGTTCGTGCGCGGCGAGAGGAACTGTCCGATCAGATGACCGCCCGTCACCGTCTCCACGCCGTCGAGCCCACCCTCCTTGCAGCGCAGCGCGGCCGCGGCGTAATCCGCGACGATGCGCTTGATGTCCGACATGTCCATTTCGCGGGGAAAATTGCGATGCCGCGTCTCGCGTACCCGCGATGGCCCCAATGTCGGCAGCCAATTCATCGACATCGCGTCGGCGCGTCGGCCGAGATGCGATATCTGGCACATGATCGCTGCGCCGTGACCGTGGATGCGCTGCGAGAATTCCTGCAGATAAGGGATGATCTCGTCACTGGCGACATTGATCTGCCCGCCGCCCCAGCTCGAATCCGGCGCTACCATGGACGAGCCGCCGAACATGGTCAAAGCGAGGCCGCCGCGCGCCTTTTCCTCGTGATAACGCTGATAGCGCTCCTTTGGCAGCCCGCCCTCGTCGAGCGTCGATGCATGACTGGTGCTCATCACCCTGTTACGCAATGTCAGGCCTTTGATTTGCAATGGCTGCAGCAGCGGATCGTTCTTCCGTGTCGGCGCCCCTCTGGCGGGAAGCGACTGCGTCGATGTCTCCGTGTCAGCCATCATTGAACTCCTTGTTGGGCGCGCCAGGATGACGACGTGTCGGCGCCCGAGGCAGCCAGCCGTGGGGATTGCAACGCATTAAGCTCCTGCTCGGTTCGATGGCACAATATGTCGGCTCCCTTCGACAGGCGATGTCGCGGTGGCGGGCGGACGTCGCAGACGCCCTCTATCCGAGCCGCGCAACGTTCGAAGAAGCAGCAGGCGTGACTATCGGCGGCCCAGGCGGGGGCGGAAGCGGCGGCATTCACGATCGGCGGCTTGCCGACGTCCTCGAGCCAGCCTTGCCGAAGTTCCGGAACAGAGGCGATCAGCAGGTCGGAGTACGGATGAAATGGTCGGCTTGCCATCGCCGCGCGGCTGCCGAACTCCACCTTCCAGCCGGCATAGAGGACCATGACCTCGTCGCAAATCGCCCGAACGGTCGAGAGGTCGTGGCTGATGAACATATAGGCGACGCCGAGCTCGCGCCGCAGCTCCGCCATGAGGTCGAGTATGGCGGCGCCGATAACCGTATCGAGAGCCGAGGTTACCTCGTCGCATAGAATGAGGGCGGGTTTCGCCGCAAGTGCGCGCGCAAGATTGACGCGCTGCTTCTGGCCGCCCGAGAGCTCGCTTGGATATCGCTCTCTGAGATGCGCGGGCAAGCGGACGAGATCGAGGAGCTCGGCAACCCGCTTGCGCTGCTGATCGGCCGCAAGCCCGTGGTAGAAGGCAAGTGGCCGCTGCAAGATGCGCTCGACCGTCTGGGCAGGGTTCAGCGCGGTGTCCGCCATCTGAAAGACGATCTGAATCTCGCGAAGCTGCTCGCGCGAGCGCCCGGAAGCCGCCGGCGACAACGGCACGCCGTTGAAGAGAACCGATCCTGCCGCGGCGGGCACGAGGCCGGCGATAACGCGCGCGAGCGTGCTCTTGCCGCAACCAGACTCGCCGATTACGCCGAGCGTAGCTCCCGCGCGGATGGCGAAATCGACCTCGTTGACTACGCGCAAGAGCGGCATTCCCGCGACCGTCGCCCCGTAGCCGGCGACCAGCCCGCGAACCTCGAGCAGCGGCGGTATCGCATCACTTGCCCGCGGCGTCGCTATTCCCAGTCGCACCACCGGCTCGGCGGCGGCGAGCAGGCTCTTGGTGTATTCGCTCGCCGGTGCATTCAGGAGATCACCGGTGGCGCCGATCTCCTGGATCTCGCCGTCGCGCAGGACGATGATGCGATCGGCCATCTGGGCGACCACCGCGAGGTCATGCGAGACATAGATTGCCGTTGTCCGGCGCTCGCGCACGACATTCTTGAACGCGTGCAGCACCTCGATCTGCGTCGTCACATCGAGCGCCGTCGTCGGCTCGTCGAGAATGACGAGATCGGGATCCGTGATCAGGGCCATGGCGGCCATCAGTCGTTGCAGCTGCCCGCCGGAAACCTGATGCGGATAGCGTCGCCCGACATGGTCGGGGTCGGGCAACGCCAAGGCGCGGAACAGCTCTATCGCCTTCGCCTTGGCCACTTCCCGCGTCATCAGCCCGTGAATGCGCGCGCTTTCGATCACTTGCGTCATGATCGATTTCGCCGGGTTGAATGCGGCCGCCGCGCTTTGCGGGATATAGGCGACGCGTCCGCCGCGCAATTCGGCGAGGCGGCGCGGCGACAGGGCGAGAATATCGGTGTCTCCGATCCGGATCCTGCCGCCGGCGATTCGACAGCCCGGCCGGGCATACCCCATCAGGGCCAGGGCGATCGTGGTCTTACCCGATCCGGATTCGCCGATGAGCGCGACGACCTCGCCGTGTGCGACCGAGAAGCTCGCGTTCTTGACGATGACCGTCTCGCGGCCCTCGAGGTCGCGGGCGAGGACACGGAGCTCGGAGACTTCGACCAGCGGTGGCAAATCAGCTCTCCGGCCCGGCGCGATGCCGGCTCGGCAGATTGTCGATCAATAGATTGACCGCAATGGTCAGCGTCGCTATCGCCAAGGCCGGCATGATGACCGCCGGGGCGCCCTCGCCGAGCCCGCCGATATTCTCGCGTACCAACGATCCCCAATCGGCATTGGGTGGCTGTATGCCGAGTCCGAGGAAGCTCAGTCCACTGAGTAGCAGCACGACATAGACGAAACGCAGGCCGATATCCGCGAGCACCGGCCCGACCACGTTCGGCAGGATCTCCTCGCGGACTATGTAGAGCGTCCGCTCGCCGCGGGCGCGCGCGACCTGGACGAAATCCATGGCGTTGACGTTGACGGCGAGCGAGCGGGTAATCCGGTAGGATCCCGGCGTATAGATCACCGCCGCGATGATGATCAGCACGGGAATCGACGAGCCGAAGGCAGAGATCACCACCAGGGCGAACATCTTGCCGGGAATCGAGATCAGCGCATCGATCGCCCGGCTCATCAGCGCGTCGGTCCATCCTCCCGCTGCGGCAGCGGCCATGCCGAGCGTGGTGCCGGCGAGGCAGGCGAGGACCGTCGCGGCGAGCGCGACGCCGATCGTATAGCGCGCGCCGTAGAGGATGCGGCTCAGCATGTCGCGCCCGAGATAATCGGTGCCGAGCAGAAAGCGGTCGCTCATCGCGCCGAACACGTCGGTGTCGACGATGTTGCCGACCTCGTAAGGGGCGAGGCGCGGGCCGATCAGCGCGACGATGAGCCAAAACGCGACAACGGCGAGCCCGACGAGACCGGGCAGGGCCATCCGCAGGCGTCGCCGGGATTGCTGGGCGGGCAGCAGGGGCGTTGCCGAAGCCGGATCGATCTCGTCGCGCATGGTCATCGGTAGCGCAGCCGCGGGTTGGACAGGATGGCGCACAGATCGGCGATGGTGACGAGCAGCAGATAGGCAAGGCAGAAGATCATCGCACAGGCCTGAACGAGCGGCATGTCGCGCGTCGATACCGCATCGACCATCAGCTTGGCGAGACCCGGATAGTTGAAGATGATCTCGATGATTATGACCCCGCCAAGGAGATAGGACAGGCTCAAGGCGATGGCGTTGGCAATCGGCCCGACGGCGTTTGGCAAGGCATGGGCGAGGACGATGCGGGCCGGCCTCGCACCCTTGAGAATGGCCATCTCGACATAGGAGGACCGCAACGCATCGATGACGGCGGCGCGCGTCATGCGCACCATCTGAGCGACGACGACGCAGCTCAGCGAAACCACCGGCATCGCGAAGGTACGAAAGAAATGACCGATCCCGCGAATATCGGAAGCATAGGACAGGGCGGGCAACCAGCGCAGCTTCACGGCAAAGATCAGGACAGCCACCGTGGCGACGAAGAACTCCGGAACCGAAACGATCGCGACGGTAAGAACGCTGACGGCACGATCATATGCCGAGCCCCGCGTCATCGCGGTCGTGATGCCCAAGGTCAGCGCGACGGGAACCGAGACGGCGGCGGTCACGGACGCGAGCAACAGCGAGTTCGGCAGACGGCTGCCGATCAGCGCGCCGACGGAGTCGCTGTTGACGAGCGAGCGGCCGGGATTGCCGGCGACAAGTCCTGCCAGCCACTGCAGGTAACGCCAATAGGCCGGCTGATCGAGATGCAGCGCAGCGCGCAGGCCGGCAACCGCCTCGGGCGTCGCGCTCTGCCCGAGCACGATTTCGGCGACGTCGCCCGGCAGCAGCTCGGTGATGGCAAAGATCGCGACGGACACGACCAGCAACGTCAGCAGGGTGGTTCCCAGCCGGACGGCAACCAGCCGCGCCACCGTCGCGTTCATTGCATCGGCGTGCTCCCGGTCACGCCTCGAGCCAGACGTTCTCGGCGAAATTGTAGCCCATGAGGCCGCCGAGCGGGATCGAGCCGAGCCCTTTTACCTTGGTCGACAGCCCGTCGATCAAGCTGAGGAACATGGGAACGCCGATGCCGCTGCCCTCGTGGACGATCGCCTGCATGTCCCAATACATCTGCTTGCGCTTCGCCTCGTCGGTCTCGGCCCGCGCCGACGCGAGCAACTGGTCGAACTTCTCGTTCTTCCAGCCGCATTCGTTCCACGCCGCGTCCGACTTGAAGAACAGCGTGAACAAGATGTCGGCGCTGGGACGTGGGTTGATGTTGCCGAAGCCGAGCGGGTGCTTCATCCAATGGTTGGTCCAGTAGCCGTCGGCCGGCACACGCTGGATGTCGAGGGTGAGCCCGATCTTCTGGCCGGCCTGCTGCAGCAACAGCGCCATCTCGGTCGAATTGTCCGCGGCCGGCGAGACGACGATCGGGACCGCGGTAGCGCCGATGCCGGCCTTCTGGAAGTGGAACTTCGCCTTGTCGAGATCGAAGGGCCGCTGCGGCAGCTCGCCGTTGTAGAAGCGGTTGGTCGGGTCGATCGGATGGTCGTTGCCGAGAACGGCGAAGTTGCGGGCGATCGCCGAGCGCATCTGCTCGCGGTCGAAGAGATACTTCATGGCGAGAACGAAATCGGGGTTCTGCGTCGGCCCGGAATCGACCCGCATGACGAGATCGGTGTAGTTGCCCGATTTCGTCTCGTGGATCTGATAGCCCGGGGTGGACGAGATGCGGCCCGCCGAGCGGGCATTGACCGCGGCGATCAGCTGCACGTCGCCGGATAGCAACGCGTTGACCCGTGCGCTTTCATCGGGAATGCCGATGAACTCGATCTCATCGACATAGGGCTGCGCCGGCTTCCAGTACCCGTCATTGCGCACCGCGATGGAGCGCACGCCCGGCTTGAACTCCTGGCATTTATAGGGGCCGGTGCCCACCGCGATGGAGAAATCGGTGGTGCCGTCCTTGACGATCAGGAAATGGAAGGTGCCGAGCACGACCGGCAGATCAGCATTCGGCGCGCTCAAGGTGATCTGCACCTCGTTCGGGCCAGTCGCCTTGATCGCGGTCATCTGGTCGGCAAGCGACTTCGCCTTCGAGCCGACGCTCGGGTCCTTGTGCCGGCTGAGCGAATAGACCACATCGGCGGCGGTCAGCTTCTTGCCGTCATGGAAGGCGACGTCCTTGCGCAGCTTGATCGTCCACACCGTGGCCTTGTCGTTCTCGATCGACTCCGCCAGCGCGAGCTGCGGCGCCAGCGCCCCGTCGAGCGACGTCAACCCGTTGTAGAACATGTTGCAGCGCGCATAGTCGGTCGAGAATGACTGCTTCGCCGGGTCGACCGTGTCCGCCGTCGACGTGCCGGAGCCGGCAACCCGCAACCGGCCGCCCTTCTTCGGCGTCTCGGCCAGCGCTCTCGTGGCGTAGGTGACGATGCTGCCGGCGGTGGCGACGCCGACGCCGCCGGCCATCAGCCAGCCCATCACATCGCGCCGCGTCGCCCTGTTCTGCAGGGCAGAGCGGATGAGCGCGGCATCCGCAGTGCTCAAGAGTTCCAGCGGATCGACTGTTTTTCTGCTCATCCGTGCAGCTCCCATTCACAGTGCCTGCGTCCCCGTCAGAATGACGCGCAAGGCAACGTAGCAATCGTCGCCATGGCCCGTATTGTATGATCTTGTCGATGGCGCTCGCCGGTGCCGTGGAATTGCCTTGCAGACGACCGTTCTCGGTCGACAGAGCGGCCTTGCCGTACCGGGCAATAGCCGACCGCAGCGGCCGCCTCCAATTGGTGCGTAACAACGTCCCCAGAGAGGTGGTTTTCACGTCCAGCGGCCGGAAGCGAAATGACGCGCTCGGTGCTCTTACCGCGATTACCCGTCGCGGCACGTTCGACGCCGTGTGCGAGGTGTCGCAACGTCTGCTGCTGGCGTGCGCCGTGAAAAGGCGGCGCTTTCCAGTGGGTGCAAGGCCCACCCGGCAACCGCTCCAGCCGGAAGCAATCGGAGCAGTCATGGAGGTAACGA
>WNFI01113951.1_pt1 | contig 16308 bp, 15 predicted proteins | sample 5400471 | NCBI WGS metagenome assembly WNFI01 (sample SAMN13153348, study PRJNA577476) | soil metagenome | isolation source: 100 cm saprolite on Douglas fir-dominated hillslope | place: USA:California | collected 2013-09-17 | reverse complement strand
TTATTCGACCAGGCTTCTTGTCTTCGATGCTCAGAACTTCGATATCGCCTGAACCTTTGATCGCCGGCCAAAATGCCGGGTTCTTCACCGGAATCAACATACACATACAACAATCTCTTCTGACATTCTACGTTTGGCCTTCGACCCACAGCCGTATCCAACTAGTCGGCGAACTGGCAAGACCGCCATCATCACCGTCCGCCTGTCGATTCGCGCTTATTCGCAGCTAGCTCTCCATCTTGTCCTCCATAGTCCGGCGTCGGCCGGACGACGGAGGAAGTCCCGCGTCTGCCGGGCGGCAGCCGGACGTCTGCGGGGGGGGCGCCACCCGTGGAGCGTGCCTCGCTTGCGAGGCCGTGGTAAGCAGGGTACATCGTGATGCACACCTAACTTCTGTCAGCGCTCTATGTTAGGACCTGTGCCTCTTCACGCCCAAGAGCGCGGTGTAGCGGTGAGTCTGCCCTATCCTTAGCCTTGCTCACCACGGCCTCGCAAGCGAGGCACGCTCCACGGTTTGCGCCTTATGTTGACCGTATGGGCAGCTGCCGGGCCGGCGGCCCATTTTGATCGCTACGAAAGCCATCGAGTGCTGCGCCCATAGGTCTGACTTGGTGGGGATTAAGAAAGCAACCGAGCTTAAAACCTCTCCAGAACCAGCCGCTTCTGTCGATGCAACCTTTCCTTAAGGCCTGGCCCGCCGTGAAGCATTCATGGCTTTGTCCTGATGGGAAACCATTATCGTCCGGATTGCGAGTCACGGCGCAAGGTACGGGAAAGGATTTAGAACTTCGAACTCCTTGAACTCCTTGAACTCCTCTTATCTGCTCACACCGTAAACACAATCCGTTCCGCGGTCGGGCTTTCCCAGCTCCCCTAAGCTCCCCTGGGCAATTCTGTTGGACCATTCCATGATCGATCTGCGATCTGCTATTCGCGGGCCATCACATTAGGGTCACGCCTTAACTAACAACAGTTTCTTGGAGAGTTTTGTCTTCTTTTTTCCGAGCTCGTCCCTCTTGAACCGATTAGCGGAAATCGTCGAATCGCCATGGCATAGCAGGGTATTGTTTGCCTCGGCTCGCCCAATGCCACACTTCGTTCCGATTTCTGCTCGACAGGCTTCGGTTTGTCCGGCACCTCGGTTGAATAGAGGCGAGATCGTTTCCGTTGAAGGCAGTCTTTACTTGCGGGCTACGGCCTCTTCCAGAGCCTCGCGAATGAATCGTTGATAAGGAATACCTCGCGCTTTGGCGCGGCTCTTGACGGCCTTCAGAAGAGGCTCCGGCATCCGCATGTTGACTCGCGCCTCTTTCTTCTCGAATTCAAACCGGACCGGTTTTGCACCGGAAAGGTCATATTCAGTCAGATCTGCCGTGCCGACGAACGCCTCCGCCTCGCTGTCACTCTTGAAGGTTGGGATTTTCTTTTTCATAGTGCTGAACTTCCTTTCTGTGCATGTAGCGAGCAGTAATGGGCCGGATATACTGTTTACCTTTCTTCTCGCGGATCGTGAAGGCCAGAAAGACATGCCGCCCCAACGACGTTCTGCCTACGGCCTTGAAGCGCGTTTCCGTGACCGAGTGCGTTTTATCGGGCAGAATCATAATGGGCCTCAAAAAAAGAGATTCTACCTCTTTCGCTGATACGCCGTGCTTGAGACATTTGCTGCGATTCCCATCGTCCCAGTCAAAGCCTGATACTGTTTCCCTCAGCGAGCCAGGATGACATTAATATGTACATACGTCAACACACTGCCACCTCTCGGCGGGGTCCATCGGCGGTCACGTCTTCTATTGTGGGCTGCCCCGATCCATCTTGGCCTTGGCGTCGCAGAAGAGGAAGCGATTGACGAAGGGATTCGTTCTCGCGAAGAGGGGCCCAGCAGACCTTGGGAAGAACTCGATCAGCAAGTCCGACACAAGTTGAGATAGGTCTCACTGGTGAAGGTCGTCACCACCCCCAAGGCCTTTTACGTGGCAATCATAAAGCAGCCTCTGTCAGCCGATCGAGAAACCTGGTCTTTGCACGGTGGGTTTCGCGAAGCCTCTCAATTTTCGCCTTGAAGGTAGCCTCAAGCCGCTGACGAGCTGCTAGATCGCGGAGGTCGATTAGCAAACGGATTGCCTGGCCGTACGTCCTTGGTTGTTTTTTCTGGATTAGCTCATTCACTTGGTCCCAGCTTGCTTCCTCGCGCTTGGCCAGCTGATCCAGGTATCGTGCACGGTTTGCTTCCTCTTCTGCTTTCCGCCGCGCTATTTCGATGGCTCTCTCCGCCGCGAGCTTTTGCGCTCTTTCGTTTGCGATGATTTCCGCTGCCGAAAGCAGATCTCCAACCGTACGCGGCTGGCTGGCAATTGCCGGTGGGGCCAACGGCTGATTCTCTTGGTAAAACCGGTGTAACAGCTGGCTCTTCCAATGTTCTCCGGATTCCAAAGCCGCCATCACCAGCAGATTGTTCTTCTCACTTTCCGCCAGGCTGCGAATCCAGGCTGCGAGTTCTGAATGACCGGGGCCACTACTCAGCCATGCCGATGTTACTGCCGCTGCTTGTACAAGATCTTCGTCGATACAGAGAAAATCAATGAGCGACCGTAACGGCGCGGTCAACTGACCTAGACCGCCAGGAACCGAGGGTTCAAATTGTCCTTCGTCCAGCTCACCATTTTGCGCCCACAGAAGCCACCCCAAGTAGAGACACCGGAGATCGCCGCGGAGCAGTCCGAGCGCAGAGATATGAGTGCTCCCATCCAAGTCGTACCGTCGTCGAGGTCATCCGGTTCCAATTCGCTAATCTCGAATCCGACTATGACATGCTTCGCCGTTCGCTGCGCCCAAACGGAGTCACCAGGCAGCATGCGTTCAACCTTTTCGTAGTCGATCCATGCCTTTGGCAGACGGAGACAAAATCGCCGGGTTCCCCAATTAGCTACATACACAAAAGCATCGAAGTACTTCTCGAGAAGTTTGAGTGGGTCCGCTTTGAGGTCGCCCCATTCGTAGTGGTTCGTGAAGCTCGTTGAAGTAATCTCCGCACGCGTCGAGATAGCCCCTAGCGCATCTATCTCCGTCTCGGTCAACGGTCGATCAATCGTTCGAAACTCGTAGTATTGGTATTCGCTCATTTCGCGACCCTTTATACGGCTGCTATGACTGCGAGCTCATCGACGTCTCGATCCGAAACAGGGATGTCTGTGGTGATGGCGAATTACGAGAATCCGAACTCCCTCAGCGTCGACGGCGTTCGATCAGTTGGTCCAGCTCCTCCAATGACATGCCGAGGGACAGGTTTGCCTCGAATTCGGCATCGCGATTTAGAGCTTCAGCGATTCCCTCGTCGTCATCGTGGAGAACCGGTGGCAGCGAACCCAGAAGCTGAGCCGCAAGGATGGCTCTCTGTTTCTCGGACAAGCTTAGCGCCAGCTTCTCGACTTCTCCATCGTCGCCATAAGAAAACTATAGTCTTGGTCATCCCTCAAGACAAGCGCCCGAACTTCAACATACGCAGAAATACGTATTGGAGCGTACTTCGTCGTTGCTTTACGCTGGTCCATGTAATGACAGCTTCAGAATGGGTTCGATCAACTGAAGATCCTTCTCCGGATTTTCGAATCGTTCTACTGGACGCTGGTGCAGAAAAGATCTGGGTAGAAGAATCGCAGAGCGGGACTTCTGTCCGCTGTCAACCCGGCGACTGGACTGAAGCAACACAGTGGCTGAACCGCTGCATCACCTCGGGAGAAAGGATGGCGCATTTTGCATCCTGGGCCGCCAGCCGTCTCGGCCTTAATCCTTCTGGTATAGTTTCAGTGTCGGCTCCGTTCCGGGAGGAATTTGCAGCGCACCTGATCGATCGCGTTCCACAACCTGAGCGCACCGCTGCGCAACTATGCTCTGAAGTCTTAGGCTGGATCAAGCCGGCCGATCTCAGCTTTGGCAAACGCTGGGCCGCTCTGTCTCTAATATTACCTCACGAGGATATGCCTAGACTTGTGTTCGACGTCCGCGACCAACTTGAGTCCGCTCTAGAACCTTCCGATCAAATGGCTGTAGCCGGGGTTCCGATTGGTCTCCGGGTGAACGCTACTCAATGGTGGAAATTCTTGTCTTCCGAGGATTGGAGCCGGAGCGCGACACGGTGGCGGACGGCATCGGTCCTTAGTAGTGATCCTCCGATCGCTTCCAGTCCGGAGCGATGCAGTGCAAAAACAACGAATTGGGTCGAGAAGCATGTCCCTGAGGCATTACCTCTGCTCCGCCAGGCAAGAGCCGCAGTCTCAGCCGAAGCGAAAGCGAAATCACCCACTGAAGGAGAGGCAAGAAGCGCTGCTGAAGCCTTCCTTTTCGTGGTCTTGAATCATCGTCCACAAGCCCGAAATCGTTTTCGTCTCAATGTTCCATTGGATTTCCATTTTGGTACCCGCCCAGTCGAAGGGGATCTCGTCGCCACCGATGCACGCTTAGTTGTCGAGGTTGACGGTTACTATCATTTCCGCGGACAAGAGGCGTATCGTCGTGACCGTCGCAAAGATGCTGCATTACAGGAACACAGGTGGTTTGTGATTCGTTTCCTGGCCGAAGATGTGGTCTGCGACGTGCAAAATGTTGTCGAACAGATCGAATATATGCTCGCACGCCGTGACGCTGCGCGGCTAGGGTAAAAACTATGAGCGACGAACCGAGTCTGTTAGACGAATTGCTCTTGTTGTTCATCTTTGCGAACGAGAAAGAGGGCGCGACTTTAGGGGTACTCACCGGCGAGTTGAAGTCTTTTCATAGTCACGCGGTCGACATTAGCTCCAAGTTGACCCATCTCACGCAGTTAGGCCTGGTCGTACAAATTCCTCCTAAAAAAGGTAGCCGGTCAATGAAGTGGCGCCTTGAGCCGCCTGGACGTGAACGATTAATACAACGTCTTGGTTTCAACCCCACCCGGAAGGGAACCTGGAAACAAAAAGCAGCTCGCGCATTGGCTGCAGTACACGCACTGAAGTTGGAACCGCGGATCGCGGGAGCTATCGCCACGAATGACTTGTTAGCGGAATATTTTCTGGCTCAACGGCTTGGACTCGAATTCCACGCCAGTTTAACGGCTGATGGTATCGGGGAACGTATCGCTGCGGCCGCACTGGAGACGGTTAACGGTAAGTCACCGACATTATGGAAAGGCTTATTCCGCCGGGCTCTTGAATTACAACCTTCAACATCGGAAGCATGGGAACAGCCGCGGTTCGTCGAGCAGATTAATCATACACTCGGCACTGCAAAGGAAGGGTGGTTTGGTGACCATAAGCTGTTCATTCACCGCGCTTGGGAGACATGGCGAAGGGAGACCGGAGAGGCACTTGATCTCGCAGTCTTTAAGGACCGTCTTTTGGCTGCCCTACGCGCAGGCCATCTCGGGTTAGCGCGAGCAGATTTCACTGAAACGCTTGATCCAGCGGATATTGAACAAGCCGAGATTCGTGACGGCGAAGAAACCTTCCATTTTATCACCCGCTAACCACCAAAGGTTATGAACCCGGCAACCGAATGGCAGCAGGCTCGATGGAAAGCGTTCCGTTCGGCGGCGGGAGGACAAGTATTCTCCTTTATCGCTGGCCAGGAAGACGTGTGGACCAATGATCCCTACGACGAAGAATCCATTCACGCGGACGCGCGCCAAGTATTTTCCGAGCTGCTGGAGTTAGCGGCCGATCGCGAACGGAATACCAGAGGCCGGGGACGTGTGTTACTTCTCCAAGGCGATGCTGGTTCGGGTAAAACGCATTTGCTTGGCACTTTCAGACGAGAGGTCGAACGACTGGATGCCGGTTATTTTGCCTACGCGCAAATGACGACCGGTGTTCCTAATTTGCGACAATATCTGTTGCGGAATGTCGTCGATTGTCTCCAGCGACATTCCGCCTTCGGTGGAGGTGATGCGTGGATGCGTCTCTCTGACGCGCTGGTCGAACGACGAAGTATTCCCGTCGAAGAACGGGATGCTCTCCGGAACAGCGACGAATACCCGGCCGCATTGACCAAAATCCGAGCTCGGCTACTCGATGAGCTGAAGCGCGATGATCCCCATCACAACGTTCATGCGGATATACTCACCGCTCTCTTGGCGATTCAACGTCGCGACGGCAACACCTTGAGCGCTGCCATGAAGTATTTTCGGGCCGAACCATTATCGCCACTAGAATGTGATTGCTTGTGCTCGCCACAAGGCCTCGGCGGAGCGGATGACCCGCAAGTTCTTTTCGACCGGTTGCTGCGAGTTGTGCAATTACTTGGTCCAGCCGGTGGAAACGCATTTGTTCTCTGCATCGACCAGATGGAGGAACTTTGGGACAGAAGCGTAAATCGACAGACACGGTTTCCCGAGTTGGTGTCCACTATCTGCTCATTTACGGACCGGCATCCAGGGCTGCTTGTTGTACTAGCATGTTTGGGTGATTTCTATCTTACGGTGAGCGATACCTTATATCCTCCTCAGCGCGATCGTGTGGAGATGGATCCGCCACCGATCCGTCTGAAGACAGAGCGAACCGCTGATGAGGTTTTCGCGCTCATCCGGAAACGGATGAACGTTTTAGATGACGAGACCGGCATCTCGACGAAGAGTGAGGGCAATGGCCTGTTCCCGTTTGCATCCGAGCAGCTGATTAAGCTTCAAGGTTCTAGACCGCGACAGATACTGGCGGACTGTTACGAAGCTTGGAAACGATCTCGAAGAACCGGTGAACCGCCGACGATCATCAAACAGATAGACCAACCAGTGGTCATCAAACCTGACGGTGTCGCTTGGCCACAGCTCTGGAACGATTTTCGCACTGATTCGAATCCGAGCTTGCCTAAAAAGGATTCCGAATTGGCTGATATCCTGGCATGGGGTGTCAATCAGTTAGCATCCCAAACTCAAGTCGCTCTTCGCGCTGACGCCGCGGCTGATCTCGTGCACCTAACAATTAACGGGGAACAGGCATTAGCCGGGATCTGCGAGGGCTCAGCGCAGGGAGGCAAGCTTTCGAGACAGATCGAGTCTCTGAAGCAAGCCGCCTCAACGTCAGGGAGAAGCGGAATCGTGGTCCGTTCGACAGAGTTCGCCAAGAGCCCCCGAGCTCAGGTGTACACGGTCCTAGGGGAGCTACTAAAAGCTAACGGACGCCACGTTAAATTTCCTGAAACCGATTGGCGAGCGCTGTCTGCATGGAGAGCCTTCGCACAAGAACATCAGAGCAACGACGGGTTCCGTTCTTGGGTAAAGACAGCTCGCCCACTCAGCGAACTGCAAGGACTGCGAGACCTGGTCCAGCTCGACAGGTTACTCACAACCGGCACTCCAGAACCCGATGTGGCGGACCAACCCCCTCTTCCGACGCATGCTTACACCAAACACAACGCCGGAACAGCGCCGAACAAAATCACCGAACCTGCGCCCACACTAGATCCCGCGTCCATCAACATTGGAACTACTGTTGGTCTACGCTCAGAACCTGTTTCGATTGCTGTAGCAAGCCTGACACAGCACGTCGCCGTTCTCGGCGGCACCGGTAGCGGCAAAACCACGCTGGCCATGACGCTGATCGAGCATCTGCTATTGCGAGGTGTTCCAGCGATTCTCGTGGATCGAAAGGGCGACCTGGCGCGATACGCCGATCAAACCGCGCTAGCTCAATTATCTAGTCCGCTAGGCAAAGTGTTTAGCGAAAAGGTGGACGTGAGCCTTTACACTCCCGGCAATGACGACGGCCGTCCGCTGGCCCTAACCGTCCTACCTGGCTCCGTCCCGAACGCAACGTCGCGTGACGTCAGAACGCAGGCTGAAGATACCGCTCAAGCGCTCGGTACAATGATGGGTTATCGCGAAGGCCAAGCACACACGAAATTGCGCGCCGCGCTACTCGCCGCCATCGAAGTCTTGTTGGAGATTGGCCATAAATCCCCTTCCTTAAAAAGCCTCCTCGATTTGATGAGCTCCGAAGACCCAGCCCTGCTTCAGAAGCTGGGATATCTCGACCAAAGACTTCTTCAGAAGCTAATCCAAGACGTTGAATCTTTCCGCCAACTCAATGCCCGATTCCTGGGCGCCGGCGCTGAACCACTCGATGCCGAAGCACTCCTTGGATACGACGACCATGCAGTCCCAGGACGCACTCGGCTAAGTGTTATCAGCACCAAGTTTCTTGGCTCGGAAGAGATTGTTCAGTTCTGGGTAGCCCAGCTGATGATCGAGTTAGCCCGATTTGCTTCGGCACATCCTAGCCGTGATTTACAGGCTGTGATCATGCTCGATGAAGCCGATCTGTATTTACCGGCTATCGGTAAACCGGCGAGTAAGCAACCGCTCGAAAATGCCCTACGACGTTTCCGTTCGAACGGGATCGGAATAATGCTCGCCACCCAAAGTCCAGGGGACATCGATTACCGTTGCCGTGAAAACATTCAGACCTGGTTAGTTGGTAGGGTCAAAGAAGCACGCGCCATCGAAAAGCTGAGTCTCGTCGTCGGATCAGACGGAGCAAAGTTTCTAGAAAAACTTGGCCAACACGCCACGGGCGAGTTCTGCATCGTACGAACGGATTTACTAGCCAAATTTAAGGCAGAAATGAATCTCCTGCGGACCGAGCAGATGAGCGACTCGGAGATTCTGCAAGCGGCAAAGCAAACCGGGCGGTCGCGCTAGCTCTCGTGCCGTGTTATCACCACGTGCTGACTAGCGCAGGGGTCACGCCTAAACGGGCTGTTACCCGAAAGAACCGCAGGTTGAGCGGATTTTGTGATGGCTCCTTGTTAACTAATTTTGTATAGACGCGACCTCGGTTTTTGGCATTCCATGCATAGAGAGAGGCGCTCGGGACGTCGCGATGCTTCTTAGAACCATTATAGCCGCAGCCTGTACGTATTTCGACGTATATCCTCTACTTTTGGATTGTGTACGATTTCATGCTCGGCTTGAAGACATCCAGCGAGTTCAACTGATTCAATAACATTGTGACTATGCAGCTCCGTTTCCAACAGAATGAACCCGAGAACATCCGGACTATTCCCGCGAATCTCATCGAGCAAGCGGCCCAAAGAAACCAAAGCGTAAATCTCCGCAATGCGATTATCCAAGGTCAGCTTCGTCTAACCGGAACCACACGCAGCCAATCGATCGCTTTAGTTCAATGTCGTTTCGAAGACCTGGTCGATCTATCCTACGGTAACTTCGAATCGAACCTCATTTTTTCTGGATCCACGTTTTCCCGCGGGATAAACCTCAACAGAGCAACTATCGCCAGTGACCTTAGACTCCGAAATGCGGTTTTTTCCGGTCAAAGAACGCGTTTCGATGATGCCCAAATTCTCGGTCTCCTGTTAGCGGATCGCGGCCACTTTTCAAGCAGCCAAACTACTTTTATTCAAACGCACTTTGCGAAGTTTTGTTCTTTTAGCAGAGCCGCTTTCGCGACCAAAGCCACGTTTTCGACAGCAAGTTTTGACGCTGAAGTTATCTTTGCCCGCACTGTATTCAGGAGCGATGCTCTGTTCGATGCGGTTCGCTTCAAAGGGGCCGCAAATTTCGAAGGTGTGAACTTTGGCGCGACGGTTACCTTCAACGCCTCCAAATTCGATAGCCCGTGCTCGTTCAGTTCCATCGGAGAACCAAGAAAAACACTCACTGTCTTTGCAGGCGTCGTCGACATGGTCGGGATGTCTATCGAAGGAGCAGCCCAGTTCCAAGGAGTGACCTTCAAGAATAAAGTGAACCTCAACAGCGCTCGTATCGCGGGCTTTGTGAACTTTGGTCCACTCGTTGTCGCTGAGAAAGAACCATTGCTGACGACGTTCGAAGATGAGGTCGATCTCGTCAGCTCATGCATCGTCGGCAACGCACATTTTCAGGGTGTAACCTTCAGCAAAAGCAGCAACTTCAGCAACGCGCAGATAGTTGGAGACCTTCGATTCGAGTCGCCATCCGGCCATCAAACTACCTTCAAAGGCGATGCTAACTTTATCCGAGCCAGCATTGGCGGAAACGCTGCATTTTCCGGCGCCACGTTCGAAGGAAAAGTTCAATTTGGCAACGCGCAGATAGGAGGTAATTTCTACTTCGCTTCCCTTTCCAAACCGTGCGTCCTGCAAACGAGCTTTTCAGGTGAAGCAAGTTTCGTCAACGTTCATGTGACCGGATATGCAGACTTTCGAGGAGTGGAATTTAAAGCCAAAACGATGTTTAACGGCGCAGATATCGGACGGAAGGCATCTTTCGGACCGGTTACCCGCGAAAAGGCAGATTCGCTCTTCACGAGGTTCGAGGACAACGCGACTTTTTCTGAATGGCGCGTTAATGGCGAAACGAATTTTGATCAGGCAATGTTCATCAATAAGGGGAGCATAGAATTCGTACGAGCATATTTCGGAGGTGCCGCTGTATTTTCTGACATCGAGTTCAATAAGACGGTATCGTTTAGTGGTGCGGTGGTTCAAGGAGAAGCCAATTTTAGTCATTCAAAGTTTAGCGGCACGGCACCAATTTCTTTTGTCGGTGTTGATTTTCATCAGCGCGCTACGTTCGCAGGAGTAGTTTTCGCGCAGGAAGTAATGTTTGATCACGCCCGTTTTCAGCAGGAGACTAACTTCGAAACCACTCGGTTCGAACGAAAAGCCGGCTTCGTTGAAACTGCTTTCAGGGCTGTCGATTTTGCGAAAACAGGAAAAGTAGCAAGCTCAAACGGCACAGACAGCTTGGAGCAATTCGGCGGTCGTATTGATCTTCGCGGCTGTACTTACGATCGCATTCAGGTTGAATGGAAATCTCTACTAAGAATGAAGAACGGCCAGTCACGTGTCGAATACGACCGCCAGCCCTTTGCTCAGCTCGAAAAAACGATACGCAATATGGGCCACGATGATCAGGCGACAAAGATTTACTTGGAACGACGACGTGTCGAACGAAGCCTGAAATTTGCAAGCATCCGGAGTGATGCTTGGTTTATCAGACTCCTTGATTGGCTTCGTGATAACAGCTATCGCTTTTTAGCCGGATATGGCGTGCGCACGTATCAGGTATATGTGTATTCTTCTATCCTGTTGTTGATCGGTTTCTTTGCTTTCAGTCAGCCGGACGCAATCCAACTAAAGCCCGAGTCGCAACCATGGCTTAAAGTTGCGGCTGGCCAGACACAAGCTCCTAAACCCGCGCCAGACCCACTGGATGTCCTCGGAGTAACATTGCGACAGTTTCTTCCCGGCGTCGACATCCCGCTTGGATCAGCGTGGATCCCCTCAGAGACTCCAATTAAGGTTCCATGCACTCAGCTTTACCTGCGACCGTCTTGCTTCGCTCTATTTTTGCTTCGGATTCCGGGATGGTTACTGGTTCCGATTGGGGTGTTGGTCTTAACAGGTATTCTGCGCCGAGTTGCCTCTTAGGCGTTCGGGCCGGGAAAGAAAAATCTCCGCAACCGTCTTGCTCGGATCGGACACGTTTATTCGGCAAATGGTCAAACGACTCAAAGGCAACCGGCATGAACAGCTCGGTTTACGGCAATCGGAGCGCCTGGGCCCGGGCTGGAAGACCATCTGCATGGCGGTGAGTACCGTCTGGAAACAGGATTGGGAAACCCTTGCCGCCGGACGCGGCAATGGCGCACTGCCTGCCGCCTGGTATCTTGCCCCCGCAACTTCGCTGGCGTGCGGCTGGCCGAGCTGGGCTCAATCGCCGGCGACGTCGCCTACTCGGCTGTCAGCATGGCTATCACTCGGTTCGAAAAACGACTTAAAATCGACCGCGATCTGCAACGGCGAATCAAAGCTGTACGAACTATTCTGCAGCTTTGATCGGCTCGCTGGGCAGGCTTTCTATTGCATGGCAACGTTGAAAGTTCCGACGACAGGCAACGCAGGGATTCAATTAGGGTTACGTCTTAATAAGCAACAATAATGTACGGCGTTGTGACGTCCGAGAGAGCGACTTCAGTTTGCCATTGCCCATGCTGAGGTGCGGCTACCCCTCTAGTCATAAGTCTGCGCTCTCTAGCCGGCGGAGAAAGCCAGTCTTGGCAAAGTGCTTTTCTCGAAGACTCTGTATCCTGGCACCGAATACGGCCTCGGCTCCCTGACGAATTGAGAGCTCATGAAGGTCGATGAGTAGCTTGATCGCCTGGTCGTATGCTTTCGGTTGTTTTTTCTGGATGAGCTCAGTCACTTGATCCCAGGTTGCGTCCTCTCGCTTGCCTAGCAGATCCAGATAGCGCGCCCGACTTGCCTCCTCTTCTGCTTTCCGCCGCGCCAGTTCTATGGCTCTCTCGGCCGCGAGTTTTCGTGCTCTTTCTTTTGCCATGGCCTCTGCTGCCGAGAGCAGATCTCCAACTGTGCGCGGTTGACTCGCGGTTCCCGGTGGGGCGAGCCGCTGATTCTCGCGATAAAATCGGGCAAAAAGCTCGTTCTTCCAATGTTCCCCGGATTCTGAAGCAGCCGTTACCAGCAGATTGGTCTTTTCACTTTCCGGTAGGCAGCGGATCCAGGTCTCGAGTTCTTGATGACCGAGACCAGCATTCAGACGGGCTGAAGTTGCTGCGGCTGCCCCTACGAGGTCTTCGTCGATACAGAGAAAATCAATCAGCGACCGTAACGGCGCGGTCAATTGGCGCAGACCGGCCGGAACCGCGGGTTCACGTTGTCCGTCGCCCAACTCGCCAATTTGCGCGCACAGTAGCCAACCCAGGTAGAGACATCTGAGATCACCACGGAGTAGGTCCGAACGCAGAGACACGAGCGATCCCATCCAACCAGAACCGTCGTCAAAATCATTCAGCTCTAATTCGCTAACCTCAAATCCGACGATCACGTGCTTTCCCGTTCGACGCACGCCAACGGTATCGCCCGACAGCATGCGTTTCACCTTTTCGTAGTCGATCCATGCTTTTGGCAGACGAAGCCAAAATCGGCGAGTGCCCCAATTTGCAACGTAAACAAATGCGTCGAAGTACTTTTCGAGAAGTCTAAGCGGATCTGCCTTAAGGTCACCCCATTCGTAGTCGTTCGTGAAGCTAGTAGAAGTAATCTCCGCGCGTGTCGATATAGCTCCTAGCGCATCTATCTCCGTCTCAGTCAACGGCCGATCGATTGTCCGGAACTCGTAGTACTGGTATTCGCTCACGCAGAGGAAAAAGGAGTTCAGGAGTTACAGGAATTCAAGCAGCTTGTAAGAAGCGCAGACTAGTGGTAGCGGATGTGATGACCGCTCGTCGTCGAAACGAAGAGGAATGGAAGGAGGCCAAGAAGCGCTGCCGGCTTAACGATGAGGAAGTGCGCATGGCGAAGGAGCTCGGTATCAGCGCGCGTAGCCTGATCAAGAATATTCCGTCACGAAACCAACAATGGAAATCGCCGGTCAAGCAATGGGTGCGTAGCCTTTATTATAAGAAGTTTCAGCACCGTGACTCGCAGGCAAACGCAAGGGAAAGGTCTCCAGTACTTCAAAACAAGAACGGCGAGCCATCCAGTTTCCCGGGATCGGCGACGCCGGATCCGATAACGGACATCGATATTCCCTTCTAAAGAACTTGAGCGAGCGGCAACGAGCGAGAACGCCGCGAACGGAGTTCTCAACGGGTCGGTGGTAGCCGATGATGGGAGCGGATAAATGCCTTGGCTTTCTCAAACTGCTCAATCAGATCTGGCTCCGGCGGGCAGTGCGCTATCTCGAAAGCATTTTCAACGGTTTCTGGTGAGAAATGCTCGTGCGCTATCAATTGGAGGATGTCAGCTCGATCGGTCGGGTCATCTGCCCTAGCCATTTTGCTGAGCAAGAGATCAAGACTGGAAGGTCTAAAGAGAATTAGATTATCCGCTCCCGGCAGTACTATTCGTGCCCTCCTTTCCTTCCAGTTGTTTCCTAGGATAATCTGAGTCTCGAGAAAAATATGGCCTAAGTAGAGATCGGAGCCCTTCAGCAGGTCGTTGGTTCGTTCCAGCGCGATCCAGAACGCTTCATTGTGGTCGAGCGCTTCCTCTTGATCCGTTGGAACGACCAGATCGACATCAAAGGTCTGTAAGCCTTCTTCGCCGACGATGGGCGGCCTGTATCCTAAAATGAAAGCCGCCCGTCCGATAAGGGTTAACTCTATTGGCTCGTTCAACAGCTCGTTAAGCTTTCTCAAGATGATTTCGGGGTTGGACGGAGCCATCGTTTCTCGATTGTTTTCTTTGCAGCGAACCGTTGGAAACCACTTTCTATGCGGAAACGCGACGGGTGCGGGAATACCGCTTCTGGGAACGTGATTTTCCTTCGGCTATGATCGATGATCTGCCGGTTAAGTTCTTTCCAGAACGGGGCGTCGGGTTCAGTCTCAGCCGCCGCCTGAACGATCCAGGCTAGTGGGGTAAGCGCATTTTCTCGCCGGCAAAGTTGTATCAGAGTTTTGATATCCGTACCTGGAGCGCTCAGAAGTTGGGCAGCGACCCGGATCAGCATCGGATCGTATTTATTGGCGACAGAAAGCAGTAACACTGCCAATTCTTCATCCGAAAAATCCTCCAATGAGATCGCTTTGGCTTTCCGTTGATTAAAGTAATGATAACAGCCCCGTTGTACGGCTAGAGCAACCCAATCCTCGGGCTCCTGCATCCCGCGCTGCCTGGCTTTTCTCCGGAGTAGTGACAGATGAGGAGCCATACCCAATTTTCTCGCCAGGGTCGTTTCAGCCATGCTTCTAAGATGGACACTCCGTCGCAGGAAGGCAAAATCCAGAATATCCGCAAGCTTTAGCCGAGGCGAAGCAAATCGTACGCAAAGACGCCAAGACGCCAAGAGACTGAGAATTGAACAGGAAGATCTCAAACTTGTCGCGCCGGAGGCCTTTCCGCCCCCGCCAAGCCTACGGCGCGACAGGTTGCGAAGGCGGAAGAAATGAAGTAGCACACAACCAAGAAGCAAGCCAAGAGCCTTTCAGGAAACGAGCGCACCGAAAACTTTCACTCTTGCGTGCCGTAACCACCGTTCTATGTTCTAATTGGCGTGACGGGGCTAGCACGGGTCCAAATACCGGTTTAGAGGTCTTGGTCCGGGGCGTCAGGACTTGCCTATTGGCAGTAATCCCGCTCAGCGGGAGCGCTTACCTCTTTGTGCAGTCCCGTCACGTCTTTTGCTGCCGATCCGCTCTGCGAATGCAGGAGATGACGTCTCCGCTATCTGCGTTGATCCGCGGTTCGTTCCTAATTCGCGTCCATTCGCGGTTCCTTTTTGCGGCTATTCTGTTTGTGTCTACTGTTAACCGAATCTCCCCTCCCCCATGCCTAATGTCGAAGCTAACAACATCACCCTCAATTATGACCGTCAGGGAACGGGAGAACCTCTGATCCTAATCCCCTATCTAGCCGCCGATCACGCCTGTTATGCTTTCCAGGTAGCCGAGTATGCTAAGCATTTCACCTGTTTCTCGATCGACCTGCGCGGGACGGGAGAAAGCGACAAACCTGATGGCGTCTATTCCACGGAGCTTTTCGCGGATGATGTTGCCGCGTTTATGCAAGCCGTGGGAATGCCAAAGGCGCACATCTCCGGTTTGTCGCTCGGGGCGGCAACCGGCCTTTGGCTGGCCGCCAAGTATCCAGAAAAGGTGACTTCATTGTCCCTACATAGTGCTTGGCCCAAAACGGATCCGTTCATCAAGACGGTGGTCGAAGGGTGGCAGGTAATAGCCAAGGCGTTGGGCAGCGTGCCGGAGATGGTTATTTTGAGCATTTTCCCCTGGTGCTTGACGCCCGAACTGTATGCCGCTAAACCAGACTACATCGAGTCTTTGGCCGGCTTTGTGCGGAGCAGACCAGCGCAACCGGTGGCGGCATTCTTCCAGGAGTCGAATGCGGTGATCGAGCACGATGCTGCTGCGCAACTGGAGCGAATCAAGGCGCCAACACAGATTACCTTTGGGCGACACGACATGGTGACATCGACTCGGTTTGCGGATGAGATGACCACTCGTATACGCGACTCCGAACTGCTTATCTTTGAAGGTTGCGCCCACACGCCGATCTACGAAAAGGTCGAGGAGTTCAACCAGAAAACGTTAGCGTTCCTGCAGCGCCAGGCGGCCTAGGCATCGGCCACAAAACCTCACACGGGACCGCTATTTACCTGTCGGCGTTAAAAGGCAGTTTTGAATACGTGACGGGTCGCTTCTTGTTATGGGTCAAACCACAGGGGTCACGCCATGCCAGGAATGGGTCTCCGCCAGAGGGGTCGCGTCTATAGGGGCTGTTGCCCGGTAAGTGCAACTTTTTGACGAGCTGGCGGTTGGACTTTTAAGCCGATAGGGAAGTTAGCTTATCGAAAGA
>WNFI01063029.1_pt1 | contig 16308 bp, 27 predicted proteins | sample 5400471 | NCBI WGS metagenome assembly WNFI01 (sample SAMN13153348, study PRJNA577476) | soil metagenome | isolation source: 100 cm saprolite on Douglas fir-dominated hillslope | place: USA:California | collected 2013-09-17 | reverse complement strand
TAAATCTGGTTCAACATCATCTCACATTCCCTCAAAGCCTTATATTCATAGGAAGCCTCTTACACCTGTAAGTACGTGGCCTGCGATTTTTGCAAAGGTTGAGAGCTCCAGCCTTTTTGTTCGGAATACCGTCGGCAGTCCAGTCCGGAGAGCACACCGCGGGCAAGTCGTGCCGAAACGGTAATAAGTTTGACACACAATTGTATGTTTTCTCTTTGTTTCCCTTTGTAAGGGGCGACGCTTTGGTTGCTTTATTGGCCACAGCGTTTTTCTACTTAAAGGACATAACTTCAGCCTGAGTAGCAATATCTAACGAACACAATATTGTACTCAGATCACTCTGATGCCTCCCGCGGCTTATAACATTTTTGACCTGTGACTAAGTATAAGCCCAAATATTGATTGCTCAGAAACAAGGGTGGCCATTGCTAGTCAAGGGGCTGCCCACCCACCTGACACCTATTTTGACTCGATATATATATACAGATGTCCGGACGTCCGTTACCACCTGAATCGTTTCTCCTCGACGCTGGAAGAGTGTATAACCAGGCGATACATATATTGCAAAGCACAACGCCCAGCTAGTTGTGTGAAGTGATTATAATTATAGCCCAACCCTTACAAGTGGAAAACCGCTGTGATTGCGAGAGTCGCCGAAATCCTCAATGAGCGTGTGAGGGCATTTGGTTTACATAATTAATAGTGCCCATATTAGATCTTGTGATTCAGCTTGTGGGAACATAGAGCCTTCTTGCATGCCAGCGCTCTTTCGACGTCGCACTGGGTTTTTCTAATATTTGTTGACAAAACGCCACTATTCGATTTGGATACTTCCAGGTCGTTGGCTTTTTAGAGTGTAGCAACAGACTGGCGTTTTAGAGCGTGGCATCCTTGGCCTCCAGTTGCCCACGATTGTAGACTGCATCGGTTTACAGACGAAGTGCTCCGATGGCATCGACTTTGCGAGGTACTGCCGGATTGAGACTCACCTATACTGCAATCCACTTGAGCAAACACTCTATCCGAAGTTGCAGTGCGTATGCTAAGCACACCCACTTACCTACCAATCAGTCGGCATCTAATGGTGCTCACCACCCTGTATAGGGGCTCGGACTTTTCGGACCTCACTTTGCTCGCGGGATGCCCACCCGATCACTAAGAGCGAAGCCATCAGTGGGGAGTCTTCTGTTATTAAAGGTGCACCAATGGTTCCCGCTGTCTGGGTTTCGCCATATCGGCATCTCATGTCGCATTCATATTCACAGCGACCCCTTACTCTTCTCTCACTATCGGCGTTCCGCGCGAATCACGAGCCTTCGAGTCCGAGAGACGAGTTGCCATCACTCCTCAGAACGTCGCTCTGCTCAAGAAAAAGGGCTTCTCGCGCGTTTTAGTCGAGTCTGGCGCAGGAGATCTTGCCCAATTCAGCAATGCGGACTACGAGAAAGCTGGCGCTGAGATAGTGACCTCAAAGACTGGGTTGTTAAGTTCCTCAGATATCGTTCTAAAAGTTCGACCTCTTGGCTTTAAGGAGAGCGACAACGAGGTCAATGACCTTAAACACGGTGCAACTGCCATTTCATTCGTGTACCCCAAGCAGAATGAAGCCCTTGTACAAGCTTTCCGGCAATCCGGGAAGGATTTGAATGTATTCGCTATGGATCTAATCCCTAGAATATCGCGAGCACAGGTGTTCGATGCACTAAGGTGACGGGGCCCTTGGTACAGACACTCCATGTGGTCTCTAACATGCCCAAAATAGTTCAATGGGAAATATCGCTGGGTATAAGGCCGTTTTGGAAGCTTCAAATCAATTCGGTCTGTCTTTCGGCCACATACCACTTCTTGCAAGTTATTGAAGTCTCGGGTTCCATTCAGGTCGCTTTTTCACCGGTCAAGCCACCGCTGCTGGCAAGGCTTGTCCTAATTCTACGTCTTTCTTCGACATCGCAACTGATTGGCGAAATTGTACACAGATCCCTCCCGCCAAAATGCTGGTCATCGGAGGCGGAGTGGCTGGTTTGTCAGCGATAGCTACGGCTCGTCGAATGGGTGCTATTGTTCGAGGTTTCGACACACGTCCTGCCGTCCGTGAACAAGTAGAGAGCCTGGGTGCCGAATTTCTAGAAGTGAAAGTCAAGGAGGATGGTAGTGGGGCCGGAGGATACGCGAAGGTCAGTCGAGTTGCAAAATCATCCGGGATGTGTCCGTTCATGGAATTGGCTCCTAGGTCATGTCTAAAGAATTCATTGAAGCGGAAATGGCACTTTTCCTTGAGCAGTGCAAGGATGTGGATATCGTCATCAGCACGGTGCGCCTGAATGCTATTAATTATGTAGAATAATTTCTATCCTGAACTTAAATAACAGGCTTTAATTCCTGGAAAACCAGCACCAAAGCTAATTACAGAAGAGGTACTATGTGTTTCGCATAAGCTTGGGTACCCAGACTGACTGAATGTCTTGGTTACAGATGATTGGCGTGATGAAGCAAGGCTCCGTCATTGTAGACTTAGCAGCGGAAGCCGGTGGTAACTGTGTAGCCACGAAACCCGGTGAACTATACGTTCATAAGGGTGTAACCATCATCGGTGAGTCCACAATTCGCATACGATGATACCTATATTTAATGTATTTTCTGCAGGCTACACTGACTTGCCTTCTCGCCTACCCACGCAATCCTCCACCCTCTACTCAAACAATATAACAAAGTTCCTCCTGTCAATGACTGACCCCAAGGCGCCTGACTCGAAGGCATTCGCACTCAACCTGGAGGACGAGGTGGTTCGAGGCTCGATTGTATTCAAGGACGGCGAGCTTCTCTTCCCGCCACCTGCACCAGCACAGGCTCCACCTCCCTCACAGCCGGCCCCCGATGCAAAGGCCATCCCGAAGGAGGAACCGAAACCTACCACACCTTGGCAGAAAGCAGTTCGTGATGTAACGTTAATCGGAACCGGAATGGGTGGTATGCTCGCTTTGGGCGCGTAAGCACAGCTCTCTCTATCGTCTCCATTCATCCATCTCACCAACGCCGGAACCGTAGCACAACAGGTGCTCAGTTCATGAGCCAGTTTTACACCTCCGGTTTGGCCGGTTTGATTGGTTACAGGGTGGTTTGGGGCGTTACACCCGCTCTACACAGCCCGCTCATGTCTGTCACAAACGCCATTTCAGGTACGCATATCAAGTCGAATGACTTTATGGTTGTTACCTCAACGTTTATTTCTAGGTATTGTGGGAGTCGGTGGACTCTTCCTCATGGGAGGCGGATATGTGCCACAGACAATTCCCCAAGTGCTCGGTGCTCTTTCCGTCTTACTAGCATCGGTCAATGTATCAGGTGGATTCATTATCACCAGGCGGATGCTGGACATGTTCAAGAGTGAGGTTGAAAAATGACTGCACTGAGGAGTGCCCCTAATCACATATGCATAGGGCCCGGCGATCCGCTCGAATATATCTGGCTCTATACTATTCCTGGTCTCCTCTTCGCTGGATGCTTTATTTTGGCTGCGGGAACAGGTGTGGGAAGCTTAGTCGAAGCCGGCTACCTGACTAGTAGCATTCTCTGCATTAGTTCGTACCTTCTTTAGAGACTGATATAATCCTGAGCGTGCGGCATCGATATCACAGGTTCAATCTCTGGGCTAGCCTCTCAGGTGACTGCCAGGCAAGGAAATGCCCTTGGGATGCTGGGTGTGGGGATTGGAGTACTGGCGTCTCTTCTTGCCGCTGGATTCGAGCCTGAAACGCTGGCACAAGCTGCTGCGGTTGCTACGCTGGGGAGCGGTGTCGGAGCGGTAATTGGGCGTCGTATTACTGCTGTAGAGCTCCCCCAGATGGTTGCCGCATTGCACTCTGTCGTCGGTTTAGCTGCCGTTTTCACCAGCATGGCAAGTATCTTCGCCCATCCAGAGGATACCAGTAGTTTACATATGGTAACTGCCTATCTTGGAGTGCTAATCGGTAACTACGGTGCACAACCCAAGTCACGCTTGCCTTTAGCTGATCCACTTCACTCCAGGGGGGGTTACTTTCACTGGTTCCGTTGTTGCATTCTTGAAGCTGGCGGCAAAGATGTCGTCGAAGCCGCTGCGACTTCCCGGTCGTCATGCGATTAACCTTGGTCTTGTGGGAGCCAATGCGGCAACAATGGGTGCTTTCCTGACAATGGCACCCGGGGTCCCTGTGATTGGGGCAATGTGCCTTCTGGGGAATACCGCTCTCTCGTTCATTAAAGGCTACACGTTAACGGCTGCCATCGGAGGGGCTGATATGCGTGAGTTTTGATTGTCTCGGCTCACTGAGGACGTTCTCAATTCTGCATCCTGTGCCGTAGCTGTGGTAATTACTGTGCTGAATGCGTACTCGGTAGGGCTGTCCTATACTCTTGGTTTGGCATATTAATAAATGCTTCATACCCAGGGCTTTGCTCTCGTTGCTGAGGGTATGATAAGCATTAGACTATGATTCGTCTAAACTCACGTGTTGGTTTAATGGCTTAGGCTTCATGCTTGATAATTCGCTACTTACAACGGTACCTCTGCTTCCTCCTTTTGCGATGTTTCGTTGACTTGTGCTTCTAGGTCGGAAGTCTCATTGGTGTCAGCGGATCCATACTATCGTACATAATGGTATATGTGTTCTTATATCTTAACTATCCTCGCCAACATTCTTGTCCTCAGTGCGTTGCGATGAACCGTTCCCTCACAAACGTCCTTTTTGGTGGTATTGGCGCCGCATCTGGCGGTGCTGAGCTGGCAGGGCGTAAGATGGAAGGCAGCGTTACAAAAGGGACTATGGATGACGCTGTTGATGCACTGGTGAATGCCAACTCCGTCATCATAACTCCTGGGTACGGACTGGCAGTCGCGAAAGCACAACATGACGTTTCCGAGATAGCTCGTCTATTGGGGAAACGGGGTGTACAAGTTCGTTTCGGTGTGCATCCAGTAGCAGGTGAGTGACACCTGGTCTGTTTTGCACGAATATCACCGACACCATGCACCTAGGGCGAATGCCTGGACAGTTGAATGTTCTACTGGCTGAAGCTTCTGTACCTTATGATAGTAGGTCCTGTTCCTCCCGCGATTTTCAGCTATACATTATTGACGCCCCATTTGCATAGTCGTTCTTGAAATGGAAGAGATTAACGAAGACTTCGAAGACACCGATGTTACTCTGGTCATTGGTTGGTCACCGGCAGAGCTTTCATCTGCTCCAGAACTCACATGAGTGTTTGTCCAGGTGCAAACGATACTGTGAATCCCATCGCCCTCGAAGCTGGTTCGCCTATTTCAGGAATGCCCGTTTTGCATGCCTGGAAGAGTAGGCAAGTTTTTGTGATGAAACGAGGGATGGCTAGTGGTTATGGTATGATAATGTCCTGGCGCTTCGCTCACTCACTAATTCTTTCCGCCATAGCTGACGTGCCAAACCCAATGTTCTATAAGCCGAATACTCGGATGCTTTTCGGAGACGCGAAGACAACATGTGAGGCATTAAAGAGGGGCATTGAGGAGAGGGCGTCATCATGAATCATCTTCTGCATCACTCCCGCTGCTGCCTGTAGTATCCTTTTGTACAATCTATCTATCCTCTCTTTGTAGATTACAAATTTGCTGGTACGGTAACGGCACTGCCACATTGGTACATCGGGATGCGTTATCCGTCTCATGCGCTTAATTTTCCCTCCAAACGGGCTTCACGGCTGTGTGGGGCTCTCGGATCCCCTAACAGAACCGTTTATAAGGGTTTGCGGACCGGGACATCATCTCTCACCGAAGTGCAATGCTGGAACTTTATGAGACCTATGGCGTCGCTCCAACCATCAGCGCAGTTTCATGTTTCTGCTGTTAGAAGAGATGGTGATTCCTCAATGCCGAATATTTTCCAAGCCAGGTGTGGCATTTCCTATGCGTATGTACCAGCACAAGCTTAAAACTTGCCTCCGTCATGTCCTTCCTGGCCTATATTGGACAGCGACGTGACAATGAACGAGTACCACACGTTATCAGAAAATGCTCTTAACGAGCTTCTTCTCTTTTTCGAAGATCTCATCGAGCTTGAAAGTAATGCGGAGGGCAGCTGGGAGGTGGACTACAGCGTAGGTGCAACTTTGATATCGTATAAAGTGAAGCAATGGCGTCGCCGAACAGCGTGCGGTATTCGTCCTTTGTAGTCGGGAGTTTTGACAGTCAATTTCGGCAAAGAGCATGGAGTCTATGTGCTCAACAAGCAACCACCGAACAAACAGATATGGCTATCTTCCCCAATAAGGTGTGTCCCCTCACCTCCCTCAATCGCCTGCAGCACTCTCATGGAATATACTACTTGTTATTTTTTCGAATGGAAACTCAAACAGCGGTCCAAAAAGATACGACTACGATGCATCGAAGGGGTCTTGGTTCTACCATCGCGATCAAAAAACACTTGGAACACTGTTACGGAATGAGGTGGCTAGGATCCTTGGGCGAGAACCAGAGCATATCAATTTTCCAATTGCGTAAACGGGTATAGAACATCAATGCAATTGGGTATGGAAGTTCTTAGCAATTTCCAATATATACATGAGATGAGTGAATGATGCCCTAGAACGCCCACCAGAGGACCAAGTACCCGACGCAATATTGCAACCGGAACACCCAATTATACAAAGGGAGTCGTTAGAAAACGGCCTTGAGTCTCGAAATGGCTACTCAGGTGATGAGAGCCCAATATTAGAGGATTCTTTTGTGGACAGTACATGTACATTGCATTGAGAAGATATCAGTGGAGAGCTAAAGGTGTAATGAAAGACACGAAGCGAAATAGTACCCAGTGGATAGTGTGCAGATGAGACAAAACATACGAACCCAAGACGTAATAGATGATGGTCAGATACGACCCGAGGGTGGTGGGCAATATAGGAGGGCATACACAACTCCCCGTGTAGCGCGAGGTGGTGCAACGCGAATGCTTGAAATATAAGAGTACACCAACAGGCAGTAGTTGGTCACCCATCCAGTACTATGCCATTAGCGTTGTCGACGGAGTAGGACAGCCAGTTAGACTGTAAGTGGCTCATGCGTAGAAAGCACAACTTTGTGCTAATTATCCTCATTTTCTACTTGATTAGGTGGACGTCGTCGACTCAGAAATAGTGAACCGAGAAGACTGGAAACAGTATTAGACAATCAATGAAGGCTGGGGCGAAACGAACGTACCGATTCGTTTCCTCGTACCGAGCTGTGACGACAGCTTTCTCACCTTCGACAGACTCTAGGTCCGGGATGATCCCTACAGCAGCTCGAAGGGTAGGCGTTGGACTGGTTCGGGCAGAAGGGTGAATTGTTAATTTTGAATTGGTCGCAGAAGCAGTATGCGGAGGCGTAAAGCGTGACGTACTCCCCGATACGCATCGTTGACGAGATACAAGCTGCCTTTGTGCATGGAGGTCGTGAAGAAGCGAATTGATAGGGGAGAGAGGAACTATTGCGGACGTCACATCAAGTTGCAGAGGGTTTTGGGAAGACTTCGGTTCCACAGGGAAGTCAGTGAAGGTACCATTCTCCTCCCCATCGTCAGAACTCTCCCATTGAAAAGGATCAACGTCTTCTGGGTCATAGTTGTCCACATCATCCCCTGAATTCTCTGCTGATTCGACAGGCGAGATGGTCACAGGAGGACCGGTCTCTCTAGTGCCACGATCGATAATCGAACCTCGAACACTTGGTCCAGATGTATGCGGTATGCTATGACCTCGTCCCTCGCACCCCCCGGCAAGAGACCCATTATCATTTGATGTAGGATAGGGATTGAATCCAGATTCTCTGACGTAACCAGCATGGGCCAAGCGACTGGACGCATCCCAGGCATCCGGGGAGACCACACGCTGGCGTTTGGGTAACGAATGCGTCAACCCTGGTGGTGTTGTTGATGGTGTGGGCGGCTGCCGCCCAAAGCTGTCTTCCTCGTCTTCTCTGAAGCGCTTGCGCGACATGTTCTGAGGCATCCTCGCCGTCGTAAGACCAGTGCGTGTGGCTGTGCAATTGAAGTTGAACTTAGTAGTGTCTGGCTCGTACCGTTCACTTGACTTGACATGGACGACGATGAGTTGATGGCCCAAATGGGCATGCCGATTTCCTTTGGGAAGAGAGTTGTGAAGAAACAGGTTAACTTGGTTGAGAGATTGGAAAAGGCGAAGCGGCAGGGCGAGGTGCGTAACAATGAAGCATCTCCGTTGTGTGTGCTGTTCTTATACGCATATTCATCAGTCGAAACCTAAGGAAAAGACACCTGAGAGGCTACTCTCGCCACCACCGAGGTTTAATATCCCACCTCGTCCTGTTGCAGGTCCTTCCATTGGGAAGATGCCTGTTGCGCCCGATGCCGTTCCGAGGGACCGAGAACCCGAGGGCCCTGAATCGGAAGACGAAGACGACGACGATGAGAGGCAAGCTTACGGTAATGGGGATGATGAGGAAACCTCGGAGTTCCCTATTTCGCATGAGTTGACTCTCAAGGACCATAATAAGGTCGCCTCCGCCATTGCTCTCGATCCTTCTGGCGCACGAATTGCTTCTGGCTCTCATGACTATGACTGCAAACTCTGGGATTTTGGAGGCATGAATGCTGGGCTGAAGCCATTCAAAAGTTGGGAGCCAGCAGGCACTTACTATGTGAGCCGAGCCGCTCATGCTTAATCTCGCTCACCGTATACTGACGCGTCGACATTCCCAGATCCATGATCTCAAGTACTCCAATGACGGAAATTATCTGCTTGTCATACCGGGCACGCTGCAGCCGCTCATATTTGACAAGAACGCAGACAATCAGTGTGTCATTATTTTCGCTCTTATTTTGCCCCTTAGGTTGACTCATTCTCCAGCGATACTTATCCAAAAGGGGATCAGTACATACGCGATATGAAACGCACAGAGTTTGCACATGGCTTCTTCTCCACATGCATCATGCTAACATAGGTACCACCAGCGGTCATGTAGGGGAATTGACGGCAGGTGCTTGGCATCCAAAGGATCCAAACACTTTTATCACATCCTCGAACGACTCCACAGTCAGGTATGAGATGGAAGCTGATACTAGTGGTCCGCGCTTTAACTCATTCCTGGGAAGGATTTGGGATGTAGAAAACAAGATGAAACAAAAAACGGTCATTGTCGTTAAAAGCAAGGAACGAGGCACCAGGACGAAAATAACGACATGTAATTACTCTCATGACGCAAAGCTAATTGTGAACGGTGCGTCTCCGCCATTCATACAAGCTGTGCGAGTGCTGATACGTTTGTCCAGCTGGACTCGACGGGACCCTTCATATCTGGTCAACATCGGGAACATATGCTAGACCATCTTCATCCATAGAAAATGCTCATGCCAAGGGCACTGAAACTGGTTCCGTGATCTTCTCTCGTGATGGGAACTGCGTACTGTCTAGGGGTGGTGATGGGACGGTCAAGCGTGAGTAAGACGTTTTCATCATTCTGGGTTCAATGACTGGATACGTGCGGATTTCGTAGTATGGGATGTGAGGAAGTTCAAGACACCCTTGTTCGAACGTGGAAACCTGCCACTGCTTTATTCGGAGGGAAATGCTATGTTCAGTCCGGACGAACGCCACATCATTCTTGGGCGATCAGCCGCTGGCCGAACGGACAGAGGCGGGGTCGTAATTCTCTCCAGGGAAGGCTTAGATATAAAGGAAAGCATAAACAGCGATCCTGGCATCAGCGTCGTGCGAGTATTCTGGCATTCAAAAATCAACCAAGTTAGTATGTTCACCCAAGAGTGGAAGTGCAGATTAAATTGTCTCCTAGATCGTCACAGGATTGTCCAATGGGGATCTCAAAGTCCTCTACTCCCCAACATCGTCTCTGAATGGCGCCAAACTTGTCCTCACTAAATCGGCAAAGAAACTCACCGTAGAAGACGTGATGCAGAGGGGTCTGATGGGTCCCATTCTAATACCTCATTCTCTTCCCCCGTTCCGCGAAGATGGCGAAATCCGGGCAGGGGGCGCAAGTGGGAAACGAAAGCGGGAAAAAGAGCGAATGGATAAGCGCAAGACAAAGAGGCCAGAGGCACCACTGAATGGCCCTGGGCGAGGCGGCAGAGTTGGCGCATCGGCAACACAGCACCTAGTCCAACACTTGGTGAGGGATTCAACGCGGGACGAAGACGTGAGTAGCTTGCGGTTACTTTCTCCCCCGGACTGGATCCTTTTTCACCCGAGTCGCCGAGTCCAAATTGAAAATGTCCAGTGGAGAGCAGTAGGATGGTTAACGACAGTATTCTGTCATTACTCAGCGCAGCAGAGATACTTGTCACCATGTACAAATCATTGGAGTTGTGTAATCTTTGTGGCGGGGAAGGCTCAAGGTTGGACGTGGAGGTGTCTCGGGTTCATGCTGATCCAGATCCGGGGTCTCGGACATTGCTGACACAGCCGCGTTGCTCTCTCTTGCTCACAGCCCCGCGAAGCGTTGCTCAAGTACGCAGACACAGAAAAGAACCCACTGTGGACAAAAGGTGCGTTGCAGGCGATGGAGCCTTTGTGCTACTCATGTGTGGGTGTGAGATTGTGCTGATGACTCGATCTTGCTTTACGTGCATTTGCTCGACAATGTGTTATTCGATGCTCGGGATGTATACCGCGAACAGCCTGGCAGCAGAATCAACCTCAACCAGTCTTTGCGGAGGTGGAGGAGGAGGAGGAAAACGAGCAGGACGATAGTGGGAGAGGCTGATAATTTTTTAAGGGGCCTGTAGTAAAAATTTTCAGACTCCGATTCGAGTTCCGACAGAGTTATATAACTGAGGGAAGAGGGTTTGCGTGCCCCCGTCTTCAAAAACTCCGTCGTGACCCCCGTACGTATCTCCGCATATCCCCGTTTTCATGATCGACTCGACGTTAATACATGTCAACAATGCCAACTCGACCGACGATGTTACCATAAACCAGTCTATGACCACTCCCGTTCATGAGTCTGCGTTGGACATTGCTATTGACACCCATGTCAACGGTAATATCAATGATGAAGCCTCTGATATCGCGGGATCTTCATCTCAGGATCCTGAGCCTGTCCCTGATGAACCTAGGGTGGACCTCATCCCAGCCGGAGATGTGGCTCTCAAAACTGACGTTGAAATGGTCGATAGCAACAGCCTTTCTATCGTCACCCCTCCCTCGCCTGCTCCTTCGGGCGTCTCGCAGCCTATAAATGAGCTTTCTTTGAACGACATCTCACGTTCATCGCCTTCCTATTCCGCTCCAATATCTCCTTCTACTGCCCACGCTTCCGCCCCGAATGGGCATCTCGCACTCTTTGCGCCGCACCGTGAGCGTCGAGTCGATGACTCGCACGCGACGACTGACGAGCATCGGCCAGCCAAAAGAGCTAGGACTGCAGATGTCACATCGGTAAGCGTTACTACCCTTTGTTTTCATACACCCATCCTGTATTTAATACTAGCTCTGACGCTTTCAATTTCATCTATATGCCATATTCTGTCACCCGAAACCATACTACACGTTGGAACATTTATGAACGTGTGTCTGCGCGGGTCGTCCCTGCACCACCTATCTACTGTAGCCGCCATCGACACAAAAAGCACCCGCGTCACCCCCTACCCCGCCTCCAACTCACACTACTATATCCCCAGCTCAGTTCAAATTCGTTCAGTCTACTCTGAGATCTGTACGCAAAAACAAGGATGCCGGGCCATTCAACCAGGCCGTTGATCCTTCGTTGCTTGGTATTCCCCATTATCCGAATATCGTCAAACGCCCGATGGATTTTTCGATCATTGATGCGAGGCTCGCAGCGTCAAACCCGTCTAAACCCGATCCCAGTCACAATGTAGCAAGATACTCATCCGTCCAGGAATTCATTGCTGACATGAAGCTCGTGTTTGATAATTGTTTCCTCTTCAATGGACCTGACCATGTCATTTCCCAATGTGCTAAGCGGCTTCAGGCTGTGTTCGAGCGGTCTCTAAAAAATATGCCCCCTCCCCAGGCGGTGAGTCCTAAACAGATTAGTCTGCCAGGAAGCACCCCTATTCACTGCCCATCCAGCCCACTCCTCTATTTAAAGCCCCTACACCCGCTCCCGCGCCACCTCCTGCACCCGAGCCGAAAAAAGTCATTCGTCGGCCATCGGCCAGTGTGCCTACGATTCGTCGCTCCGATGAAGCTACGGCTACGGAGTTCGCCGCTTCTCGACCCCGTCGCGAGATTCACCCTCCACCACCTAAAGACCTTGACTATGCCGAACCTGCTTCAACGAAACGGCCTAAACTTGCGAAGTTGAACAAGAACACAAAGCGGAAGGATGATGGGACCTTGGAACAGTTGCGCTACTGTTCGAAGATCGTGAACGAGTTGTACAAGAAGCAGCATGCGTCGTACGCCAATTTCTTCTACGACCCAGTCGATGTTAGGCAGGTGCCGAACTACTACAAGCTCATTAAATCGCCGATGGACCTGTCAACTTTGAAGAGGAAGCTTGAGCATAAGGAATACCCGGATTCGTCCGTGTTTTTGCAGGATTGGAAGTTGATGATGAAGAACTGTGTCACGTTCAATCCGGTTGGTACCATGGTGTATGTCGCTGGTCAGGACATGCAGCGTGTCTTTGAGGAAAAGTGGAAGGGTTTGCCCCCATTGCATACTCCACCCCCTTCGGAGGATGAGGACGAGGAGCCGACTGTGCAGTCCTGTGAGTAGTAATACCTGATCATCGACCATCCAAAGTAATAATTGCTCTTCAGCTATGATCGAAAGTCTTGAAAGTCAGCTCAACAATCTTCGCGATACCATCGATGCTCTTAAAAGCACAAAGAAGAAGGTCAATGAGACCAAACGATCAACTTCATCGGCGCCGAAGGCTTCATCGTCGGCATCTCGCTCTCGCCCGTCCACTTCGGCGAAGAAGGCATCCTCTTCAGCCAAGAAGACTGGCGCTAGGAAGCTTGACGCAGATGCGATCCTTAGCTTCGAGGAGAAGAAGGAGCTGTCCGAGACCATCCAAAGCTTGGATGGCCATGCCCTTGAAGAGGTCATCCAAATTATTCATGACGGCGTGCCAGAAATTGGCGATGTGGGTTCAATTTCTCCCTTTGTTTTTCTACTTTGGACTTATCTCCACATCTTTCCAGAATGCTGACGAGATCGAGATTGAGATAGACGCCCTTCCTCCTGCTGTCCTGCGCCAACTTTGGAACACCGTTATCAAACCCAAACCGGGCGCCCCCTCCACAAAGACTGCCAAAAGTGGAAAGAACCATCCTGCCACTGGTGGCGTCAAGCGCAAGAGCATGGACGAACATGTTGAGGCTCAGAGGATGCGTGCCCTCGAAGCGAGGATCAATATGTTCGACAAGGCCGAGACAAATGGTGTGCAGAAGCATCACGGTACTGCTACTGTGGCTGCCCATGACAGTGGGTCAGACTCGGAAAGCGATAGTGGGAGCGAGTCGAGCGACTCGGATTAGAGTACATTGTTGTCGCTTTGACAAATGGTACAATCATTTATTTATGCCGACTTCGCTCTTCCCTGACCTCACTATATCTTGGTCCTGTTTCGGTCTTGGCTTCACTGTAACCTCGCGCATCCTTTGTCGATATTGGACTTAATTTGCCACACTCCGCCCTCTTTATTCTTCGACCATCTTTCATGACTTCCTTCACCATTGACTTCTTAACGAGCCGTATAAATCTCTTTGACATATCATTGATACAAACATGCAGTGTAATGTACCCTTCTCATCAATGGCAGTTCCATTCTGTCAGACGAATACGCGTACGCGATAATGATGAGTTAGATTTATATATCGCGTGGAGCGTTTGACTTACGCTAAGTGCGGTCCTCCCCGTATTACAAAGTTACAGGCTGGTTCCTACAGAGTGTTCTGCAGATAGTGGACCGGGTCTACGTTGCGCTATGGTGTGTCGGATGAATATGCTCGGCTTGAACTAGTGGCTGTGGGGGTCCTCATACCAGTCCAAGCTAGCTGCAGAATGCCGTCCGAGTTAGAAGGAAACGTTACGCTCTTGTCTAATCTTGCGCATCAGTTGTTTTCCCTCACGTCTTCTCTTATTATTCCCATATCTCCTCTGCAAGACTTGCAGAGTGTGAGACGTTTCCGCAATGACAATCTTGTCATGCAAAATGTCCGCCAATTCGAAGAAATAATGCAGGAGATTATGGATGTGCAAAGAATCCTCCAGCGCTCTGTTGACAGACTCAAACAATAAGTTTGCGCCGTTCACAATGCGAAGGCAAACGTAGCACGACTACCGGATGAGCTATTACAGCTGATATTTGACCATATCGTGGACAAACAACAGCGGAACTGGTACGGGTATGAGGATGGGCCGGAAGAGCCTGAACGATCCACCTTGCTCTCCTGTACGCACGTTTGCCAGAAATGGAGGAACGTTGCGCTTGCGACCAGCTCACTATGGGAGTGGGTTAACCCAGACTGGTCCCTCGCCAGGGTCTCGACGTGGCTGGCTCGTGCGCGTCAGCACCCAATCAGTATCGCATTTCACATCAAGGGTTGGGATTTCCGCAAGCGATGTCAACGTTTCACCGAGTTCTTCGATCTGCTCGACGATAACAATGTTGACAGGTTCACGTGCATTAGAATCAACTTCTCGCTGAGGTTCAACATCGCGAAGGCTTTGACGACCTTTATCGTGAATTGGTTGATTTGGGTCAATACTCGGATGAGATCACCACGTATGTGGGAGTCGGAGTAGATATTGGGTCCTTGGATATCTTCAAGGATCTGGGAGTTCGTCGTTTCTTGCTTACCAACCCGGGCGGGTCCCCGTGGCCCCAAATTTTGCCCGACGTCAGCCTCCGATACCTTCAATTATGCTGCGACCATGAGGCTCGGGAAGGGTGGGAAGACATCTATGAAATCCTCAATGCCGTTCAAGATAGCAATTGATTGGGGCGGGAGGTTATTCGGGATGGCGTGTCCGGTACGGATGAGCGCTTTGAAGTCTCTTTCAATAAGGCCGTGGAATGCGGTACTTGACATGATCATTGCTCCGCAGTTAACGGAACTCAAAGTGGAGATATATGAATGGGATGGGGATCTCCTCGGGATCTACGATAATGGCAGTTTCTGCAAGTCTTTACTACGATTTGTAAGTGAATGGTCAAAAAATCAGAACTGCACGATACCTAAAAGCCTCCTTTCAGTTACCGGACACTCCCTCCTTGCAACGAGTCTACTTCTTGGCAGATGAAGAAATCACGTCAGAAATTTGCCTAGCATTGCAAGGACAATAACCCCACCTCTCTCGGCTTTCTGTTGGACTCTGTTCTTAGATCACGGCAGAGGATCTTCAAAGAACAATACGATCATGATCTGCTGCCAACGATCTCAAACCGATCAATGAACTCGAATGCATTGTTTCTCCTACTTTGCCCGCTCATCAACGGAAGGTTCTACATGCAACATTCATGGCCCACGTTGCCTGCCTTACCTTGAGGTTATTTGAGTGTCCGTCGGAATCGGTCTGCTATTTTGCATGACCCCTATTCCCTGCGCCGCACAATTGATGGATCTGCTCCAGACACCCCATGTGGATGCTGTAGTAATGACGGTGGACCTGCTGGTATCGGATGGTGTCAAAGCATATTTGGGTGTGCGATGCCGGGTCTGAATGTTGTGGGTAGATAATCTATATTGCATACCTCCGATGCATAGCACAAAGCTGGCTGGAGCATTTGCGCAGCAATGCTCTTCCGTCGAGCTGAGGTTATGATTGCAAGCGGCACCAGGAAAGAACAAAACCATTCGGCCCGAAGGTTTGAACATCAGGGCATGAAGGTGTATGTCAAGCATGAGACCAGAGGGTGGTACCCCTAGCAATGGCGGAGTCTCTAAGCAAATATTTGACTTTCGTCGCAACATATAATTATTCAGGTCAGCGCTAGGTCGAACGTGAGGTCAAAAAGGCTGTGGAGCTCTCAACCTTTGCAGAAATCACAGCGTACTTAGAGGTGTAAGAGGGGCTAGGGCTTCCTATGAATACAGGGCTTTGAGGGAATGTGAGATGATGAATCAGACTTATATACCACATGAAGCGTTTGACTTGCGCCAAGTGTGGTCCTCCCGTATTACATCAAGTTACAGGTGGGGACCTACAGAGTGTTCTACAGACAGTGGACGGAATTTACGTTGCGGTGTTGCAGTGTCAGATGAATACACTCGAAAATAGCAGCTTGAACTAGTGGGGCTGTGGGGTCCTAAGCGCTCATCTACTCGTACCAATCCAAGCTGCAGAATG
>WNFI01489261.1_pt3 | contig 16309 bp, 17 predicted proteins | sample 5400471 | NCBI WGS metagenome assembly WNFI01 (sample SAMN13153348, study PRJNA577476) | soil metagenome | isolation source: 100 cm saprolite on Douglas fir-dominated hillslope | place: USA:California | collected 2013-09-17 | reverse complement strand
CCAGCCCTCGCCATCCTGGCGCTCTAGCAGCCATTGCACTGCTCGATCCAGTGCTTGCTTCAGCCGAGGTTCCCCCCCCTTGCTCAGCTTATTAGTATCCATCCGTCAACCTTTCGGGAGAGAAGGAGAGTGAATAAGGATGCAGCCTCTATGACTAACTCCTGTCCAGTTTGCTTCCCTTCGTATACTATTTTCGTATATTATTATAGAGAGTATAGACTCTTAATAGCAAGAACGGGAATAGCATACTATACCGTCCAGTACAGTTAATCGTTTGTGCAGGGGAGGAGAACAAGCTATGGCGATCACCCTACGCCAGAATCTTCAGATCGCGGCATATATCGTCCGGCAGCAGCTGAGGGGTCGTGAGAAGTTTCCGCTTGTGTTACAGCTAGAGCCGCTCTATCAGTGCAACCTTACCTGTGCTGGCTGCGGCAAGATACAGCATCCCCAGGATATCCTGGCGCGGCGACTTTCCGTTAAGCAGTGTATGGACGCGGTTGAGGAGTGCGGCGCGCCAATCGTCTCCATCGCTGGAGGCGAGCCGCTCATCCATCGGGAGATCGATCAGATTGTGGCGGCGTTGCTAGAACGCAAGCGCTTCGTCTATCTCTGCACCAACGCCATTCTCATGGGCAAGAAGCTCGATCAGTTCAGGCCATCCCCCTATTTCTCCTGGTCGGTCCACATCGATGGCTTGAGGGAGCGTCACGATCAATCAGTCGCCCGGCACGGTGTATTCGATAAGGCAATCGAAGCAATCAAGGAGGCCCAGCGCCGGGGATTCCGGGTTACCACCAATACCACATTCTTCACGCAGGACGATGCGGGCAGCATCCGTGACGTACTCGACTTCTTGAATGATGATGTGCAGGTAGATGCCATGCAGATCTCCCCGGGCTACGCCTACGAGAAAGCTCCGGACCAGGAGCATTTTCTTGGCGTCAAGCGGACGCGCGAGATCTTTCGTCAAGCCTTTGCAGACGGCAGGCGCAAGAAGTGGCGCCTGAACCACTCCCCGCTCTTCCTGGACTTCCTGGAGGGCAAGGTCGACTTTACTTGCACCGCCTGGGGTATCCCCAGCTACTCAGTGCTGGGCTGGCAGCGGCCTTGTTATCTAATGGCCGATGGGTACGCTGGCTCCTATAAGGAGCTGATCGAGACAACCGAGTGGGAGCAGTATGGGCGGGGCAAGGACCCTCGTTGCGCCAATTGCATGGCTCATTGTGGCTATGAGCCCTCTGCGGTGACCGCTACCATGAAGTCGCCCCCTGAGTCGCTACGAGCCACGGTCGATGTGCTGCGTGGCAGCTTGCGATCTATCTTCACTTAAAGTAGGCATTCTGCCAGGAGGCTAGCGGATGACGGGAGCGGGAGACGTGGTCTTCTTGACTGGGGCCAGCGGATTTGTGGGTAGCCACGTACTTCGTGCCCTATTGGCGGCTCAGTATCGCGTGCGTGCTCTGGTGCGTCCAGGTTCCAGCCCACTGCCCCCACTTGAGGGGTGTACGGCTGTATGGGGTGATGTCCTGCGCTCCGGTGATCTGGTCCAACACATGATGGGTTGCCGCTATCTTGTACACGTAGCGGCCCTCTACTCCTTCTCGCCGGGTATGCATCACAAGATGTTCGCCACCAACGTGGGCGGCTGTGCCGGGGTGCTGGAGGCCGCACACCTGGCAGGCATTGAGCGTGCCGTCGTCACCTCGAGCTCGTCAACTGTAGGGCCAAGTTATGGGGGGCGTCCGGCGACTGAGGATGACTGGGACGTAGAGGATGGTTCCTCAGCATACCACCGATCGAAGCTGCAGCAAGCGCGGGTAGCGCTGGCGGCACAAGTACCGGTCGTTCTCGTCTTGCCGACCGCGCCCGTTGGGCCAGGAGACTGGAAGCCGACTCCTACGGGAAAGATGGTGGTGGACTTTATGCGCGGGCGGATCTTTGCCACGTTAGGCGGCGGATTGAACGTCGTGGCAGTGGAGGATGTAGCCAGGGCACATGTACTAGCGCTTCAATATGGGCGTCCCCGGGAGCGCTATCTGGTGGGCGGTGAAAATATCAGTCTGTCCCAGCTCTGGGAACGTCTGGCTCATATTTGTGGTCGCACGGCCCCAACCGCGCGCATTCCCTTTCCATTGGCACTTACCCTCGGCTGGGCTGATGAGCTTCGCTGCCAGCTCTTTCGCAAAAGGACAGGCGGTGTGGCCGCGCCGCTGATCCCCCTCGAAGGCGTTCGGATGGCTCGCCATCATATGTACGCCAGTTCTGCTAAGGCTCAATCTGAGCTTGGCTATGAAGTAACATCCGTAACCGCAGCCTTGGAACGGGCGGTTCGGTGGTACCGCGACAACGGGTATGCCACGTAATGAAGAATGGGGGAACTTCTTGGGGCCTCATCATATGACTCGTAGCTGGTGCGCCTCATCGTTACCTGTGACGCATAGCGTGGAGATTCTGGCACCAACATTCCTTGAGTACTGGGCAGTGCGACGCACACTCCCCCATGCCCGCGCTAGCTGGGCGGGCGTGCGATTAGCACGCTGGAAAGGGGCACGCCAGGGCTCCATCGTGGTAGTGTGTGGTCTGGCGGGAGCGCTCGTCCCCGGCCTGCGTCCGGGGACCGTCCTGATACCTGACCGGGTCGGCCTTGCTGATGGGGGGATCATGCATTGCGATCCCACACTTGTACAGGCGCTGGTGACAGCCGCACGCACGTTACACTTTCGACCGGACACCGGGCCGCTGCTGACTGCCCAATCCCTTATTGTCGGGGGCGATCGTCACGATTGGTCCCAACGGGGCTTCGTGGCTGCTGACATGGAGACGGGCCTTCTCGCAGGACGAAACCTGCGCGTGGCGACGATCCGGGTCGTACTAGATAGTCCAGAACGCGGCATCTCCCCAGACTGGTTACGACCCACGAAGGCATTGCTGCAGCCGCCGCTCTGGCGGGAGTTGTTCTGGCTCAGCCGTGTGGCCCCCCGGTATGCCCTGCGAGCAGCACACGTGCTTAAAGTCGGGCTTGGCACCGGGCCAGACAGCATGTTTGTTGAGTAAAGATTGTTTAGGGAAGGAGTCGACATAGTGAGTATTGGTGAAGTTGCACTAGACATGCTGAAAGAAACCAGCCGAACGTTCTTTATCCCCATAAGCCGTTTACCAGCCGGACTGCAGGATGCAGTCATGTCGGGCTACTTATGCCTGCGTGCTATCGATGAAGTGGAAGATCATCCCAGACTGGATAATCGCACGAAGGCTACACTGTTGCACTCCATCAGCTACACGCTGCAAACGACCTTTGCTGCTGGCGACTTCACAACAGCATTGAGCCGCTATCAGCAGGAAATTCCAGAGGTGACGCTTCGGATAGGCGATTGGGCCTTGCTTGCACCCCCATCCATCGCTCCGCGCGTGTGGGAGGCAACAGCGACCATGGCGGACCGCATGGCACAGTGGGCAGAAAATGGCTGGATGATCCAGAACGAGGCAGGTCTGGACCGCTACACGTTTGGGGTAGCTGGCTCGGTTGGCCTGCTCCTGTCGGATCTGTGGGCCTGGTACAACGGAACACCATCGAACCGCATCCACGCTGTGGGATTCGGGCGTGGCCTGCAAGCCGTCAATATCCTACGTAACCACGCGGAAGATGTGGCGCGCGGTGTGGAGTTCTTTCCATCCGGTTGGCGAGCAGAGGACATGCATGCCTACGCGCGTCGCAATCTAGCCCTGGCTGATGCCTACACCAGAGCCCTTCCTCCTGGTCCCGTGTTAGACTTTTGCTCCATTCCGCTCGCTCTGGCCTATGCTACCCTGGAATCCTTAGCCCGTGGCGACGGTAAGCTCAGCCGCAGCGATGTACTCCAGATCGTTAACCAGCACCCAGAAGGCGGCGCAGGTAGCCCCGCTCTTTAGAAGGAGGCGAGTCTCAGTCCAGGACGCGTGTAGCCGCTCGCCTACGGCTGCTGGACGCGCTACACATTTGCCGCCATCGAGTGATCACATGCACGGAGAGAGGGAACAGAGTCAACCTCTCTCTACAAAATCGATCAATGCCTCCAGGTCAGTCCGGGCGCGCGTGGCAAGCACGTTGCGACTAGTAGCTACCTGAGCAAGGGCCAAACGTGCTTGTTGACACTGCTGGGCTAGAAACTGAGTGCAGTACTCCCTGGTCTGTGTCCGCACAAAGATTGCTAGAACCTCCTGCGCCTGTTCCTGTGTAATCGGCGCATCCTGGGTGTACATCTTCGCAATTGCCTGCTGATCACCTGGTTGTGCATATTGGAAAGCATGGAGGATAGGCAAGCTTTTCTTGCGCCGGTAGATATCACCAAGGGGTAGCTTACCTGATTCTGCTTCGGTCGCCCAGACTCCCAACATATCATCTCGTATCTGAAATGCGAGCCCTAAAGCGTGACCAAAGCGAGTCAGGCCCTCGATAATCTCCTGGTTACAGGTACCAAGTGTCGCCCCCATCTCAGTTGCACACCCCATCAGGGTGGCCGTCTTGCGGCTGATCATCTCCTCATAGCTTGAGAGAGAAACCTGTTGCTGCCGTTCGAAGGACATGTCAAGATGCTGTCCTTCAGTCAGCCTGAGTAGAGCAGTATCGAACAGTTTAGCCAGGTGCAGTGCAGTTGCAGGCTCTACCCCTTCATCCAGCACCCTCCAGAGATGGAGGCGCGTCAGCACAAGCAGAGCATCTCCAACAAGAATCGCCTGGGGTATTCCCCACAAAGACCAGACAGTAGGGCGATGACGACGCTCGACATCTCCATCTTGAATATCATCATGCAGCAGTGTAAAATTATGCGCCAATTCTATTGCGGCTGCTGCCGGCAGAGCTGATCGCAGAGAGAGTGCAGGGGGATGTGTTGAAGGAGGTTGTCCCTGTGCCCAGGCCAGTTCATAGCTCAGCAGAAGAAGTTTGGGACGCAGCAGTTTGCCAGGATGACCATCGGCAGGGCGAAGCTGCTGATCGACCCAACCAAGGTGATACTGCATTTGTCCATCCAGCTTTAAGAGAGCATCATAATTGACCTCTTCTGCTAGAGAAGTATGTTGTATGAGAAATGCGCGGTGAAGCTCCTGGAGGATCTCCTGGTGGTAACGCTGAAAGACGGTGTGTATGGCATCTGACATGATCATCAGCTGAGAGAGACGATATGCCCTTGCGTATAGGTGGACACTGGTCTCTCACTCCTTAGCATTCTAAAAAATTCTTCTCTCCTGTCGAATAATATACTCTATGTTTGCAGTTTTTGGAAGGGAGGGTAGCCAGTAGCCAGAAAGGACACCATGTGATATCAAATCGTACAACTGAATGCCCGCTCTCAAAGCAATTTCTGTAATCTCAACAAATCCTCCATCTGTCCTGCCACTTTCAGCTTGCCAGTGATGTAGGCTTGGATGGGGTTGATGGTGCGATCTACTATTCCAGCTAGCGTATCGCTGCTGGTGGTCACCTTTACATTTGGTTGGGAAACCGTTTGTTCTGCCAGCGTTGCACTTCCATCCTCGGCAATGCTCAAAGTAAAATCGCGCCGCAGATCGGGGAATGTAAACTGCATGGTCTTAGTAAAGCCACGAAATGCTGCTTGCATCTCCGGCTGTGCGAATCGAGCACAAAGCTGCTCTAAGTATGGGACGATATCCGCCATCATTGCCTCCTCTTTTGGATAGATGAGACCCCTACATGCCTGAATTACGTGTCAACAATCATCGTTGGAGGCGAATTGTAGCCTCTCGAAATATATAGTAACATACAGTTGATCAGGGTGTTAGGCAAGGAGTTAGTGCTGCCCATCTAGACCAGGACACGGGGTGCTGCTATACTAAGAAAAGGAGGCAATCAATAGCAGGCTAAGGAAAACAGATGACTTCAGAGCTACTCAAGAACTATTCTTACGCAGGAAAAGCCATCACTTATGAAGATTATGATTATATCTATATTTCTCCTCACTTCGATGATGTGGCGTTCTCATGTAGTGGGACCATTTGTACCTATAAAGCGCAAGGCTTTCATGTGCTAGTTGTGACACTTTTCGCGGGTGATCCACAGCCACCATTTCCACCTTTAGCGCGAGCTTATCACCAACTCTGGCAAGTACCGGAAGGCGTTCCTCCTTATCAAATACGCAAAGCGGAGGACGAGAAGGCTATGTCTGTGTTGGGCGTTGATTATTTATGGCTGAACTGGCTTGAAGTAATTTATCGTGCTCCTGACTTATCTGACTTCCGGGATATTAGCGATTATAAGGCCGACTTCCATCAGGATCCTATCTTCCCGACCCTTCGCCAATGGCTTGTGGACCTGCATGCTACCTATCCGAGCGCGACGATTGTTGTGCCACTTGGTGTTGGAGGGCATCGAGACCATCGCATTATCTTCCAGGCAGCTCTCAACGTGCTTGATCGTGCCACATTGCTCTTCTTCGAGGACTTCCCTTACGTTGCCTATCTCCCAGAGGAGACTACGGAGTTGGTGAGGTCATTCAATCTCACGCCTCTTGAGGTAGACATTTCTCATTGCCTGGAACAACGAATTCATGCCGCTGGTTTCTACCAATCACAGCATGCGATGCTCTTTTACCCTCCTTCCTCTTTTCGAGATATGATAAGAGAGTATGCGCATATGGGTGAACAACACCACTTTGTCGAGCGTTATTGGAAATTTTCGTAACTATTCAGGTCTTCTCTCTTCTTGACTCCTCACTGCCTGCGGCGAGAAGACCCGAATAGTTACAAATTTTCTTAGTAGCACTCCGGCTTTCTATGATATATGCATTAAGATGGGTAGTACCGGCCTTTCCATTCTGTACCCAGCTTACGGTAATGCCAGCGGATCGAGTTCAGCAAAATCAAGCATCCTAGTATGATAGCAGCCGGGTGGAGGAAGCAAAGGAGCAGCGTCAATAGCTTTTGAGATCGCGTAAAGCGTATAGCCAGGAGTAGACGCATCAGGACTGCAATTCCATAGCTGCCGAGACCAAGTAGTATTACCGTAAGTGGAAGAGGTACAAATAGCGATACCAAAGGAAGCAGTGGTGGTACAACGAGTAGCTGTAGAAAGCGAAGAAGGTCTTCGAGAAACCTACCCATGTCTTCGCGAAGGAAGTGTACATATGACAATATATCATATCGAGTGCGTCCACAAAGGCTATGCGATAGCCTGCTGCTTTGACGGTACGGGCCAGAGAAACGTCCTCTAAAATACGCTCTTTTATTGCCTGGTGTCCCCCTGCTGCTTCGTATGCCAGCCGGTGAAAGCAGAGTAACGGCCCATTCCCTGCTGCCAGGATCGGCTCTGGTCGCCGACTCACGAGTGTCAGGGGCAAGAGAGTGAAGACTCGGAAGCCGAGCAATGGCATAATAAGGCGCTCTCCTATGTCTTTGAGTTCATACTCCGACTGAGCCGTGAGCAAATCGACATCGAGGCGATGCATACAATCAATAACCGTTCTCACCGTCTCTGGCGCATGTACGGTATCGGCATCCGTGAAAAAGAGATAATCGCCCTGAGCATGTTGGGACAGTTGGTGACAGGCAAAATTTTTCCCCACCCAGCCTGGTGGTAGTGGCTCCCCGTGCAAGAGTCGCAAGCGTCCCTTTTGTGCCGGTGGTAATTCATCGATAATACCCTGGACAATCGATGCTGTCGCATCACTGCTCCGGTCATCAAGAACAAGCACTTCTAACCGCCCATAGTGTTGCCCTACCAAAGAGCGCGCGCACATCTCAATATGAGCTTCCTCGTTGCGCGCTGGTACAAGCAGGGAGACGAATGGATCAGATAGTATGTTTCCTTTCTTGGTTGCTCTCAATCGGCGGAAGCTCAGCAAATTAATAAGGAGATGTGCGAATAGTAGAAGGAGAATACCAAATACAATGTAAGAGACGACGATAAGAAAAATCATACTTGTTCTCATCCTTCCAGTTTAGAATCGCTTTGCAAACACAGCCTGGTGCCTATCCTCTGAAGCACCTTCATGAGCATAACTTTTGGACCGCTATGTAACTATCCCGCTGTTTATAACGTAATGCTCAGTAGCAACCCTTAGTTGCTTCACAGGCTTGTTGATAAAGGGAGTTTTTAGGGATATGCAGAAGACTGTAGTGCCCCCTGGAATTGGACACCTGGCGAAGTGAAAACTCTCATATGGCTAGTTGGGACTCGCCCCGCCATCATCCAACGGTGCTTGCTTCTGACGATTTTCGACCACAACCAACGCTTCATACAGCCAGCGTAAGTAGGTCTTCTCAAATTCATTGGCAAAACGGGCGATCAAGCCGACGTAGGGATCCTCTTGACTTTCAGCCATATAAGGGTTAGGACGTTTGTTTCCCCGCTGGAACGCTTCCCGTGTTGGAATAAAGAGAGCATTCCGGCGATACTCAAGCAGACGCAGCTCGTGATTGGCGATGCCAGTGCGCAAATGCAGAGCCAGGTCACGCGGCAAAAGCGAATTGTGCGACTGTAAATCACAAATTACATGGCTCACCCGCACTTTATGTAATTTGAAAGGAATATGACCGTCTGGCTTTGTCGAAGATCGCCAGCCAGAGCCACTTTACGACTGTTCGCTGGTTCATATACTAGAGCTAATCACGGAAAATGACGGAGAGCTTGGAATTCTAACATGTACAGGTGAGACCTCGTGTGGAGGGGAAAAGTCGGTCAACGTGTTTCCGCACGAGGTCTCTAGAGTTTCCTTTTATGTTGAAGTTGAAGGCTCTGATGGATCTGCTTTTGCGGCTGTCACTTCCACAAACCTGCTTGTCTGGAAGGCTAGGTTGTAGCCAAACCAAGTGAACAGCAGTACAAAGAGAATAGTCGCAATATTGCCAAGAAGGGCAGCAACCGCAAAAGGCAGAAAGAAAACAAGAGTGCTTAGGACTGATAACACCATCAAAGCCCAGACCGTCCAGCTCGCAAACGCTCTGGTACGTAGTGTTGCTAGACCAAAGAGAACCGAACCAGCAATCAAGAGCACACTCCCAACAAGAATGATAATGAGGACAAAGAGTGGGGGTTGTGGCTGTCCGGTAGGTAATGGCCCTGGCGGCTGCACATAATTGGCGAACGCAATAGCAGGAATGATATTCAACACGACAGCCAGGAGCAGAAACGCCACGAAGAGGCCAATGATGCCGAGCAAGCCAATCATGCCAGCACTCTTGGACTGCACAGTATACAACGCAGGTAAACCGATGAGTAGGATGAGTCCGCCTATCGCGCCAATCCACGCATCCCATACAACGGGTGGCCCAGATGGCCCCAATGGACCAGGGACAAACAATGAAATGACAACCGAAATGGCAAAAACCAGGCTTCCGATAAGAAGTGCTAATCCCCCCCAGCGGAAAAAGGTTGGAGACGCCATGTGTTTCCTCCTATCTTCTCAGCGTATTTTTCTATGCCGACTATAGAGATACTAGCGAACAGAGAAACGACTGACTCCATGAGTCAGTATACCTCATAATGAGGGGGAGAGTAGCGTATCACATATTCGGGGAAATGAGCAAAGATTCGGGGCAAAATTGGACACACATTCGGGGAAATTACCATCCATGATCTCAAAACAGATGCTCATTAACATTATATGACTTCACGTCATATATGCTCTTGTCAGAGAGGACGATGTGCGTGTATAATTGATTCAATTATATGACTTCACGTCATATAACATGAGAACATAGATGTTCGAGATGAACAGAGACCCCTTTCTTTTAGAAGGGGTCACGATCCTTTTTAGGAAGAAAAGAGGAAAGGGAAATACCGATGGGACAGATCAAGGTGAAGGCTGCGGCCGTGCTCGATGCACGTCCAGAAGACGTTTACGCCACGATCGCTGACTATCGACAGGGACACCCCAATATCCTCCCGAAGGAGAGCCTGTATGATTTGCAGGTCGAGCAGGGAGGCTACGGCGCAGGCACCATTATCCGCTTCAAAGCTCGTGCCCTCGGAGTGGAACAGTCCTATTACCAGCGTGTTAGCGAGCCAGAACCAGGAAAGGTTCTGGTCGAGCTAGACATCGACTCAGCTCAAAATGTCACCACAACCTTTACGGTGATCCCGCTAGAGCAAGGACAGAAGTCTCACGTCGAGATTTCCACAACGATGAGCACAAGCCCCGGCCTCAAAGGCTTTGTTGAACGCATTGTCGTTCCAATCGTCAATCCACCGGTCTATCGCAAGGAGCTCAAGCTGCTTGAGGCCGTTGCACAGAAGAGGGGAACTCCTATTATTGAGTCGAATCAGAGCTAAGAGAGAGGGAAGTCTCATGCGGTTCTCTGAGATTTCACTTTTAAAGTTTAAAGGCAAGTATCAATAAGATTGTTAGAATATGCAGGAGTTGATCGACCCAGATCGGACCAATCACCTTGTAACGTGATTTAAGCGGATCAACCACCAAGTGGGTTCCAAATAAGATGGCCGTGGCAAGGATTGACGGGTGCGCAAATAGGATAAATACAGCTGTGTATGTAGCGCAATGGTAGAAAGTGACTTCCCAGCTCTTGCCTTTCTCAACACTCATCCAGGTGCTTTGAAACGCGAAATCTCCCACGAAATGGCATGCCAACCAGATGAGCAGGGTGGTTATGGAGATATCGAACACCATTGCGCTCCCCTTACTGAGATACTCTACACGCCAAGTATAGATCAGCAGGAAATGAGCAACAATGAGCTATATCGCTTTAAATGTGTGAGGTAGTACACTATTTACTGACTGGCAACTGCTTGTGCTTGTTGGCTTTCGTCTTCGGTACTGGTGGCATGCTTTTGCTTTAAGCGTCCTCGCCAGGGTGTGCCCGTTAACACACGCAGCAGAAGCAGAGCCCTAACCAGCATCCAGAAACAGAACGACAAATCCTGAGCTAGAAAGGAACTATCAACCTGTCCCTGGATCAGAGCCGCCAGCATAGCTGCCCCTACAGCAACAGTCATCCACCTCAGATATGGATCGTATGCAGTCTTTGCGTTACGAAGAGAAATGAGGATGCGTGCAAACAGCCAGTAGAAAAATACCAACACTGCAATAAACGCTGACAGGCCAAAGATACCTATGCTTACCCACACATGCAGAAAGATATTATGTGGATGCGAGAGCGTTGGCTCATCTTGCAGGCCAGTCAAAGCATGCGTGACTGGGTCGCGTAAAATCCAATAGTGATGATTAAGCAAAGCGGGACTGAAACAAACTGAGTTGTAGCTGTAGTAGCACAGCCAGTTCTCCATACCCACACCAAACCAGACATGGTCGTGAATCATCCTCAACGCACTCTGCCAGAGATACAATCGCTTCGTCAGTGTACCCACACCAGCTACACTTGCATGATGCTCAAAAATAATAGCCGTGATAGGTTTATAGAAGACCAGGAGAATGGCACTCAACGCAATCACAAAAACCAGTCCACTCAAAAGTACTACTTTGCGGTTACTAAACTTAAGGGCGATGACGAAGAGTGCTGCAACGAAGATAGCTATCCACGCACCAAGCGATTGACTCAGATAGAGCACCAGGAGCAAGGGCACGCAGATTGCGATTGCGCCGATACGCACCCACCATGATCCAAAAATACCAGAGGCAGTCCGTATTTTAACTAGTATCAACGCAAGCCCAATCGGCAAGACATAATCAAAGAACAGCCCTATACTGTTCGCGCTACCGTACATCGCATGTACGCGTCGTATGCCATCGGACTCCATCACAAGCTGGTTCCTGAAAAGGAAATACTGGGCCATACCCAGCAATGCCACAATCAGCCCCGATCCAAGCATAGCAAGCAGCAAGCGGATAACATCCTGGCGAGTACGCAGACAGAACATGGCAAGAATTACATAAAGAATCGGGTCAAACACCTCTTCACGAAAAGCGCGTAGAGCTACCTGGTGTTCATTTGCTATCAAGACAGAAATACCTGCCGCCAGGAAGAAGATCATGATGGGTAAAGCAAATGGCCCGAGGCGATCTCGCAATTCCTGCCATGACAAGCGATAACGCCAGTTATCTCGCAGTAGGAGAAATTGCGCCAGAGCTATTACAACACAGATTGCCAGAGCAATCTCAGCAATGCTGAAAGAATAGTGGCTGAACACCGTTTTTTGTTGCGGGTAATAGGGAAGCGCCAGGGGTAACAGGGCTACAGCGAAGGACAATCGATACCAGCACAGCCCCGCAAAGACCAACAAAAAAGGCAAGGAGATTAGCGGATTTATATGAAAAAGCCGCTCTGTACCAAGGTTTGCATTGCCAACTACGTAATAGAGGGCCATCGACAGGATAAGCTCAGCCTCAACGATGCGATCATGCCAAAAAGGTGTAAGCCCCTTCGATAGTCGAGTTTTGAGCGTGGGTGGACTATCCGAGGTATCGGACGCACGTGAAACGTTCTCGCGCGTGTTTTTTGTGTCTCCTGGCTCCTCTCCATTCTGTGTAGTATCATCCGGTGGCCATAAGAGGTTCTGACTGTTCATCATACACCACTTCACTTTTCTGCTATACCCATGCATAAAGATTTAGATGTGTATACGTAACAATGCGGGAAAAAGTCACGGAGTGAGTATAGCAAAATACAAGAGGTTCGTCTATACCACCGGCAGCTTGCTGAATCAAGAGACTCGAGTTAATTCAGTCGCAAACTGGTGGAAGACATGTGCATGCCGATCAATATCTTCCTGCGTATGCTGGATTGAGACCGTCCACTGGTCATCGAAGCCCGGCGGGAACAGGATACCCCGATTTGCCAGGAAGAGCCAGTAGGCATACGAGACATCCATATCAATCTCCCACCATGCGCGGTAGTTACGCGCGCGCTCGTAACGGAACATGGCACAACCCTTCGCGCCAATCTGGGCAACGTGCATTGGCAAATCGAACTCCTCGATAATACCAATATAGGAGTCCCCAAGTTGTTTGGAGAGACCATTTGCATGCGTATGAGCTTCAGGCGTAAGAATTTGTGTGAGTGTCACAAGGCCAGCTCGCATGGACATAGGATTACCATTAAATGTGCCCAGGTGTAACACTTCACTATGGTTGATATGGCGCATGATCTCCTCCCGACCACCAAAGGCGCCAATAGGCATCCCCCCGCCGATAGACTTCGCCAGGCAGATGAGATCTGGTTCCACCGGGTAGAGTTCCGTGATGCCACCCGGGGCAACAGTGACGCCAGTTTTGACTTCGTCGAAGATAAGCAGCACCCCATGCTGGCGAGTCACATCACGCACACTCTGGAGATAACCATCATCTGGTAGCATGACGCCAACGTTCATCAAGACTGCTTCTGTGATGACCGCTGCTACCTCGCCTTCGTGCTCGGTCAGGATGCGATCCAAAGCCTCCGCATCATTGTAAGGAGCAATAATAGTATTACTCTTTACATCAGCAGGGATGCCCTTTGAAGCCGGAACGGTGTTTGGCCTATCTGCCGGACCAGCAGCTTCAATCGAAGGCTTCGTACTCATAAGCACAGTATCGTGATGGCCGTGATATGATCCCTCAATCTTCACAATCTTGTCGCGACCGGCATGTGCGCGAGCCACGCGAAGCGCATCCATTGTTGCTTCGGTTCCTGAATTACAGAAACGCAATTGCTCAATTGGTGCAAATCGTCGCACCATCTCTTCTGCCAGGTACACAGTATCAGGACAGGGCAACGAATAAAGGCTGCCTTTGCCGAGTTGCTCACGCAGAGCATCTACCAAAACGGGGTGAGAGTGACCAACGAGCAGACTACCAAAGGCGAGATGGAAATCGACATATACGTTACCATCGATATCCCAAATACGGCTACCCTCAGCATGATCGATGAAAAGAGGATACGGGGGAATAGCCTGGAATGAACTGGAAACGCCCATTGGCAATGTGGATTTCGCACGCTCATGAATCTTATGCGAACCAGGTGTTCGCTTGCGAAATTCTGCTTCCTCGCGAGCTACAATCTCTTTTGCGAGGCTGCGGTTAATCGTGATTGGTTCCCGAAGCATAAAAGCCCCTTTCATGGGATAGGAGGAACAGATTTAAAAAGTTTCTATGAAAATAAAGGTCGCATCAGGCATAAAGAATGACATCTATAAGCCTACTATGTATCATTGTAACCTAAAGCCCATGAATTTAGCAATTATTCAGAGGAAAATGGGAAGAATTTGTACGAAATTTTAATGAATCGCCCATTTTTTCGACGAATTTCGTAATTACTTCTCCAATGCACGGCTATGAAGATACTTATTGGCTGCCGATGTAGAAGAAGCCACAGGTTTCCCTGTACGGGGTTTACGTGTCATCCAGGTAAAGATACTACCAACGATAACGAGGTATGTTGTGTAAAATATAACTTGTAAGACTGTTGGGGCCTCGGCGTAACCTATGATTCCATGTAACAAGTCACCAAGCGTACTACCTTCACTAAGGATGTGCGAAGTGTTCCAGAGAGCTGTTGTACCAAAGGTAATCCAACCTAACTGCTGCATATTTTGCACAGCATCTGAAAGGAGGCCAGCCGCAAAGAATAGCAGGAGTATGCCCATCACGCGAAAGAAGACGCGGAAGTCAAGCCGGTATCCTAACCTATAAATCAATACGCATAATCCCACTGCTGACAGCATTCCTAATAATGCGCCAGTGAGCAATAGGATTGCATTCGTCTGAAACGCGAAGGCCAGTGTGAAAAACGCACTCTCTAACCCCTCACGCCCAACTGAAGTGAATGCGAGAAGGCCTAGCGCAAAGGCAGAACCAGCAGCACTCGCCCTGGTCGTAATTTCTCGTTTCATGGAACGGCTATGTTTTTGCATCCAGAAGGTCATGGTGGTTAGTAATACAACTGCTACCAGGTAGGTTATCGTTTCAAAGATAGTCTGGAATGTCGTATTAGCATATTCATGCACGAACACATAAAGAGCCAATCCACCAAGAAGCGAACCCAGGATCGCCAGGCCAACACCGATCCATACAGCACGGGCTTTCTCCATCTGATCGAGCTGACGGAGCGCGGCAAAGAGCATACTTACGATCAAACTAGCTTCCAGCCCCTCACGCAGAAAAAGAACGAATGTCGCTACCATATATGGCCTTCTCTAAATTAAGAAATGATGGGATCAATAGGATTTACGACCACCACTACTTTCTAATTCCTACTAATTTAGTAAGATATTAGCATACCCTAATATTAAAAGTCAAGATCAAACAAATCAAAGATATCATGATAGAGTCACATTATCAGCGTGTCACCCAGATTTTAGCAGCGACTGCCTTACTAATACGCACCTCGCGACCTTCTACTTGTAACCTGAAATCCTCCTCGTGTTGATCCCCATTGCCCCTATCATCCTGGCCAAGCACTATTAACCGTGTTCCCGGCGTCAACCCTTTCTCGTGCAGGTACAGTATCAACGCCTCTTCATCCTCCACCACTTCTGAGATAAGCAGAATAGTGGCTTTCTCGCCAGGTGCTACTGTGGAGAGACGTACAGCGCCTTGATCTTTGAGATAAGCTCGCGCATTCGGTACCGAGCCGGGGATAGGATTGCCATGCGGGCAGGTCGTCGGATAGTTCAAGCTGGCGATCACACGCTCCTCGACTGCACCCGATATAAAGTGTTCCAGGCGACCTGCCTCTTCATGCACCTGGTGCCACTGCATACCTAGCATATCGGCTAAGAAGCGCTCCGTGAGCCGGTGCCTGCGCAGCACCGCTTCAGCCGCCTGGTTTCCCGCCTCTGTCAATGTCACCTGGCGTTTGTTATCCATCTCAACATACCCGTCTCGCACGAGACGCTTGAGCATTTCGGTTACAGTTGGAGGAGAGACACGAAACTTTTCTGCCAGCCTCGCACCAATCACTACCTCATTTTCGGCACTCATATTGTAGATTGTTTCCAGGTATTCCTCGACAGTTGCGCTCAGAGATTCTTCCGTTTTCAAGGTAATTCTCCTCCTCTGACATCGCTTATTCCGACTATTATACTAGGATTTTAGCACCCGCTAAAACCGATCGTCAAGGAACATGAAAATCATAAAATTCGCTTTCCTTCGAGACGACCCTGAAACAATAAACTATTGATTGAAACAAAAACACTTGACAGACCACAATTCACCCGGTATACTCTTCACAGGCACAATTGAATACTTTAAAGCATCGAACAGGAAGAGTATACGACCTGTCAAGGTTATAGAGAGTCGGGGCAGGTGGAAACCGATACCGAGCAGTCGTAGAATGGGCCTGGGAGCAAAGAGCGAACGTTCTTGATTGAACTAGTAGTACTCGTTCGGAACGTCCCCCGTTATCGAGGACAGGATATCAT
>WNFI01127052.1_pt1 | contig 16311 bp, 16 predicted proteins | sample 5400471 | NCBI WGS metagenome assembly WNFI01 (sample SAMN13153348, study PRJNA577476) | soil metagenome | isolation source: 100 cm saprolite on Douglas fir-dominated hillslope | place: USA:California | collected 2013-09-17 | reverse complement strand
AGAAGCACTTCCGCCCCCATTCATCGGCCGCTCGATCTTAAGCCAACTGCGTTCGCTGAAAATTAGAGGCAGCGCCCGCGTCCATTAGGCCACAAACTCGTCGAGCGCTTTTGGCGCCAAGGCGCTCGCGCTTCGGGCATCGGTTATCGCTATGATCAAACGTGTGCGCGTGGGATATCTGTTGCAGGGATGGGAAGCGGTCAATTGAAACTGACACTGGCGATTCTGGACATGATTGCTGAAATTGTGGACAAAAAGTGCCGACATCGACAATAGAGACGCTATACGCGGGGCGGCGCCATCAAGGCTGCGGAGAGAGAGGCGCATTGCGCCTGAACGGCGCGCCAGTTATTCCAAGGCGCAATGATACCTTTGTATTCGGACAGATCAATATCGGTGAGATCATAGGGATCGGGTAGTGATAGCTTGACGACGACGGCGGTGAGCAGGTCGCCGGCCTCGTCCTTAAACTCGGCATAGAGTTCGTTCATGCGCTCGAGCGCTGCCGCGCTTTTTGTCAGGCCGATATGGTGGGAAAGTGCCGCAACGTCGAGATAATCTCGGGTGGCATTGCGATCAACCACGAGAAAGGTCTTGATGCGCAGCGTCTCCTCAATCGTTGGCAATCGAAGGCGACGCCCACCTTGCACAACGATCTCGGTGGTTTCGAGCGGCGCAGAGCGCCGCTGGTTGCGCAGTCCGGCAGCGATCTTCTTGACATTCCCCAGCACCATTTTGCCCTTTACACGACGGTGTGTGTGCCGACCGGCGATGGATTCCAAGGCGCGAATGGCCGCGTCGTAGTTCTTTGCCAGGTCTTTGACGACGTGATCATGGTCAAAGGAATGCGATGGCCGGCGTGCACGGCCGCGGCCGTGCCTCCCACGAGGATGGCCGCGGGTATTTTCGTCTGCAGCAGCGCGGCATGCGGGTCTTATCGGCGTTCATCGCTTGAATGAGTTTGCGCCAGGTACTAATAGTGCCCCGGGTGATGATGTCATCGATAGCGGCCTTGGTGAGCTCGCGGCCGGCCACCTCGGAGAGATGCCGATGCGCCATCAAGGGTTGGTTGAGTTCCACTGGCCGGGCCTCGAGCACAAGATCCACGGCGGCACAGAGCCGAGCTACGCGTTCCAGTCCGAGCTCGGGCAGCTTACCGGCCTCGAGGGCAGCCAAGGTTGAGCGGCCGACCGCTGCTTGGGCGGCTAGTTGAGTGAGCGTCAGGCCTTTGGCACGCCGCTGCTCAGCGATGAGATGGCCAATGGTTTGCAAATTCATTAGTCTAGTATACTGGATCTCCGTCGGAGAAGTCTAGTATATTGGACTTTGATCCACCTCTCTGCCCGCGTGCGACGAAGCGGGCCAGAGGCGTGACAGCTCCGAGCCTTGACACAGCTAGACGTTATTAATACCGCGTCGAATAACGTCGGCGTAGGCCGCAAGATAGTCGAACTTTGGAACACTCAAGGGTGTCGGTCCGTTCAGATCGCGCCCCACAAGATCATTATGATTGCCCGCCCAAGATGCGAATAATCGCCGGCTTCTCGAGCCGATCGGCAACGTACCACCTGCGGAATTTGAGCAAGAGTATTATCGTAGTCGCGAGTCTCAAGCCATGGCGGCATGACTCACACACGGGAGTCTCCGGAATTGCCGGGGCGGTTCACATTAGAGGAATACAAAGGATTGATGGAGAAATATGCGCGGTGGGCAGCAGCGCGTTAAGGGGAGTCTGCTACTCCCCCCATTGCGCTTTTTCCTGTTGACCTCGGTCGTAGATTTCCCTGGAGTGGCGTTCGCCGGCGTGCGGCGCACCCATGCCCTCGCATGGCACCGGCGAATCATCACAAAGCGAGTGCACCGCCTCACCCTTTCGATCACAGATTGCGTTAGCGCGCTGTTCGCCCCAATGGCAACGAATCCAATGCCACCAAACTAGGGGGTCTTAAATATCCTGGCCAAATCGGCTGGCAATTGCTTTCGGGCTTTATCCGTCACAATGCCACCGAGCAGGATTCGCAAAATCTGGTCAGCAATCTCATCGATTTCGAGCGGCCCCTTAGTGTCATACCACTGATAGACCCCGTTGACCGCGGCCAGCAGCGTGAAAGTCATTACAACGGGAGATACAGATCGCAATTCCCCGGACTTGGTCAACAATCTTATTTTCTGCCTATACAAGTCAAAGATTTCCCGTTCCTTATTTTCAATCGCTTTGGCCGAAACTGTGCTAAGCAGCTTTCGATCCTCGATCAACAGCTTCACATCCTTGGTGTACTGCCGGCTGATCGTCACATGCAATCGAATCGTATTGCACAGTCCGACGATGCTGGGCTCCGCATCCAGCGATTCGGTCAAGGACTTCAACACGTGGCCGGTGAAATGTTCTAGAACGCTGAAAAGTATCTCGTCCTTGCTCTTGAAATGGTAGTAAAGCGCGGCTTGAGTGAAATTCAGGTATACCGCTAGCTCGCGCATGGAACCTGTTTCAAAGCCGCGCGAGTAAAATAAGTCTCTCGCGGCCGACAAAATGTCCTCGCGCCGTTCTGCCCCTGACTTAGCGAGCGGGGGCTTGTCGGCCTTCGAGGTTTTAGATCGCATACTTCAGGTGCGGAGCGTAAGTCACACGCTGCACGCGCCGAGAGCGCTTTGCAATGTCAAAATCTTGGTCGCGGGCAATTCGCATGGGGTCCTGACGCGGTCTTTCGGGTCCTTGATGATCGCTTTTGGTTACGTCGGCACTCCTAACACGATGCCGTATCGCATCATAGCTGTACCCGCTCGGATTGAATACTAGGCGAGTCCGTACCGGATAAGCCGATTACCCCACCGGTAGCGACAATCCCGCGTCAAAGCGGTAGGTACGACCATTGTGCATCGGATTGCGGATGATCTCCTCCGCGAACATTGCGAACTCCGAAGGAAGGCCCATGCGTTTCGGAAACATCGAAGCCGCGACGATCGCGTCCTTGACGGATGGTGGCACCTGCGCATACATAGGTGTGTCGAACGCGCCCGGCGCTATGGTGACCACTCGAATACCGTGAGCGGACAATTCACGCATGAGAGGCAATGTCATCCCGACGATCGCAGCCTTGGACGCCGCATACGCAATCTGACCGATCTGTCCCTCGTAAGCAGCGCCTGACGAGAGGTTGATCAAGACGCCACGCTCTCCGTCCGCGGTGGGAGCATTCTTGAGCATAGCGCTGGCGGCGGAGCGCGCCATGTGCATCGTTCCATACAGATTGATCTTCAGAACCAAATCGAACTTGCTCATCTCCATGGGGCCGTTTCGACCCAGCAGCTTCGCAGGTCCGCCAATCGCAGCCGCACAAATGGCGGCGTTTATCGCGCCAAATTGCGCCATCCCCGCATCGATCGAGCGCTGGACTTGATGTTCGTCCGCGACGTCACATTCAACGAACAGATATCGCTTTCCAAGTTCGCCCTGCAGTGCCGCGCCTCGGTCTTTGTCTTTGTCGAGAGCCACAATACCCTTGGCGTCAAGAGCAAGAAGATGACGCGCGACCGCCTCTCCCAGTCCCGACGCAGCTCCACTGATTGCAATCACCCGATCCTTGATAATCAATATCGTTCCCCTAACATGTAATCGGTCAAAAAATATCCAGGCCCATGTCCCGCATGCCTGCGCCCTCGGTCAAGATGAAGCCAATGAGCGTCGCAATCTGTTCAGGCTGAGTGATATTGGCCGAGTTCTCATTTGGCGCTGCCTTCCTACGCATCTCTGTAGCGACCGCACCAGGGCATAAAGAAGTAATCCGGATATTCGAACGACGCAGTTCGCGGCTTATCGCTTCCGTAAATCCTACGGCCGCATGCTTCGATGCGACGTAGGCCGCAAAGCCAGCGGATGCGTGTTTGCCGGCGAGAGAACTTAGATTGATGATCTCTCCTGATCCACGGGGGAGCATGTGCCGTGCTGCTTCACGAGAGCAAAGAAAGACTCCGCGAGCGTTGACTGCCATTTGAGCATCCCAGTCGGCCAGGGTGATATCGAGTAGGCCGGCCGCTATGCCGGCGCCTGCATTGTTAACGAGAATGTCGACTGGCCCGGACTTGGCGACTTGTGCAAAAAGAGAACACACCTGGTCCTCCTGTGTAACATCCGTTGGAACACCGAGGAAACCATCGGCGCCGGTGGCGCGTAGTAACTCGCTCGTCTGTACCAGCGATTCTTCTCTTCGAGAGGCGCCGAACACCGTGGCTCCGAGCAAGGCCAACCGGAGACACACCGCCCGCCCGATGCCGTCCCCGGCGCCGGTTACAATTGCCACTTTTCCGGCCAGCGAATCTGCGTGCTTCATTCCAGATCCTTTGCAAGATCACGCAGGAGCTGCTTCTGAACCTTACCATTGGTGGTCTTGGGTAACTCTCTGACCAAATGCCAGCGCCGCGGGATCTTGTAGCGAGCCAAGCGGTTCTCACACCATGACTGAAGATCCCCAACAACCTGCTCGCCGGCTCGGCGCGTCACCACGAACGCCATAGGTACCTCGCCCCATTTTGCATCGGCCACGCCAATCACGGCAGCTTCGAGGACGTTATCGTGGGTGTACAGCACTTCCTCGATTTCTTTGGGATAGATGTTCTCGCCGCCACTAAGGATGACGTCGCGCTTGCGATCCACGATCGTTACAAAACGGTCCCCGTCTAAAAAGCCGAGATCTCCGGTATGTACCCAGCCGTCGCGAATGGTGGCTGCTGTCTGTTGCGGATTGTTGTAATAGCCCAGCATTCCAGCACTCTGCGCAACGACGATTTCACCGACGACGCCCGTGCCGCAGTCCACGCCATCCTGATCGACGATGCGCATCTCGACATGGGCCATCTCGCGCCCTGCACTGCCCAGCTTCGCGTTGTGATCTTCGGCGGATAAAACAGTAACCGCAGTGGTTTCGGTCTGTCCGTAGATTTGCTGAAACCGCGCTGAGGGCCACAGTTGCTGCGACCTCCTGACTAGCTCCACCGGCATGGGGGCGCCGCCATACCAGCAGTTGCGCAGCGGACTGGGCTGAGTGCGCTCGTCTTGCATGGCGTCGAGCACCATTGCATATTGCACAGCCACTCCGAAGAACGTGGTCGCCCCGTGCCGGTCAATCAGCCCGAGTAGATCGCCGGGCACGAACTTGCGGGCAATGATCAACGATGCCCCAACATACAAGTGACTGTGGCCGACGACGTAAAGGCCGCCGCCGTGAAACAAAGGGACCGTGACGATGACACGGTCACTCGCACGAATACCGGTGGCCAACGCAATTCCGGCTGAACTCTCGATCAGGCATCGATGCGACAGCATGGCTCCCTTGGGAGCGCCCGTGGTACCACTTGTGTACATGATGGTGGCGACATCATTTTCATGGATGCGGGTGAGCGGCGGATCGAGCCGATTCGGGGTGTGACCGAGCAAGTGTCGGCCGATTTCCAGCAGCTGAATTGTCGTGCTTGGCTGTTCTGCGAGTTTCTCTGCAAGCTTCGAGTAGCTCGCTAGGAAAAAGAGCACGCTCGCGCCGCTATCGCGCATCATATGTTGGAGTTCCTCCAACACACAACGGTAATTCAACGGAACGCACACCGCACCGAGCTTTACGATGCCGAAATATATTGCGAAATACTCCAGGCAGTTGTCCGCCAAAATGGCGATGCGATCGCCCTTTTTTACGCCGATGTTCTGCAATCGGTGCGCAACCGCATGAGCGCCGTTGTCCAGCTCTCGAAATGTAAGCGCATCGTTTTCGAAGATGATCGCGACTCGGTCGCCAAACCGTCGTGCATTGAGCCGAGACACATCACCTAGTAGTCTCACCTCTAGAGACCCGCTGCGAACGGTGCAAAGCGGTATCCGTCTAAAAAGGTTCGCGCGATAACGGCCTTCTGGATGGAGGGGGTACCTTCCTCGATGATATTGATTCTTGCGTCACGGTAATGTCGTTCGATGTCGTGGGCTCTGGTGTAGCCGACTCCGCCGTGGATCAACAATGCACGATCGGTGACCCGACAGACCGCTTCCGCGCCGAATTGCTTGCACATCGCGGCTTCAGCAGGAATTCTTTCCCCGCGGTCGAGTTTGTCGACTGCATCGCTGAGCATGGTGCGAAGAGCGTAGATATCCATGGCCATCTCAGCGAGGTAAGCTCTTACGGTCTCGCGGGTGGCGATCGGCTTGCCAAAGGTGACGCGTTTTTGCGCATACGCCAGCGAAAGTTCAAACACGCGTTCGGATGTTCCCAAGGAGGTCGATGCGATGAACAAGCGACTCTCCTCGAGCGCCTCGAGCGCCTGATGCAGGCCCTTGCCTTCGATGCCGCCGAGCAGGTTTTCAGCGGGTACCTTCGCATCCTTGAGCGTCAGCAAACCATGTTCCGCGCCCTTGCAGCCCATGAGTCCCGCAACGGGCGCCCAGGTGTAGCCGGGCGCATCTTTCGGCAACAGCAACACGCTGATTCCCTGCGCCGCTTTGGAGCGGTCCGTGTAACACACCAGCATCAGGTAATCAGCGATGTCGCAATTGCTGATTAGATGTTTGCGACCGTTCACCAAGTACTGATCGGCAACTCGTGTCGCGGTAGTAGAAATATCGACGCCCGTACCATTGTCCGGCTCCGTCAATGCGAAACCGAGCTGTATCTGACCGGTAGCGACACCAGGATAAAATCGTTGCTTTTGCTCTTCGGTGCCAAACGCCAACAACTTGCTGGCAGAAACGTGAGCGTGCAAATAACCACGCAAGCCGGCATACATCTTGGATAGCTCAATCAGAACCGGTATGTATTGTTTTATTGTCAGTCCCAATCCACCGTAACGCTCTGGAACGAGACATCCGTATAAACCGAGCGACGCCAGCTTCGGTATGACATGCTCGTGGGGGATATGTTCCGACTTCTCTATTTCAGATACGAAATGGCTCAGCTCGTTCCAGATGAGCTCTCGCACGGCTGGGAACCATTGTGCATACCGCGCATCGTTCATTGTGTCCTCCCATGGCAGCACTGCCCGACAGTCTTAACAGGCAGACTGCAAGTCAATCCGCCACCAGAATGTGGATGTTGCAGGCACGACTGTCCGCTTCCTTGCTGCCGCCGATCATCTGCGCGAGCGCGGTTTTCGCGCCTTGTATCTGTCGAGCGCCGGCCTGAGCGCGCAATTGCAGCGTAATCTCGGCGATCTGTCCTACTCCAGAGGCGCCGATCGGATGGCCCTTCGCCAGCAATCCACCACTTGGGTTGACCGGCATGCGGCCGCCGATGGCGGTGGCGCCTTCCTCGATCATTCTTCCACCCTCTCCGCGCGCGCACAGGCCCAGGCCTTCATAGTGGACGATTTCGCTAATTGTGAAAGCATCATGTACTTCGACCAGTGAGAGATTCTCCGGGCCGATACCGGCTTGATCGTAAGCGAACTGCGCCGCCGTTTCTTCCATTTCCCATCGGGTGAAATCGCGCTGGTTTTGATACTCGCCTGTGCGCAGTACCGATGCCGCAATGCGGATCGGTTTGACACCCAATTTGCGCATCCAGTCTTCCGAACAAAGTACGGCCGCTGCGCCTCCGTCGCTGTTGGGACAGCAAGACAATAGCGTAATCGGGTCGGCTATCGTTGGGGAATTCAATACATCCTCGACCGTCACAGGCTTTTTAAACGCTGCAAAAGGATTGAGACAACCATTATCGTGGTTTTTTACTGAGATCTGGGCCATTTGCCTGAGTGTGGTGCCGTACTTCTCCATGTGTTTCTGAGCCACCATCGCGAAGTAGCCCGGAAATATGTCGCCCAGCCGTACTTCCATATCTCCTGCGCCCACTCGCAGCGGTGTACCTTTCGGCATGACCGCCTTATCGACCCCGACCACGATGACAAGATCGTAAATGCCGAACGCTATGGCCTGCCAGCCGAGATGCAGGGCTGTAGAGCCGGACGCACAGGCGTTCTCCACGTTGACAATGGGCACTCCGGCGATACCGACGTTCCACAAGACGTGCTGACCGACGCCAGTCTCCTCCTGAAGCATCGGGCCCAATGCGTTGCCGCAATACCCGGCTTGAATCGCGTGTGCATCGACGCCCGCATCTTTCAGTGCCAAATTGACCGCTTCGGCGCCGAGACTTCTTAGGCTGCGATCGAGGTGCTTGCCGAACGTCGTTGATCCGATGCCGGCTACGTACACAGATCTCATTCCAATGCCTCCCCGACAGCCACCGGAACAAATCGGTGTGAGAGCAGCAATTGCCCGGTTCTATCACGATACAGGGGCTGCACGACCAGCCGGACGCGGGCCCCCGGTGCCGGAGGCGGTACACATTCATTACCGAACAGCGCGAAAACTCTCAACGGTGCATCATCCAGGTCGACGTACCCATATCCATAGGGGCTTTGTATTCCGACCGGAGAAGGCACCCGGATGCAGGTGCTGGCGTACACAATCCCGTCACCATTTAAAGTGACACGTTTTAGCTCTGGGCCGGGACCGCAAATCGCGCAGATCTCGCGCTGCGGGAAGGAATAAGCTCCGCACTTGAGGCACTTCCCAGCGATCAACTGTGCAACCGTGTCCTTCTCGCCGTGTGTGAACAGGCCAGCCATAAACGGCGCGGCCGCGTTGACCGTTTCCTTGTCGATCTCTGCCATTGTCTCAACTCCTTGATTACGCCGCCGCCAAGGGCCAGTTTTGCTGAGCATCTGAGTTTACGTTCCAAGCTTACTAAACGCTTAGTAGGTGTCAAGCGGGTTGGTCGCTTGATCGCCGGCAACCCTTCGCGACGGCACTCACACACCTCTGAAGACGGGCTTTCGCTTCTCAGCGAACGCCGCCAAGCCTTCCTTGAGGTCCTCACTCGTGGCGATGATCTGATTGGCTGCCACTTCAAGCTCGAGCGACTGTTCTAAAGAGGAGTCCACGGATCGGCTGATCAATTGCTTAAGCTGCGACAGCACCAAGGGGCTGTGCCGGGAAATGACATTGGCTAGAGTATTGGTCGCTTGCAGCAGTTCGCCATCGTCCACGACCTGTTGCACCAGGCCCCAGGACTCCAGGTGCTCGGCGCTCAGGCGAAATCCTGTATACATGAGATATCGCGCCCGCCCGGCACCGACGGCTCGAGCCAGTCTGGTAGAGCCTCCCGCACCAGGCAGCAAGCCGTATTTGATGTGCCCATCACCCAGCTCAGCCGACCGCGCCGCCACGATAATATCCGCGCACAACGCAAGTTCCAATCCGCCGGCCAGGGCGACACCGTTGATACAGGCAATCACGGGTTTTGAAAGTCGCTCAATCCCTTGCATGGTTTGTCCTGCTTTTTTCAAAAAGCGGCCGAGTTCCTCAGATCCACTGGGTACCTCGGATAGGTCCGCTCCCGCGCAGAACTCATTACCTCGCCCGGTAATTACGACGCATCGAACGGCGGAGTCGGATTCTGCCTGCTCCATGGCGGCATCGATCGCCCGCAACATCCCCGGCGTAAGTGCATTCATCACGTGGGGACGATTGAGCGTGACCCAAAGCACGCCGCCGCGAAGGTCGGATTCAACTTGGTTTGAACCTGTGGTCATGTTCCCTCTAGCATCGTCTTTAGTGAAGGAACGGCTGCTCCGTGGATCGGTAGTCACCATCGAAGCGTCACCGTCACTGCGCACCTACTTACTGATTGACAAGTAAGGGCTTTTAGCATAATTACTCGTGCTTGGTAAGGGCGGCCAACTTCGGCCTGCTGTAGGGGCCATTGTCGGCGCCCATTTCGACACGCCTTCCAAGACGTTGAGGGACTGCGAAAGCATATTCCGCGTCGCTGTTATTTCCGCGGCAGGTCGGTAAAAATCGGCCCTGTAAACGGATCTGGAACTCAAAGATTATGGCCAATCTCTTTCAACTCTCGGACGAACCTCGGGTTAATTCGCATGAAACGCGGTTCGCGCTGCTTCGCTTGAGAGAACTTCGCGGATCTCAACTCGCGCTCGGGGAGGAGATCGTCGCGAACACGCGCTCGGGTTTGAGCGGAATTTGGAATGTGTTTCTCAACAGTCCGGGAGTTACCTCCGCGTTTCTCAAGCTTTACGACTATCTGCGCTCCGGCACGGCTATCACTCCGCGACTGATCGAAATGACGGCGTTGCTGGTAGCCGCTGAGGAGAACTCGGACTATGTCTGGGCCGCGCACGCACCGTTGGCAGTGAAGGCAGGCCTGTCGGAGGCGCTCATTGAGGATCTGAAGAATGGCCGAAGGCCCGTGCAAATGCAGCCGGATGAGGAAGCTCTATATGAGTTTCTCGCGTTATTGCTTCGCGACGGTCGAGTCACTCCCGAAACCTTTGCTGCCGCAAGCAGCGTTTTCAGCGCCCAATCGATCGTCGATTTCGTAGCTCTCGTCGGTCAATACAAAACGGTGAGCATGCTCATTAAAGTGGCCGACCTCCCTCCGCCTGCGAATTAGTTCGCAACTTCAGACCAACCTTATCGCATGCGTGCGGCAAATTGACCGACTGGAAGCTTCATGCTAAAAAGCAGTACTTAACGGGCGTTTAGTCAGTACAAAGAAGATAACAACTAGATATATGAGGCGGGAGTGCAGGTAGATCATCCTCACGGTCGGTGGACTGGCATATGTGCAGTGGCAATCTTTGCCTCGCTCATGGCTCGATCCGGCGCGCAGCAGCTTCCCGGTGCCTCCTCGAACGATCCAGGCGCGGGCAGTTCTGTCGCCGCTGCTTTTCCGGTGGGCGGTGGGCCGCGCCGGGCAATCATGGAGGTCGCTTCTGAACTCCCAATGCACACAGTCTTCCGCCCTGACGATTTAGCGGATAACGCTGCGAAACTCCCGGTGGTCTTGTTCGCGAATGGTGGCTGCTTCAATGAGGGCAATCGCTTTCGCTGGTTTTTGAGCGAGATCGCTTCCTACGGATTCCTCGTTATAGCGACTGGACCGCCGGGTCCGAGCGATGTCGAGTCGGGGACGCCGCCATTGCGGGTGCCGGCGGCGGCGCCCGGCACGGCAAAAATAATACCCGAGCATGAGCAGAATCCGGCGAGCCGCACACAGGACCTGTTGCGTGCGATGGATTGGGCAATCGCGCAAAACGGGCTTCAGGAGGGTGTCTATCGGGATCGCATTGCGGCCAACAGAATTGCCGTGATGGGCCAATCATGCGGCGGTATCCAGGCGCTCGAGGCTTCTGCCGATTCTCGAGTCTCAACCACGATTATCTTGAGCAGCGGGTTCTTCCCTCAAGGCGCCACTCGGATGGCGGGCGGCAAGCCCATGAGCCAACAGGACCTGAAATCATTGCATGCGCCGATCGCCTATATCAGTGGCGATGACGGTGATAGGGCATTTTCCAACGCGAACGCTGACTTCGAGCTGATTCGCTCCATACCGGTGCTTCGTGCTTACGAACGCGGCATTTCTCACGCAGGCACTTATTGGGACCAGAACGGCGGCGAGTTTGCCGGCGTTGTCATCGCATGGCTGCAATGGCAGCTGCAAGACGATTTGCGCTCGGCGTTGATGTTCAAGGGAAAGAATTGTGGATTGTGCGTCAATCCTCGCTGGGTTGTGCAAAAGAAATCGATTGACTGAACGCGAACTGGGAAACATCCGAGCGGTTACGGGCTATAAACGGGGAGTCTTGATGACCACTAGAAATGTCGCTTACTGTATTGCCGCCCTCTCAATGTCTTTCGCGGCCTGGGCTGTAGCGGAGGAGACGACGCCCGCGCCGGGCGATCAGCTGGAAACCATCATCGTTACCGCCGAAAAGCGTGCGGAAAGCCTACAGGAGGTGCCCATGTCCGTCACCGCCTTCAGTGAAGGCCAAATAGAAAGCCAAAGATTGTTCAACGTCAACGAGATTTCGCGACAGACGCCGAGTTTCATCATATCGGGTATCACGCCTTCCCAGCCCGTAATGACCATTCGCGGTGTGGGTTCGACCGATACCGAAGCCGGGAGCGATCGAAGCGTCGTGCCATTTCTCGATGAGATCTATGTCGGTCGCACGTCCGCTGCGACATTCGATATCTTCGACATGGAGCACGTTGAGGTTTTGAGAGGTCCACAGGGAACCCTATTCGGCCGTAACGTTGCCGGCGGGGCCATTAACATCACGACCGCCAAGCCGCAGAGCAACTACGATGCGAAGCTCGAGGCGACGGTGGGTAATTACGGTCGCACGGAACTGCGCGGCATGCTCAATACGCCGATCTCCGACGATTGGGCCGCGCGCTTTACGCTAACCTCGACACATAGGGACGGATTTTACGATAACGTGAACTTGGGCAAGGACGGCATCGAGGCGCCGACCAATTTGGATGGCCGCGCACAGATCAGATGGGATGACCACAACGTTCAGTCGTTCCTCTTGTCTGTTTCGGAGTGGGACGACAAGGTCGACGGCATCGCTGCCAAGGTATATTGCAATCAAATCTCGCAGGCAGCTTGTGCGAAGGGGTTGAAGAGCTTTTGGAATCCTGCGGCGGGATCCCAGTATTTGCCGATCCCAGGCGACTTCAACGTACAAAACGGTGTGGTTGGCTTCAGCAACACTCAGGGCACATTGCTCAATGCGCGCTACGAGCGTGACCTCGGCTTTGCGACGCTAACTGAAATTCCCGCATGGCTGCACAACCATCTGGATGAGGTGCGAGATGAAGGTGGCATTCCGGTCATACAGGCGGGGCCGAATTCCGCCGGCTTTTTCGCCGATCAGAATCAGCACGAGATCTACGACTCCTACTCGAATGAGCTACGCCTCTCTTCGCCGGTCGCATATCGAAACTTGACTTGGGTGACGGGCATCTACCTTCTGGAGGAGAAGATAGATCGCGTTTACGATCTGCCGCGACAGGTGAACAATTCCCTTTCTCATATAGATTTCGTCGAGAATGAGCGCAATGACAGCAAGGCGGTCTTCGGACAGGCTGACTGGAGATTTTTGCACAGCTTTGACTTGACCCTCGGCATTCGCTACACGAGCGATTATAAGAAGCTCGATAACGCCGTAGTCAATAAGCTGAAAGCTACCGATATCGCGGCCATCACAGCGCAATACGGCCGCGCTCCCGGGCTTGCGCCGGCTACGCAGGTTTACTCTGGCGAAGATCGGAAGGGCTTCACCGCCTGGACGCCGAGAGTGGCCTTGGCGTGGAAGCCCACTGAGGAGGAAAACATCTACGCGTCGTGGACACGCGGCTTCAAGGATGGCGGCTTCACGGGAACGGCGCCGAATCTCGCGGCTTTCATGGTTGGGTTTTTGCCAGAGACGGTCAATAGCTATGAGGTCGGCGTTAAATCGCTATTGGCGCAGCAGAGAGTGCGGCTCAATTTCTCGGCCTTCTACTACGACTACAACAACCTGCAACTGAGCGATCGGCACCTGCTGACGCCGAACGACCTTACCACGGCGGTCTCGATCGTGATCAACGCCGGACGGGCAACTTCTGAGGGGCTCGAACTCGAGGGCGAATGGCTGGTGACACCGGACCTGAAGGTCGGCTTTGAAACCGATGCGCTGAAAACCCGGGTCGATGCGGTCGCCGCGGGCTCGACACTGCTCGTAGGAAAAGAGCTACCCCGTTCGCCGAGTGGCGAGGTCGGCCTTAACGCCTCCTACATGTTCGAGGCTTCCAATACCGGGTTGCCCGTCAATTTGGAACTGGCCGGTGACTACAAGTGGACCGCACACTACTATTTCCTTCCCAATGAAAATCTCGTCACTGAACAACGGTCCTTCCACGTTCTCAACGCACGTCTCGGGGTGAGTTGGCCGCAATCAAACTGGTCGGTGAGCCTGTGGGGAAAGAATATCACCAACACACATTACTTCAGCGGCATCAACAATTCAGGCGTGATCGATTTCGCGAATTTCGCGGACCCGGCCACGTTTGGCGCTACGCTGTTTTGGCGACATTGAGATGAGGTCAAGCAATTGCGGCAAATGATTGAAAGTATTCGTCAGCGCGTCAACGCGCCCGGTTTCGACCCTGGACATTTGTGATACCTCCCAACACGGTGGACGGTGAAGGAGTCGAAGGCCAAACCATGCGCAAGGTCTGGTGGAATGTGCTACCGCTCTTGATCGTGGCTCTGCTCTTTAACTACTTGGACAAGGTCAATATCGGATTCGCTGCATTGCAAATGAACAAGAGCCTAGGCCTGTCAAATGGCGCATTTGGCACCGCCGCTGGACTCTTCGCCATTGGCTACCTGCTGTTCGGAATCCCCAGCACGCTGCTACTGGCGCGCTTCGGTGCCCGGCGTTGGATTGGGGTCATTTTGATCGCATGGGGGCTAGCCACGGCGGCGACGGCATTGGTCTCAACCTCGCACGAGTTGTTCGGTGCGCGCTTACTGTTGGGCGCGGCGGAAGCGGGTTTCACTCCCGGTGTGATTCTGTATTTCAGCTATTGGTTTCCGAGCGCTTATCGAGGTCGCGCTCTCAGTACTCTTTTGCTCATACAGCCGGCCGGCTCGATCATCGGCGGTCCGCTTTCGGCGGCGTTTCTGGCTTGGGATGGACTTGCGGGGCTCGCAGGCTGGAAATGGCTTTTCATCATGGAGGGCCTGCCATGCGTGTTACTCGCTTGTTTGGTTTTTCGTTTCCTAACGGATAGACCGGGACAGGCGCGTTGGTTATTGCCTCACGAGAAGCAGTGGTTAGAAAGTCGCCTAACCGCGGAGGCGGAGATCGCCAAATCGTCGGAACCCGCCGTTACGTTTTGGAGTGTGCTTACAAAGAAACGCGTCTGGATACTCGCCGTGGTTTACCTCGGGTTAGGCACCAGTGCCTTCGGCACGCTGATCTTTCTGCCGCTGATTATTCGCTCGATGGGATATTCCATCTGGAGTACGGGATTCATCAGTGCTTTGCCATCGATGGCCACGGCAATAGCCCTTCCCTTCTGGGGTCGATGGACCGATCGCACTCGAAATCGCGATTATGTCGTGATGAGCGCGCTCCTCACCGTCGCTGCAGGTTCCCTCGGCGCGGCAATATTGCTCCCCTCTTCATGGGCGCTCATTCCGCTCTCCATGGTGCTGATCGGGTTCAACGGGTGCTTGATTCCCTTTTGGACTCTACCTGCCGAGTTCCTGACGGGCAGACGCGCGGCCTTCGGTATTGCGTTAATTAATGTGATCGGGAACATCGGGAATTTTACGGGCCCTTCGATGATCGGTTGGATCTCGGATACGACGGGTTCCTACGCCGCGCCGCTTGGACTTACAGCAGCGACGGCTGCGAGTGTCGCGGCGCTCATGCTATGGCAGGCGAAGTCTAAGGCAGCGAGTCAGCGGGACTCTGTGACCAGTACCCTTTCTCCGCAATCCTGAACTACAGGAGTTGAACCCCGCGGAGGCTATTGCGGAGAACCTAGGCTGCCGTCAAGAGGTTTCGTAACGCCTCGTACACGACGTCCGGCAATTCAATCGGTTTTCCGAAGCGCATCCTGCGCTCCGCCGCCGATCGCTCGAACGGCACTCGGGCGGGAATCTCCCCACTAGGTTTCGCGGCTCGAATGATATCGGCAAACTGGGTTACTTTTTCCTTGTAGCGCGCAGGGTCCATGAGCGTATCGACGCGAAACACCAAAGCGAAAAATCCCCATCCGGCAAGCGCTTCCAATACCGGTTCCGTGTCGCAGAGCATGGCGAGCAACTGGATGGCAATGGCCAATCCGGAGCCGCGATGTCCGCCCCACGGAGTCATGGCGCCCGCCAGGGCTTCCATGGGATCAGTCGTCGCGCGTCCATGACGATCGACTGCAACACCAGGCGGAAGAGGTTCTCCGAGTGCTTGCAGCTGCTTGATCCACGCATGACTGATAATCGAAGAGCTGGCATCCCAAATTACTGGATCGGGCTCTCCAGGCAATCCGATGGCGATGGGATTCGTTCCCAAAATCGCTTCGGACGTGCCATAGGGCGCCAGGGCTTTCATGGAATTGCCCGCGATGAGCGCTACCATGTCGCGGCGGGTCGCCATTTCAGCAAAATACGACAGGTTGCCGGTCGCGTAGCAATTCCTGACTCCGACGATGCCGACACCATGCGCTCCGGCAATTTCAAGGACCGCCTGCATAGCATGGTGAGCGCAGATGTAGCCGAGATTGCCGCCGCCATCGATCAATCGCGATACTGGCGTTTGGCGGACGATCTTCTCAGGTTCACGATCATTACCGAGTTTCCTAATGCGGTCGGCGATCACCAGGATTCGGGGCAAGCCTGCATACTCGAGTCCGCGAGCGGTTGCATCGAGTAGATGGTCGGTGATGATTGCGCTCTCGTCGCCGGTAAATCCGAGTTT
>WNFI01384684.1_pt3 | contig 16312 bp, 18 predicted proteins | sample 5400471 | NCBI WGS metagenome assembly WNFI01 (sample SAMN13153348, study PRJNA577476) | soil metagenome | isolation source: 100 cm saprolite on Douglas fir-dominated hillslope | place: USA:California | collected 2013-09-17 | reverse complement strand
GTCGCGATCGTGTCGAACATCTGCACGACGTGCGACCGCTCGAGACCTTCCGCCCGGATCTTGGAGACCATGGGAAGGTCGAGGTGTTCCTGCGCCGCGAGCGGAGTCGCAGCAACAAGCAAGGAGAGCAAGAGTCGGGTCTTCATGTGGCTCATGTCTGATTGATCGCGAGTATTTCGTCCGCCACGTTTTATCATGTTGCCCACCAGCCCACCAGCCACCGCCCCTCTGTCCGCCTACCAAAGACTAGTCAGCTTCAGGCGTTCTCAGCCCCGTGCGCCGCGGCTCGATCGCCAGACCGTCCGCGCCCGCGGCATCGCGTTCGCCGTTTTCTCGACACCCCCCGTCACCGGCCGACCCCCGCTCGTGGCGATCAATGGCGGGATGCTATTCGATCATGGCATGCTCTGGCCAGCGCTCTCCCCGCTTTCGGTCACGCGCCAGCTCATTCTCTACGACCAGCGCGGCCGCGGCGAGAGTAGCGCCGCACCCGATCCCTCCCAATCTCGGATAGAAGATGATGCGGCTGACCTCGGTGCGCTCCGTCGCGCCCTCGGCATCCGAAAGTGGGACGTGCTCGGCCATTCGTGGGGTGGAGGAATCGCCCTCCTTGGAGTGGCTGCCGATCAAGCGGGGACGAGGCGACTAGTAACCGTTGATTCCGTCGGTCCCTTGGACGACTGGATTCCCATTCTTCGTCGAAATGCGCTGCTCAGACTTTCTGGCGAAGCGCGTAACCGATTGGAGCGTATCGATGAAGCGTCACTGACCTCACCTGACACGGAGATACACGCGGAGCAAACGCAGGCGATCTACCCCGCATGGTTTGCCGATGCGGACATGGCACTGCATTTTGCCCTGCCGAGATCGCTGAACGAAACGGGCGCGACAGTGCTGGCGCGATTACGTGCGCGGCATTACGATTGGCGCCGTGAAGTGAGTGCCGTGCGCGTACCAACGCTCGTCATTCATGGAGCGCTCGACCCCCTCCCCGTCGAGACGTCCCGAGAACTCATCTCCCTCCTCCCGCACGCGCAACATGTCGTGATTCCCGATGCCGGGCACATGCCGTTCTGGGAAGCGCCCGACGTCTTTTTCCCTCTTGTAGAAAGGTTCTTGTAGGCCCCTCCCGTCGCCGTGCTCCCCACAAGCATGAAGCGAATCTCAATTCCGTTCATTGGAGTCGTCGCTGGCGTTCTTGCGATGACTGCCACACGACCAACGACGGTCCGCCGATGGACCGCCATCCCGACCGTGCGCAGCGAGTCGGCGGGCGGCACAGTGCTGCCGGCCTTCCGCGGCTCCCGCCGCGACGACGACGAAACCCGGCAGATCGCGAAAGCCAGGCTGCGCGACGGCGAAGCCGGCACCTACATCCCTGAGATCCTTCTCGAGCGCGACTCGGCGCTGGCGCGTTGGCACGATCGCCCGCTCGTGCCCGTAACGGTCTGGGTGCAGTCGGCGCCGGCGCTCGACGATTGGAATGGCGACTACGTGGAATCTGTGGCGAGCGCCTTTCGAGCCTGGGACGCCGTCGAGCTCCCAATCCGCTTCAAGGTCGTCCCCGATTCCGCGGCCGCCGAAGTTCACGTCACGTGGATCGACCGGTTCGACGCGCCGATCAGCGGACGCACTCGCTGGTCGCGTGATGACAGCTGGTGGATCGTGAACGCCAGCATCGTCCTCGCCGTCCATCATCAACAGGGCGAAGTGCTCGATAGGATGGCCATGAAGGCCATGGCGCTGCATGAGGTTGGCCACCTTCTCGGTCTTGATCACACGACCGATCCGGGGATGATCATGGCGCCGCGCGTCCGCGTCCGGGATCTCACCGACAAGGACAAAGCGACGATCCGACTTCTCTATTCCGTCCCCGCCGGACCCCTTCGGTAAGGAGTAGGACGCCCCTCGCCGGGCGGGGTTCTTGCCTCTCGCCCGATGCATGTCGGATGCACCGGGCGATTTGCGTCAGGCCTATGATGTCGCGATTGTCGGCGGCGGCCCAGCCGGCCTGAGCGCCGGTATGTGGAGTGCGCGCTATCTCCATCGCGCGGTGGTCATCGACAGCGGCGATCCGCGCAACTGGGAAACACGCGGCATCAACGGTTTTCTCGGACTGCCGGGAATCACGCCAGCCGAGCTGCGCGGCCGGGGACGCGACGAATGCCGGGCCTATGGCGCGACGCTGATCGACGCGACGGTGCTCGCCATCGCGCCCCAGGACGACGAGGCGTTTGTGCTGTCGCTCTCCGGCGGCAGGCGACTCGAGTCTCGCCGCCTGTTGTTGGCGTACGGCCTGCGCGACGTCTGGCCGGAGATCCCCGGACTCACTCGCGTCTACGGAGCGAACGCCCACGTCTGTCCCGACTGCGACGGCTACGAAGCGCGGGGCAAGAAGGTCGTTGTCATCGGGAGCGGGCGCCGCGCCGCGGGGATGGCGCTCAACCTCACGACCTGGACCGACAGAATCATCGTGTGCACCAATGGAATGCCGCCGGAGCTCGATGACGAATACTGCGAAAAGCTCGACGCGCTGAACATTCCAGTGCTGACCGAACGTGTTCGGCGCGTGTGTTACGCCGGAAGCTTGATCATCTCCCTCGAGCTGGAAAACGATATGCAGCTCGACGCCGATAAGATCTTCTTCTCATTGGCGCAGTATCCGTCCGATGATCTCGGGGCGCTGCTCCACTGTGATCGCGACGAGGGTGGCCACATCATCGTCGACGAGCATCTGCGCACCTCGGTGGAGCACGTCTACGCCGCCGGCGATCTCATTCCCGGTGCGCAACTAGCCATTGCCGCGGCCGCCGACGGCGCGATCGCGGCGATGGCGATGCACAAGTCGCTGGTGCCGATGACGCGGAGACTGGCGCCGTTGATCCCGGAAGACGAGCCGTTGAACGCGAACACTTAACGCGGCTCGTAGGTCAACCGCTCGATCTTCCCGGCGCGGATGACGACGACCTGAGTCGGCTTGTTCGAGCTCCGCGTCATCAGCTCGCGGTGCAACTGCGGCAGCGAGGTGATGTCTGCGTCGTCGACGGCGACGATTATATCAGCGCTGCGGAGTCCCATTCGGGCGGCCGGTGACCCAGCCGGTACCTCGGTGACGAACACGCCATGGGATGCCTTCTCCCGCGTCAGCGCAACGACGCCCGACGAATCGATGTCAGTCATGCGCGCGCCAAGGAGTTCGTTCAGAACCATCATCATCGGCGGCGCCTTGCTGGCTCGGAGCGTCGCGCCGCCTCGTCCGCCGGCGGCGATGAGCCTTTCCACCACGAAGCGCCGGGCCGTCGAATCGCCGGCCATCGCCACCATCGGCGCGCGGGAGGGAGCGAGCATCCGTGCCACTTCGCTCGCCCGCCGGTCGTGCAACACGTTCGGTGGAATCTTGTCGGGGACGATGGCCATGTCCTTCGTCTCGCCATCGCGACGCAAGGTCACCTTCAACGTGCGTCCCGGCTCGATCAGGCGGCTGAGGTTGATGACGTTGCGGCGCAGGTCCACGCCATTGAATGCGACCAGAGAATCGCCGAACTGGACGCCGACCCTGGCCGCCGGCGAATTCGCGTCGACGGTCACGACAATCGGATAGACGAAATACCGGTAATAGTGACCGTCTGATTCATACCAGTCCTCATGCAGGCCATCGGCGAACATTCCGATCCACCCGCGTGGCTCCACGTCCATGTTCACGCGCGCGCCGGCGAACGGCGCGCGACTCATCGGCTCCGGGCCCCGCGAGCCGAGCGTGATCGTCACCCTGCCATCGGACGCTGTTGGCGTCAGTGAGTGGATCAGCGTACTGAGCTCTTCATCCGCGCGAACGTAATCAGGAGACCCGATCTTCATCGAATCCTGTAACTGGGCGAGCGAATCGATTCTCTTCAGAAGGACCATCAGGGGCGGTCGCAGCGCCGTGACACGCGGCGAGTCGCCCCGGAAAGCGGTATCCCCAGGTTTCCGGGTCACGGCGCGAGTCACCTGCGCCGCCGAGCCCGCGGACAGCGTGGCGAGTGCAACGATCGCGACGGCGCGAGCGCTCGCGAAGCGGCGGTTCCTGATTCGCCGACCGATCATGGTCGTCATTCCGATCTCCATCAGCTTCTCCGTCAATAGCTCGTCAGCCGGCCGGACGCCGAGCTCAGTTGTCTCATCGAGGCTTCACGCTGCCCCTGCGCGTTGAGGTACATCGTGTTGATGACCGAGTCGTACGGCGCATCCTCAAGCGCCGCGCCGACGATCTGACTGACACGGTCGAGCGTCGCGAGACGGGTCTTGATCGCCGCTGGCGATGACGTAGCGAGGCTGCATACGGGCACGCCGGCAGTGAGGCGGCCAAACACGGTCCCTCCGGCGAGCAGCAGGATCGCGGCGGCCGCCTGCAGCCAGCCGCGGGAAACGATGACACGGCGGCCCACGGAACGGCCAGTCTCGATGATCCTATCGTCCTTGAGGCGCGGCGCGAGCGTGTTCCAACTCGTCAGCGGGATCCCGAGCGTCAGTCCACTCTTGGCCATTTCCGACACCGCTTCGTATGCGCCGCGCTCGCGGCGGCATGGCGCGCACGCCGAGAGGTGCGCGAGCTCGGCCGGTGTCGGCTGCTCGTCGATGAGAGCGGCGAGCCGCTCAGCAGACAGGTGTGACATGTTCCAGATCCCTCGAGGTTCGTCCTTCCGGTGTGTCTATGAGATGCGCGAGCAGCTTCCGCAGCTTCGCGCGTGCTTTGAACAGTTGCGACTTCGATCCACCAGCGGTGATTCCCAACTCCTGAGCGATTTCTTCGTGGGTGTAGCCCTCCACGTCGTGGAGCACGAAGATCGCGCGCGCCCCCGGCGACAACTTCGCCGTCGCTGTTTCGATCGACGCCGCGATGAAGCCGCGCTCCGTATCCATCTCGACCGACGCCGTGTCCTCCTCGACGCCGGTCTCGAGGGCGGCCAGCCGCCGCGATCGGCGCAGCGCATTCAGCGTCCGGTTCACGGCAATGCGATGGGCCCACGTGGAAAACTGCGAGTCTCCCCGGTAACTCGGCAGCGCGCGGAAGATCTGGATCCACACCTCCTGTGCGATGTCTTCCGCCAGATCCAGGTCAAAGCCCACGAGCCGCCGGACGACCATATCGATGTGTGGGGCATGCCGAGACCACAGCGACCTCAGCGCTGTCTCGTCGCCCTCGATAGCTCGCCGGATGGTGAGTTGCTCGTTCTCCATTTCCTGCCTACTTCGTCACTCGGAAGGCTTTCAGGGTTGCCATCTTGAGGCGTGACTTTAGGCGCTCTTGCTCGTCGCTTGAATAGGCCGCATCTTCATGTGTCCCAGGCCTTTGTCGGTTGGGAACATTTGGCTATTACGCGCAGTACCGCCAGATGATTCTTTCGCCGACGGAGACTGGCCTCCCCCAAGTCTCCGCCCTCCGGCTCGATGTTAACGCCGGAGCCTGCCTTAGGAGTAACCCGTTGGTCTCTTTGCTGTTCTCGGCCCTGTTCCTTGCCTCTTCTGGCGGCGGTGACGGGCTGCCGGTGGCGACACCGACTTCGGTCGGCATGTCGGCCACGAGGCTGGCAAAGATCGATCACGTCATCGAGCGCGGAATCACCGCTGGCGGCTATCCCGGTGCCGCGGTCGTCGTCGGTCGTCGTGGCTCGGCCGTGTGGGAAAAGGGCTTTGGTCGTCTGGGATGGAGCGCCTCCGACGCCGACGTGGACGCCCAGAGCAGCATCTACGATCTCGCGTCGCTGACCAAAGTCGTCGGCACGACGACGGCGCTGATGATCCTGTACGACGATGGCAAGATTCAACTCGACGATCCGGTCTCCAAATTCGTCCCCGACTTCACCGGCGCCAACAAGGAGCTGGTGACGATTCGGATGTTGCTGGAGCATCGCTCGGGCATGCCCGCAGGCCGAGACATCTGGCGCGTCGCCAGCTCTCCAGCCGATGCGCGGCGGGCGATCATCGAGACCCCGCTCGTCTTCCGTCCCGACCAGTACTACGAGTATTCCGATCTCGGCGCGGATCTGCTTGGATTCGTCGTCGAGGGCGCCTCGGGCAAGCCACTCGATCAGTTCCTTCGCGAACGCGTATTTCAGCCGCTCGGAATGGTGAACACGGCGTTCCGCCCGAGCGATACGCTGCGTGCGCGGATCGCGCCCACGGAAGTCAACCCGCCTCGCGGGTATCCGCTGCGCGGCGAAGTGCACGACGAAAATGCGTACGCGCTCGGTGGAGTCGCCGGCCACGCCGGGATCTTCAGCACGGCCGCCGATCTCTCGGTTTTCGCGCAGATGATGCTCAACGGCGGCGCGTTCGAGGGGAAGCGTCTGATTACCGATTCGACGGTCGCCTTGTTCACCAAGCGAGCGTCCGGTACGCGCGCCCTGGGATGGGATACGTGCGGAGGACACGGGAGCTGCGGCAAGTACCTCAGTGACCATGCGTATGGGCATACGGGATTCACGGGCACGTCCCTGTGGATCGATCCCGATCGCGAGATGTTCGTGATCCTGTTGACGAACCGCGTCCACGCGGCGCGGGCGAAGCGTCCGGCGACGGTGATCGATGACGTTCGCGCCGACCTCTCCGATGCCGCGGTGCTGAGTGTGATGGACGATCCGGACGGCATGTTGACGATGCCGGCCGCGTTCCGCGCCGACCGCGAAGTGGGCTGGAACAAGCCATTGCGCCGGATCCGCCATCGGTCAAAGTCTTCGCGTTCGTCGGTGAGAAAAAAGGCCAGCAAGGCGACCAAGGCCAAGAGACCGGCAGCGAAAACGTCGTCGTCTCGCTAGCCTTCCTGTGGTGGAACAGGACGAGAAGGCAATCCCGGCCGTGGTGGACTCCACGCCTCAGGCCGAAGGTTCGGGCACGCAGACGCTGGCCGATCGCGTTCGCCTCGCGCTCCGAAAAGTGAAGGACCCCGAGCTCAACCTGAACATCGTGGACCTCGGCCTCGTTTACGACATCGTCGCCGACGAGTCGGGAAAGGTCGACGTCGACATGTCGCTCACGTCGCCCGGCTGTCCCGCCGGCCCGCAGATCATGGGCGACGTCGAAAAGGCCGCGAAGGCCGTCCCGGGTGTCACCCATCTCGCGCTCAACCTGGTGTGGAATCCGATGTGGAGCCCGGATCGAATCGAACCGCGCGTGCGGGCGTACATGGGGCTGTGAGCTGACGGCTCACCGCTGACAGCTGTCAGCCCTCTTTGTACGGCGACCGATCCTCGGCTTCCGCGACAGGTGGCGGCGGATCGTTTTTCTTCGCCGCACCGCCAGTATGTCGCTTGAGCGCCTCGAGAAAACCGGCCGCGAGCACTTCGACCTGCCAGCGGCGCAACTCGGGAATTCGGTCGAAGTCTTCGAGTGATTCTGGCTTTGCCCGTGCCACGGCTTCCAATCGTTCGCGGGCACAGAGGACGCCGGTGTCGAGGTCGAGTTTTTCCGCCACGGCGTCGCGCGCGGTTTTGAGGGCGTTGACCCGCACGTCGAAATCGGGGTCGCGATCCCAACGCGCCGCGCGCGCGAATCGCGGCAGATCGGCCTCGGGCACGGCCAGTCCGCGCTCGATCGCGGCGACCAGCTCCGAGCCGCGTGTCTCGAGGATGCCGCGCGGCATGCCTTTGATGGCACCCAGCGCCGTCCGATCCCGCGGCAGCGTCTTGATCATCTCGAACAGCGGCTCATTGCCGATGATCCTGAACGTCGCACGATCATGCGCTGCCGCCACGCCGTTGCGCCAGATCACGAGCTCGCGGAGCACGGCCAGTTCGCGGCGATTGAGATCGCGCGCGCCCTTCATGCGCAAGAAGGCCGTGGCGTCGTCGTCAGGTTGCCATCGCGTCGCCTCGAGTCGCGTGAACTCTTCTCGGGCCCAGCCCCAACGTCCAGCGCCTTCGAGTGCCTCCTTCAGCCGGTCGCGAAGGTCAGGGAGATACATCGTGTCGAGGGCGGCATAGTCGAGCATATCTTTCGTCAATGGACGCATCGACCAATCGGCCCGCTGATGCTTCTTGTCCAGCTTGAGACCGAAGTATCGGTCGAGCAGCGCGGCGAGACCGAACGCGCGGATGCCCATGAGCTGCGCGGCGACCCGCGTGTCAAAGACGTTCCGGATCTGCCAGCCGTAGTCCTGCTGAAGGAGACGCAGATCGTAATCGGCGTCGTGAAAGACGATCTCCACGGAAGGATCTTCCACGAGCGCGCCCAACTCCTTCGGAACCCCGATCGGCAGCGGGTCGACGACCGCCGTCTTTTCTCGCGTCGAGATTTGCAGAAGATAGATTCGGTCGACGAATCGATGAAAGCTCGCGCCTTCGGTGTCGACGGCGACGAGCTTCGAGCCGCCGATCGACGACAGCCAGCGCGCGACCGTGTCCGGTGTATCGAGATACTCGGCCTTGTGGGGCGGCGCTTCGCGCGAACCGTCAGTGTTCACGAGTGACAATTTAACCGCGCGACTTTACCCGGAGCCGACCCGAATGACGCCTCTCTCTCCCGCCGTCACGAACCGCCGCAAGCGAGGCGTTGGCTGGCAGAGCCGGGACATCGTGCGGGCCGCGGCTCTGGCGATGGGACTCTACTTCGCCGCGCAGCTCTTCTGGTTCGTCCACCCGCTCTTCCTCACCGCGTTTCTCGGCGTCTTGTTCGGACTTGCGGTATCGTCCGGCGTCGATCGCCTTCAGCGATGGCGGATTCCACGGGGCGCCGGCGCTCCATTGATCGTCGTCACGTTCGTCGCCGCTCTGGTCGCATTCGGCGCGGCAGTCGCACCGACGCTTCGCGATCAGGGCGGGGAGCTCCAGCGAAAGCTGCCCGAATCGATCGACCGGTTGGACCGATGGATCAGCGCAAAGCAGAACGGTCCGTTGGCGCTGGCCATCAAGGGACGGACGGCTTCGGATTCCGTCGTGTCCGCCTCTGCACCAGCCGCGCCATTCGACAGCGCAGGGGTCGCGGGGCATCAGGTTGCGGCCGACAGCGCGGGAGCCCTTCGTCAACGGATCGGCGCGCAGCTCAGCCACCTGACGAAGTACCTCTTTCCCGTGCTATCGTCCACGATTGAGGTCGTGGCGGGACTGCTCATCATCATCTTCATGTCGATCTACATTGCCATCGACCCGGGCCTGTACCACCGAGGGTTGATGGCGATGTTTCCCCACCGCCACCGGACCCGCGTCGGTGAAGTGTTGAGCGCGATCGCCGCCGTGCTCCGTCGATGGATGGTGACGCAGCTGATCGCGATGATCGTGATGGGACTCGTCACCACCATCGTTCTCCTCGTCCTTCACGTGAAGGCGGCCGTGGCGCTTGGCGTCATCTCCGGACTGCTCGAGTTCGTCCCGACCGTCGGCGCGCTCATCAGCTCAACGCCGGCAATCGCGATGGGCTTTCTCGATTCCCCACAGAAGGCGGTGTACGTCATGGTCGCGTACGTCGGCATCCACTTTCTGGAGAGTCACACCCTGATCCCGCTGCTGATGAAGGGGCGGGTCGATCTGCCGCCGGCGCTGACGATCGTCACCCAAGCGCTCATGACGGTGTTGTTCGGCTTCCTTGGGTTGATGTGCGCCGTGCCCCTTCTCGCCATGGCCAGCGTCGCCGTGAAGATGCTGTATCTCGAAGGAGTGATCGGCGAGCCCGAGGTCGCGTCGGCCGGCCCACCGACGATCAGCATTGAGTGAGCTCTGGCCGATCCTCGACCGATACCCGAGACTTGCGGCCTTGCCGCGCCTATCGTTGCGGTCGGGACCGACTCCCGTCGAGAGCCTTGGGTCGCTCGCGTCGAACCTGTGGATCAAGCGTGACGATCTGACCGCTTTGCCGGTTGGCGGCAATAAAGTGCGCGGCCTGGAGTTCCTGCTTGGCGGTGTGACTTCAGGCGATCGCGTCGCGACCATCGGCTCGCGAGGATCGACGCATGCCTTGGCGACGGCGATTCACGGTCGCGGTGTTGGTGCTTCGGTCGCCGTGGGCCTCTGGCCGCAGGAGATGAACCCAATGGCGGAGATCGTGAGCGACGAGCTCGAGCGCGTCGTTACTTCTCGCCGGGAATTCGTCAGTCCCGCGATCGCGCTGCCATGGTTGTGGTGGCGCTCCATGCGCGGCGACCGGACGATCCCCTCGGGCGGCACGTCGCCGCTCGGCATGCTCGGTCACGTCAACGCCGCCCTGGAATTGGCCGAGCAAGTCCAAGCGGATCTGTTGCCCGAGCCCCGGCAGGTGGTAGTCCCGCTCGGAACCGGCGGCACCGCGGCCGGGCTCGCCCTCGGATTCGCCATCGCGGGGATGCGTCCGCTGATTATCGCGGCTCGGGTGGTGCCGAGAATCGTTGGGCGACAGAACCGGATCCTGCGGCTTGTGAACGCGACACGCGCCTTCATCGAGCGACACACGGGCGCCGTGCCGCCGAGCGTGCCATCGTCGAGCGTCCGGGTTGACGACGCGGTCTATGGCGGCGCGTACGGGCGTGTCCTCGCTCGCGGTGACATCTCGGCCGCGCGGCTGAGCGACGCGATTGGTGCGACGGTCGACGCGACATACGCCGCCAAGGCCTTCGTCGCCGCGCTCGACGCGGGGAACTCAGAGCCAACGTTGTTCTGGTTCACCTTCGACGCGCGTTGGATTGGAGCTGGAGGGAACGGAAATGGACGTCAGTGACAATGCGTTGTCGCACCTTGACGTCGGGCGAGGACTGCCCGTCGTGCTCTTGCACGCATTTCCATTCAATCGCTCGATGTGGGAGCCACAGGTCGCGGCGCTGTTCGGCGAGTGCCGATGCATCGTCCCCGATTTGCGGGGCTTTGGCGATTCACCGCGAGGTGGTCCGTACACGATGGACCGCTACGCGGATGACGTCGGCGCGCTCCTCGACGCGCTCCAGATCGAACAGGCCGTCGTCGCTGGTCTCTCTATGGGTGGCTACGTCGCGCTCGCCCTGTGGCGCCGCCATCGCCAGCGCGTTCGCGCGCTGGTCCTCTCCGACACGCGAGCCAGCGCGGACACGGCGGAAGGCGCACGGAAACGTCTGGACCTGATCGAGGTGGCCAGGGCTCAGGGCGTCGACGCGGTCATCGCCCTGCAACTCCCCGGCCTCATTGGCAAGAGCACTCGGGAAAAGCATCCTGACCTCGTCGAGCCGATCAGATCGATCATGGCCCGATCCACCGTCGAAGGCATCGTCGGCGGACTCGAGGCGATGCGCACGCGTCCCGATTCCACGCCGCTGCTGGCGAGCATCGACGTGCCGACGCTCGTTGTCGTCGGGGATGAGGACGCGATCACGCCGGTCAAGGACGCTCGGGTGATGCACGAGGCCATCCGGAACAGCAGACTCGAAGTGATCCCCGAGGCTGGTCACCTCAGCAACCTCGAGCGGCCGGCGGCATTCAACACGGCGCTGTCCGATTTTGTCGGAAGTTTGCTGTACAATTGAGTGCGCCGCTGACTTCCGATTTTCTGATTTCCGACTACCTAGTACTCAGGTGTAAGTAGTCAGTCGCCTGAGATCAATGCGTAATTCGAAACTTCCGACTCGCGTCATGACCTCTCTTGAAACACCGTCCGCCGCCGAGCAGAAGATCAGCGCCCGGTGGGGCGCTGTCCTCTTCCGGAATCGCAGCTGGCTGCCCGTTCCCCTCCTGCTCGTCGCGTTGCTCGTGCCGGGGCATCCGACGGCGCGCGACTGGATCGTCGCCGCGGTGCTGATCGCCATCGGAGAATGGATCCGGCTTGCGGGTGTCGCCGCGGCGGGAACGGTGACGCGCCGCCGGTCGCGCGACGTCCAGCGCCTCGTCAATTACGGGATCTTTGCCTGGATGCGGAATCCGCTCTACGTCGGGAACTTTCTGATCTGGATGGGCTTCGTCGTCGCGTCCGGCGTGCTCTGGTTCCTACCGATCGCGATCGCGATGTTTGCCGTCGAGTACACGCTGATCGTGGCGTACGAAGAAGGCGTGCTGGAGTCGATCTTCGGCCCGGGCTACCTGGAATACAAAAGGCGCACACCGAGGTGGGTTCCAAGACCACCGTCGGTGAAATACACGGGGCCGCATGGTTGGAAAGAGGCGTGGACGAGTGAGATCTCGACGTTCATGCAATACGTCGCGATCGTCCTCGCGCTGTGGGCCAAGCAAACCTTGATCGGACCAACGCATCGATAGGTCCGCGCTGGAGCGTGGACAAAAAGCCCGGCCTCGCGGCTGGGCTCCTTCGTCTCAGACGACCTCTACTTCTGCTCTACTTCTGGTCTACTTCTGCGGCTTGCCGGGCGGGTTCGGTCCCAGGAAGACTTCCTTGTTCTTCGCGATGTAGGGCTTCAACTGCGCCGGGACGTCTTCTTCCGGAAAAATCGCCGTGACGGGGCATTCGGGTTCGCAGGCACCACAATCGATGCACTCGTCCGGATGGATGAACAGCTGTTCTTCGCCTTCATATATGCAGTCGACCGGACACACGTCGACGCACGCGCGGTCCTTGACGGTGATGCAGGCTTCGGTGATCACGTAGGGCATTCGTTCCCGCAAAGCTCGGGTGAAAGGCTAAGATAATCGACGGGCGAGTTGGGAGGGAAGTTTTTGAGTCTGGACCAAGGCATTGGAGGACCGAACGCGTGACGGCACTGCAACTCACGGTCAACGGCACCAGCCACACCGTCGACGTCCCGGAGGATGAGCGTCTCCTCACCACCGTCCGCGAACGACTGCATCTCACAGGGACGAAGCTGGTGTGCGGCCGAGGCGAGTGCGGAGCCTGCACGGTTCTCCTCGACGGACGTTTGGCCTATTCCTGCCTCACCCTGACCCACGCCTGTCCCGGTCAGGCCGTGACGACGGTCGAGGGCGTCGGCTCGCCCGATCATCTGCATCGGGTTCAGCAGGCGTTCCTTGAATACGATGCCGCTCAATGCGGCTTCTGCACTCCCGGGCAGGTGCTGGCCGCCGTGGCCCTGCTCGAGAGTCTTCCTCATCCGACAGCCGACGACGTCACGCGCGCGATGAGTGGCAATCTCTGCCGGTGCGGGACCTATCCGAACATTCGATTGGCGATTCAGTCGCTGGCGAGAGACAGCGCGTGACCGGAAAGGGGAAAAAGAAACCGGCTCGCAAAAAGCCCGGCCGCTTCGCGGCTCCCGCTGCTGAGGAAGTCCAACGCAGCTCGCGTTTCGCGACCACCAAGGTCGAGGTCGAAGGCCGCGAAGAAACCAAGATCGTCGAGCTGCCGTCGCTCGAACCGGAACCGTGGACCGAAACCACACCACTGTCGGTCGTCGGCACTCGCGTCCCGCGTCGCGATGGCCTCGAGAAAGTGACCGGCCATGCGCGCTACACCGCGGACGAACGGCCGCCGGGGATGCTACATGCCGCGATCGTGCGTGCTCCGATCGCGCGCGGGCGGGTCATTCGCCTCGATTTGACCAGGGCACTCGCCAGTCCCGGCGTTCGCGGCGTCCTGACGCGCGACGAGGTTCCCGATGTGAAGCTCGACGGTGTGCAGCTTTTCGATCGGGCGATTGGCTACATGAACCAACCGCTCGCCGCGATCTGCGCCGTGTCCGTCGAAGCGGCGAGTCGCGCCCTGGCGTCCGTCGAGCTCGAGACGGAAGAGACATCTCACGCCGTCACCGCCCAACAGGCGCTCGCGCCGAACGCTCCGGCCGTTCGACCCAAGGGGAATGCGCCGCGCGACATGCCCCGTGTCGCATTTCGCGGAGACGTCAAAGCCGGCCTGCGCGAGGCTGACGTGACCGTCTCACGGGAGTATCGCACCCCAACCGCTCTCCACACGGCGCTCGAGCCGCATGGCGCCGTCGCGGATTGGAGGGGCGACCATCTCAGCATCTGGGAGTCTACGCAGGGAATCTTCAATACGAGATCCGATGTCGCGAAGAACTTGAAGATGCCCCTGTCTCGCGTCCGCGTGATGAAGAACTACATGGGCGGCGGCTTCGGCGCGAAGAATGGAGCGCCGCACTCCACCTACGTCGCGGCGCTCCTTTCGCGAAAGCTCAACGTGCCCGTGAGCTGCATGCTCGACCGGGAGGGCGAGCAATCGGACGCTGGGAATCGCCCGGCGACGGTCCAGCGCGTCACCCTCGGAGCGAGGAGGGATGGCACGCTGACGGCGATCGTCCTCGACGCGACGATCAACCTTGGTATCGGCGGTTGGCTGGCCGGGCCAGCCCACATCTACCGCGAGCTCTATCGCTGCGCGAACGTCCGCACGTCGGAGATGTTCGTCTACACGAACGGCGGCGCGATGTCGTCGTTTCGCGCGCCGGGGAGCACCGAGGGCGCATTCGGACTGGAGTGCGCGATGGACGCGCTCGCCCGAGAGTTGGCCATGGATCCGCTCGAGCTCCGACGCCGCAACTACGCCGAAGGCGATCAGGACAAGAAGCGGCCGTACTCCCAGAAACGGTTGAACGACTGCTACGACGAAGGCGCTCGTCTCTTTGGTTGGGGAAAGCCGTCGGAGAGCCCCGCATCGGGTGCATTGCGCCGCGGCGTCGGAATGTCGTCCGTGGTCTGGGGCGCCGGCGGAGGCCCACCCGCATACGCGACGGTACGACTCAATCGCGATGGGAGCGTCGACGTGCTGACGGGCTCGCAGGATCTTGGCACTGGGTCGCGAACGATCCTCGCCCAGATCGCCGCCGAACAGCTCGGCGCCCGCGCCGAAGATGTTCGCACGGTGCTCGGCGATACCGAGCGACTTCCCTACGCCCCCAACTCATGGGGGTCGATCACCACGGCCTCGGTTGGCCCGGCGATCCGCGTCGCGGCCGAAGAAGCACGGCGGGTGTTGTTCGACGCCGCGAGCGCGATGCTCGATGCCGATCCGAAGATGCTGGAATCGTCCGCGAGCATGATCCGCGTTCGCGGATCGGACCAGGCGACGAGCTTTGCAGCCGTCTGCAACCAGTTGGGAGAGGTAATGATCAGCGGGCACGGGAGCCGCGGCGCAAATCCGGCCAACACCGCCATCTCGGCGTTCGCGGCGCAGTTCGCCGAAGTGGAGGTCGACATCGAGACGGGACAGGTCAGAGTCGTGCGCGTCGTGTCGGCGCACGACTCGGGACGGATCATCAACCCGACCCTCGCGACAAGCCAGGTCGAAGGCGGCGTGATTCAGGGACTCGGCTACGCGCTATTCGAGGAGCGTGTGCTCGACGAGCGATCGGGCACGCCGCTCAACCCGACGATGCACGACTACAAGATTCCAACGATGGCGGACATCCCGATCATCGAGACGATCTTTGTCGGCCGGGCGGACGTCAGCGCGAATCACACCGGCGCGAAGGGCTTGGCGGAACCCCCCATCATTGGAGTCGCACCGGCCATCGCCAACGCCGTCGCCAACGCCGTCGCCGCCGAGGTCACGGAGATACCGCTGACGCCGTGGCGGGTGCTTGGAGCGCTGATGTCGCCTGCCAACAGCGCCCCGTGATCAGCGACGCCAAGCGGGCAGGTCGCCCTTTCGCTCCAGCTCCGGATTCTCGCGGTAGAGCGTCACCGTTCGGCCGATCACTTGAACGACCTCGGCGCGACTGGACGTGGCCAGATCCGCGGCCGCGGTCTTGAGATCGACGTCAGCGGTCTTCGTGAATTGGATCTTCACCAGCTCTTTGGTGCGAAGCGCGTCGTCGAGGGACCGCCGTATTGCCGGCGTGATGCCGTTGTGCCCGATGTGGACGAGCGCGGCGAGGTGATGTGCTTCCGCACGAAGTGACGCGCGCTCTTTGGACGTGAGGGCCATGATGGGCGGTAGCGGGTAGGGGTTGATGGTACACGATACCACGGACGACCTACCACTTACTTCTTCTTGACACCGTCCACATGCAGCAGGGGATATGGGTTGATCGGCTCTCCGACCCAGTACTTGCCGTCATCCGGCCAGCGCATGATCTGAAAATGTAGATGCGGCACGTTCTTCGGCGCGTTTCCGGTCGTGCCGACGTAGCCAATCGTGTCGCCTTTGGTGAGCTTGCGGCCGGCGTACATCCCGGGATCGTAGTGATCGAGGTGGGCGTAGTAGTAGACGAATTGCCGGTCGACGTCGACGGCAAAGATGGTGATGCCACCGAGGGCGTTGGACGACATGCGAAGAATCACGCCGTCGTCCGCCGCGAGGATCGGCGTGTTGCGTGGCGCGAGAATATCGATGGCGTTGTGCCGGCGGTCTCCGTCGCGGGCATCGCCGAAGGTGTCTTGCATGTCCTGGGGTGCGACACCGGCCACCGGGATGAGTAGTCGCCGGCCTGCCAGGCGCTTCATGTCGTCTGTGCGGTCGAGGTCTCTGACGCCGGCGG
>WNFI01084218.1_pt1 | contig 16313 bp, 27 predicted proteins | sample 5400471 | NCBI WGS metagenome assembly WNFI01 (sample SAMN13153348, study PRJNA577476) | soil metagenome | isolation source: 100 cm saprolite on Douglas fir-dominated hillslope | place: USA:California | collected 2013-09-17 | reverse complement strand
CTGCGGATACGTCCACGGATTGTCGGATCCGTTAGCGGCACAAGCCCCAAGCCCCGTCTCTTATCTCCGTTGTGTGCGCTGTACTAGAATGCTCACGCAGCGTCGCCACAATCTACCTGAATTATGTATCTTCACGAACACGTTCGACACAATATGATGAAGAATTACCCTGCGGCCCCGCTGTAGGCAGAGCGGCTATCCCACCATGTAAATATATAAGGATCGTCCAAGGATCGTCAATACATACACGATTTAAAAATTATCATCGCACTGATCAGCAAAGTCGGCCAGATGGTTTTCCGGGTTATTAACGTTTCACTGAATACGGTTCATAGAGTTTCCGTGTGTCATACAAGACGAGAAATTAACATAGTCAAAAGAAGAGTGATTCTGACCCAGTTGGAAATCTGTGCAATCAATCGCGTGGGAAGCATTGGTTACTAGGACGTTCAACCTTATTGGCGCCTGGGCAAAAATCAGTGCTACGTTAGCCTGGTACAATGTGGTAATGGGCACGCCAAGACATATCGTTAACTGGGTTCGATGCAAGGAAATGTATTGATTTGGACATTAGAGGACCAATTATCTCTGGTAGCATGTTCACACTGGAAACGTACTGACTACCGCCTCTCACTAAAAAGAATGCGACAATGACGCGCTTGCTCCTCGATAGTCACTGGGACGAATTCATTCCTGTGGGTTCAAAACCAGGGGCTTTGATGTGCGCCTTGTCGGGGTATAGTGGTTCCATCAAACCGCCGCAACGTCTTCATAGGGAACTTGGACCTGCATGTGGAACATACAGGAACGGGGGTACAAAATACTGAGCAAGAGCGTACATCAACGCAAAGAAAGCTATTTCAGATACCGATACAAAACTCACTCGATAAGCATACTGAACAAACGTAGCCGATGTCGACAATCTTCTTATGACAGAAGCAAGCAGCACGAAGATCTACTCGGTCTTGCGTAGGGATATTCAGGATGTCTCGCACAGAGGATGGTGCCGAAAAACACATCTTTTATCAAAATGTCACGACAGCATGTCCCTGATCCTCAACAGACCTACTTGCCATAAGATACTGGAGCAAGCTATCCTGCCTTTCCAGTGCGACATATGAGCCCCCTGTCAAGTGTGCCGCCTGTTGCAGGAAGACAGTATCCTCGCCGAGCACTTTGCACACGTCGATCTTGACTTTCTGGATACAACAGTATGAAGCCCGCCGGTATTTTGCTTGATACCATACTTACAAGCTTTTGGGCCGCAAAGATAGAGTTCATGATAGGGATATACGATGCAGAAATGTCAGGGGAAACAGAGAGGATCAGTATCCTCGCGTCCAAATTCACGCGAGCTGGCTCAGCGCCCGCTGTCCCCGAAACATATAACAGCCTGTTTATGCCTTTTCAACACACGTTACCTGTGATGTACAGAGGAAGTCCATAACAGAGACGTACGGCATAACGCTTTCGAAAGCGCCCCGACGAGACCACTACCTACGATCAAGATGTGTAAGGTACAAACTTAACAGTTTAAGGTCAAACGCTCGCAACTCACGGGTTTCCTCCTCTTTAATATATGCCAGCTCTTGCTGGATCTTCGCTGTAACTGCAGAATCAACAACCTTAAAGGGGCGATAGGTATTGGCTCCTTGCGGAGGCGAATCAAACACTGAATCGGAGGAATATAACAGAACACTGTGGAAAATATGTTACGCTATTCCCCAAATGCGCCGTGAGCATTTGGCATACCTCTTCGAGGGAAACGCCCCAAGTACGGTTATGGTGTTTTCGTCCCGAGCAGCTAGATGACTGTTTACAAACGCTAAGACATGAGATAGAAAAGAGCTGAGGGGCAACACAGATTCATTAGCCTCATCGTTTGGCACGGCACTGCATAACACGGGGGAAAGATCAAGAACGAGCGACAGGTGACCAGGAGGATCCATTTGAATTACACCATTTCTGCCTCCGGTCAGCCAGCGCTTACATCCTTACCTCCTGAAATGGCTGATGAGCAAGCTCTCGTCTACGTCGATACTGTGAACTCAAATTTGGTGAGAGGATTGTGCACTAGCTTCTTCATCTGCTGAACAAGCATTCTTTGGCGCAGATATGTTCCATCTGCCAGTAATGGGTGCCCGCCATAGACGCCATGCTCCACTACTCACTGTCATACTAATAGACTCCCTTTTACCCTGCCGACTGCGGCAGCGACCTGCTCTCACACATTCTGCCGGAGCTGCATACACACCGCGCTTGGATACCGTGAAGAATGTCCTGTGGACCGGTCCTCTCTCACATTGGATGGTCTACATCCAGCCAGCACCATCATTCGAAATGTAGATCTGTCATCATTAAACCATATCTCCCAAGGCTTACCGTTCATATGTAGCTCGTGGATGAACTCGTGGTTCAATGTCCAAATATATCTCTGGGTTGCACGCATGTGTGCCAGAGGCAACTTTTGCGTTCACACTTGACACACGATTGCCTCTACGTATCAACCCGGTGCTGCGAGTACGATTGCAAGACGAATGTGCTGCGGAAAGATGGTGATAAACATGCGAAGGATTGCCCCCATCGCATTGTAACCTGCGAAGCTTGTGAGACTCGTGTCAAGTTTTCCGATCTCGAGGTACCTTTCTAGCTGCATGTGTCCGAAGTGGCACTGAAATGCCCTTTCTATTCTAGTCACATAATGCGGAATGTCCTGCTTCCGAATGGACATGCTCGTTCTGTCATACTGTCACACTGCGATCAGATCGGGGGGCACATTTAACGAAATGTGAGCTCATAACGGTGGGCTGCGAACACTCCCAGTACGGTTGCTCGTGGAATGATAGACGCCAAGAACTCGCTGCACACATGAGGGGATGCCCGTATGAAAGCTTGAAAGGCTTCTTCACAATGCATGCGTCTCGAATGACTAGTCTCGAGGCAGAGAACGCCGCGTTAAGAAATCAGGTCGAACGACTTCAGATGACTCAGGATGTGCTGCGAAAAGATCTCCAGTCCGCACGGTGTAGCCTCGGTCCATGGTTCAGACCTGCCGATTCTCAGCCTCCCTTGGCTCCGGCAGCTCATGCTAGGCCAGAACGCCTAGTTCAGCGCCATCGTATGTCTGTCCCCCTAAGCTCCGCATCTTTTGGTCACCCGTTGGATTTCATGGAAGGCGCAGACTCTGGGATCCATGTGCATAGCACAACTACAATCCATGATCCTAGCTCCTCTCCGGAGAGCGATTGGCCTACTGAATCAACTTCTGGCTTTGTTATCACTCAACATGAGCCTCATCATACCTCCCCACCTGACATGGCGCACCCACGAATGTCCTCATATTCTCATGCCCAAACCTGGGTTGCTCCTATTGATCTGACGACGTCTTTGGAAGGATGCCTTACATCCTTACGAAGTTCAATCGTGAATCTCGCGACTGCGTTGGATTCTCAAGAGCGAAGACAAGACATTGCCTTGGCCACGGAAACGCTAAGAATGCATGAGGAAGTGGCATCACTGCGGGCAATCGTTCAGGGGCTCCGTATGCAGGTACATTCCGGCTCTTTAATCTCCAAAGAGTGGTCGGATCCTGAAGTGTACCTTCCTCTTTTAAGGTGCACACAATCATGATGGATCGAAACTCCCTAACACTACATCGCTTTGGTAATCCTCCGACAAGCGGTGGAACTGACACCACAGCCCCGATCGAAGCAACAACTATGGAAGCTACAGGGTCTAATTCCGCAACAAGTCACACGTTCCGCCCCACCAATGGCTCACCTGTCTATGTTGGAATATCACGTCGCACAAGCGGGATGGAGAACAAGTTGTGAAGACCTAGTACCATTCCACCGGCGGCCGCTCACGGCCCTCGATCTTCTAGCTATTCATGGACTTATTTACATGCCAGAATTTTCATCGTCAAGATAGTGTGCAATTTAGTGTACAGGTGTTTCACGTTAGCAAGCATTATGGCCGTCACGAACCAGTAGGTATACGCAATATTGAAAAGCGCATTAGACTTGAAGGATAAACAAGGGCGCCCAATTCCAAGGTTAGTACAAAAGCCAGAGAATAATGATAAAAGATAGGCCCAAGGTAGGTATCATTGGAAGTACAAGGGTTGTACGTCGCTGTCTTGGAATTTCATGTTGCACGCCGGGCACTTCCTTTGACGTGTTGTTAGGCGAGCATCGATACAGCTTGACTCGATTGTCAGCACCTATCAATGTACAGATAACCTGACCCTGAAGTACCTTTTGCAAAATGCTAGAGCAAGCAAACGTCAGTTTTTGATGAGTTTCTCAGAGCAGAAGGACCATACTGTGCATGCATTTAAGGAGAACATGCGACTTGAAATCTTGTTTGCAAGTAGAGCATCGAAGTATTGTCTAATAGAACATCATCAACGAGTATACACACAACATGTGTACGATACACATACCATGAGATTCTGGACCTCATTCTGGAGTTCTTCCTCCTTTGGTGTGGCGGCTCCAACCGCAGTAGGCGTTTGCGTAAGCTTTGAGATCTCTTTGGAAGTTGATTGCTTGAGCTGAGTCAGCTCATCTTCGACCTTTCGAGCGCGGTGAAGATTTGCTTCGCTCTCCTGCTCAGCCTCCTTCATCCCTTGTTCCAACTACCCCTCTCATTAAGTTATGAGCATCAAAACATTCTAGTGAGAGTAACCTACCGCCTGAACCTGCTTTTGTAATGACTCCAAGCTTACCGTCTTCTGATGAAGAGCGCTTTCTTTGGCGGAGAGTTGCGCCTCGTAAAGCTCGCCCTGATGCTGGTAGGTGGAGACCACTTCCCGCATCGACATCTAAATAAAAGAGTTCAGCGTCCAAAAAAGAAATAACTGCAAAAGCAACCTACAGCCTCATCCTGAAGCAGCTTTTCCTGATCAGTTAATTTAGCGATGGTGGCAGCATGCTTTGTCGCATTCTTAAGGACAGCCTTCCGCTCAGCATCGATAGCTTCCTTCTCTCGCATTGCCGCAAAGTACTTCTGCTCCGCTTTGGCTTTCTGTTTTGTAGGAATCAGTATCGAGAGTATGATTATAAGATATGAATGAAAAGTAGAATACCTCAACTGATAGTTTGCTGAACTTGGATTCCCATGCAACACTCTCATCCTGGCGAGCTTTGCTCTCCTTATCAAGTATTTCCCAAGCGCTAGACATCCGTCCTAGTTCGTCAAAAAGATCGTTCGAAACCTACCACCCATATGAGCTTGAGCGACGACATGCTGCTAACATCGAAGACTTACTGCAGCCTCCTGTTGTTGCGCCAGTTTCAGAGTTTTGATCTGCTGCTCCTTCTCCTCCACCACTGCGGCAAGCTTGCCAACAGCTGTTGTGGCATGTTCACCGAACATACTTTGGAACTCTGCAAGTTTCTTTCGCAAATGAACACATTCCTCCCGAGCTTCGGCCTCTGCCCGCAGATGCTTTGCCATACTAGGATTCGACTCGTCCAGCCTCGAGACAACACTTTCCAGTGCGGATAAGTTGGCTTGTGCCGTGCTATAGAACAGGCATCAAAAAATAATTGTCAGTCAAGTACCACCAACTTACCTAAGCTTCGATCTAAGGTCATCAATAAAACTGACAGACTCGTCCGGTTTCGATAACATAAACGATAAATAATCTTCCTGGCTATGTTGCACCCCAAGTTGTAGCTTGAGACGCTTCGTCTCCAGCAGTAAGGATGCTATACGATCCTGAAGGTACAGATTCAGCTAAATGGAACCTATAGGTCAAAGGGATACGAGCCTCAAGGGATGTCATTCTAGTCTGCATCGTCTCTCGCAGACTGCTTTTCGACGATTCTCCGGCCTTCGCTATTGCCAAGTCTTTCAGCGCCGCCTCACGTTGATCCTTCGCCTTGGCGATTTGCTGATTCTTAGCCTTGATACGTTCATCATGTTCCTTTTCCTGATTATACAAAAGCGTCTAGCCACGATTATTAGATAATGCTCCTGACAAAACTAAACACGACCTACACGATGCTCATAGAGAAGTGTTTGAAGTGTCCCTACTCGTTGCTTAGTGTTCTCTTGAACAGCTTTCTGAGACTTTTTCAAATCCTCGGAAACTTCTCGTAACGAGCTAACTTCCTCTAGCAGTGCGATGTACGTCGGATGCGTCCAAATGAACTCCTCGGAGAAACTATTAATCTGCGACATAAGTGAGTGAAAATTACAACCGTGGTCAGTCAGGGGCATACCTTAGCATCTTTCATACGCAACTCCACAATGAATTCCGACTTCTGCTTTGCCAGGCGCGTGATCTCTGCCTCCCGTCTCTCTGCTTGCGAGACAAGGGAAGCGATCTCCGCCGAGTAATCCTTCGAGGCTCCATTCACATACGGAGTTAACTATATGAGGAAATAAGCCATGAGCAGCTTCCGCAAACAAAATACGCGAGGTAATCAGCACTCACCAACTCCGGGGTTTGACGAGATGAACTGTCCTCCGTCTTAACTTCCAACTGCGGCGCGCCCCCCAGCCTGAGGGCCTCTAAGCGCGCTCGATCTGACAGCGTCTCAGCCTTGCTCAAGAGTTCCTTGTATCGGTCCAGCTGGTCTCGAGCATCAGCATATTCAGCGCGGACTATACGCAGTTGACTTCGCAGAGAAGTTGCCTAACGAGGATATTTTAGGAAGCAATAATACATATTACCAGAGACAATGAAATGCCCACCTCTGCAGTGGTTTGTTGAAGCCTACGCACAGCCTCCTCCGCGTCAGGGGTAGATCGCGGAGAGGCCATTGTGACGAACGCAGCGACGATGTTCTGAGTCCTCGTACTTTCAATTACTAACGCATCATGAAATTCCTGACCTGGCACATCATGGGCCGACTTCTCTTCAATGAGTTTCCGAAAATCTTCATCGCAATCAAGAAATCAATCCAAGCTAGAAAATTACCTATCTCCACTCACCTATAACGTTCGGGGGTGTTGGAAGCCTCAATGAATCTATGTTTACAATGGTTTGTAATTGGTCAATTATCTTTGGTGACTTGTCAGTATCTGAAAGTGTCGGTGCAACGGGATATAAATGCATACATGGTTCCAACAATTCTCAATAGCCGCCATGGCGGCCTCTAGCACTCGTTTCCTATGCTCCAACTCGTTGACCCTAGTCTCCGCTCGTTTACGCTCCCTGTCATGCTGCCGCATTCGTCTGAATAGCGCTTGCTTACGAAAACTCTACCACCATATGTTCACAAGTCCTTATAAGATTCAAACTACTATAGGCTCAGAAAAAGGATACATACTTCAAGGTTCTCTGCTTGAGGGTCACGTTCCCGTTCATCAGGTAGTTCTGCATTAGTAGATGCTGCGGGAGACCCAGATGCCGACGCCAATGCGCGTTTCTTTACGCTCGATGATCCAGAGGTGACTGGCGACGAAGGTCGCTTTCGTGGTATAGTGTCCATCCCTCTGGATGGTTGATAGCAGTGTCGGGATCTGGAAAGGGCTGGTTGAATTTCGGCATCTGCCACGGATACTTCCGCGGTTAAGGCGTCCGTAATTTAAGAGTTCTAGCCCATTGATGTCCAAAGAAGCATCCCTACAACCAAAACCGTTCCCTCACTCAGCTTAGCCGTTGAAAGTGCACCATCTTAGATTCCTTCAATTTGTCGTTTACATACGCGTCCCATCTTCACGAGGGATGCCGCTGCATGTACTCGTATCGGATCGGCCCGGAGTTGTTCCTATTTTAACCCTCAGTGTAAAGGGAGATGTATGTAAGCCCGTTCCTTCTTCCCTTTAGCCTCAGTATTCACTGTATCCCCAATTTCTGCATCGTATCACGACCATTGATGCAGCTTTCAATGATGCAGTACCCTCGCCTCAATGTGACGCGAAGAGGGAGTAAGTATTCCGAGGGCTTGTCCCTTCGTTCAACATACATGAAGTGCTGCCGCGAGGAAAGCCATCGATTTGGAGATGACGAAGAATTGTGAGCCGTGGCTCACCATGTCGCAGCCGAAAGCTGTCCAGCCAGTATCAAGAGGGAACATCAATGGCATAAAGTTATGTCTTCGTATAACCGTCCTCATATGTATTTTAGGCAAAGCAAGGAGCTAGACATCTTCTCCATTGGTTCAAGAGCCATGTCAAGCATGGTAGTTCGCCACCCAATGCATCTGAATAATATTGACAGCGAGCGCAATGTTATCCGAAGAGGCATGAATTAGATGGGCGTCGCCAAGTGGAGTCGCACACCATGAAGGGAGTGGAAGACTCAGGAGTATACAGTGAATAGAGCTTATGACTTGTCAGATGGACGGCAATTCTTTTCCTCTGGCCGCGAACAACTGTGAGAATGTCGTATGACGTCTAAAGTCGAAGATCACTAGGAACAACCTAGAGGAGTTTCCGTCAATGCCAGATCGGAAAGATGTTGACAAAAAATGCCGGACCTCGATCCAGTATCCGTCAGGGTCCCTAGAGAAGAATAAAGTCAGGGTAAAGTGCAGATTCCACTGATCTGAATCACAGAATGAATGCGATATTCTTCATCTTTCCGTCAGTAAGCTTTTTCTTGAATGGAACGCCAAGCTTTTCGAATCTATCGCAAGCAGCAGCTATGTCGTCGACGCAGATGGCAATGTGCCCAAAGCCCCGTCCTGGCTCGGTGTTGCCTGATGCGTAGCCATTAAAATCAGGGTCTGATTCGGTGCCGTGATTGTGTGTAAGCTCAAGAACGCCTATCAGAACCAATGACGCATAGTCAGGGATACAGACTCTGCAGATTTCCAAGCTGATTCACCTTCTCTGGCGAAACGTCTCTGAGCTTTCTCCGTCTCAGTGAGACCCTTTCCATCATCGAACGCCAAAAAGTATAGTGTGAAGTCCCCGCCATCATGCTTAGCGAGAAGTTCCATTCCAAGGACCTAATTTATAACGGACATCTAGTGATTACCTCCATCATTCTATGAAGATATGGAGCGAGTAAGCAGACCTCAGTGTAGAACTTGATAGATGTGTTTGGGTCCTTGACGCGAAGCATCTAGAGACAGACAACCGAGAAGGTCATGTATCCATCGATGATGAGCCTCTTCACTGATGCGCACAGTGTGATTGAACTATATGAGAAGACATTAGTGGGTTTGCCTGAATGATGGGGTATCGTCACGATCGGCACCTTAAAGCTTTGAGTCCCTTCAAGGCGAGCCATGGTTGATTACGATGAGCGAGAGCACGATGTCATCCGCCACAAGAGGAAGTAAACCCGTGATTGCTCTATGAGTGATACTGTAGAGAACCCGATCTACGGAAAAATTGCATCGGACATTAGTAACTAGTCCCCTGAATGGGTTATTAGCTAGCGCATCCAGGTGGCATGGTGTCAAGAAAAATCAGCATCGACACATGGCATCTCCGTTCGCAACCCGCTGAAGCTCAGACTCTCCGACTGCCGAACTGGCCAAAGTGTCATTTATGGAGCGACCTCTTTGCTGCGTTTTATGTATCTCCATTAGGCCCTAATGGTAAGGAATGAGGCGATACTGAGCTATAGCCTCCAGGCGTATCTTGCTACTGCCACCACTACTAATATTGAGTCATCATCCTAATGACAGAGAGGCGTCTGTGTTAAATACGGTAAAGCACATTTGGTTGTAAAAGCAGTACAAAACAAACTCAGGGGGACTAGGATGCTAGGCAGGTTACCAGCTATCTATTTGGATAATAGACTAGGATGCCGATTCGAATTTGCGACTTAGTAATACCGTTAAGTGAGGATCACGTGTCATTTTGAACACCACGAACTGATCATGGAAGGCGCTTCGAGCAATTTCAGTGGTGCCCTATCGACATGGAAGGGTATCCATATTACTATGAGGCTTTTGTACAACCCCTGAAAACCTCTACTTAGATATTAATTTAACCGAGCTGCAAAAGCAACTGGACAGTCAAGGCGTTGAGCTTGTAGAGAATCAAAAGGAGAGCGTTGTTAGTCGGAAGGCTCTCGCAGATAAGACGAAAGGTGGGTCTCTTGAATGTGTTTAGGATTATTCGGACTCAGTGTTATTCAGATTTTAAGAAAATCCCTGATGAAGAGAAGGCAACAGCATTCAAGGCCCTATTGAGAGGTGCGTGGTTTGAAGACCGTTATTAGTGCTCGATTACGAAGCATTCGTGTATAGCCTACCAAAGGTTCGTCGAAAGGCCATACAACTCTGTTCATTCCGACATGCACATTCGCCCGTAGTGAAATTGATAATCTTACCAAACGGTGCAAGACGTCAGAGAATGCGTTTCTGGCCGTTTACAAGCTGTTAGCAGACGCACCCGATCCGTACCCTTTGCTAGAAGCGGCCGTGGTAGGTACATAATTTTATGCCAATTTGTTCCTTCCACATTCCATCGATCCCCAGGACCAAGCTGTCAAGATCGCAGAAGCCGAAGAGCTCCAGAAGGAGCTCCGTCAAATTCGAGAGGAGAATACCGATTTGAAGCGTCAAGTCGGTGAATTATCCTCCGTGGAAGCTGTCGCTAAGAAGGCTGAAGCTAAGGCGGAAGCCATCGCTGAGAAGGTGAGTACCCACCTTCTCGTGTTTTTCATTCTAGGCCCTTATCATTTGGATTAGATGGATGCGTTAGTACAAGAGAAGGTTCGACAGAAAGAGAACGAGTTGAACGCAACATACGACGAGAAGTTAATGAACTACGAAGAACGGTATGTACTTCGGCTACAATTACTTCGACCTCTTGGCTCAGTTCCTTTCATGACCAGAGAGAAGGACTTGAAACGACAACTTTCACTGACGCAGCAACAGTTGAAAGATCTTCGAATATCAAATGATACAAATCAGGCCAAGCTTCTGGATCAAAGCGAGCGCCAAGGTACGCAGTCTGAGTTCAATCCTTTCGCTATTAATTGAGCCTAATAAGGGTCTTTTTCTTAGACCAGGAGGTTGTGGCACGCCTTGCCGAGATTGATATGGTTGTTGCAGACTTGGAACATGCGAATGGCCGAGTCGCTGCGGTAGAGAGACGTAACGTAAGGGCCCTCCCTCGTAACCGTTGAAACACCTCGGCACACTTTCGCTACAGGAGCTTTTGCGTGCAGAAATAGAAACGGTGCGCAGCGGCAGCGAGTCTGAGGCTAAGTTAATCAAGCTTTTCACATTGGTAATTCGCCGCCGCTCAATATTTTATTCAGGATCAAATCCTTAGAGACAAATCTGGCCGATATGGAACAAGAGACCTCAGCGCTACTCCGTGCGCTAGACGAGCAGAAGTCCACTTCCCTGGCTCAGGAACAGGCATTACGAAAACGCATCGATGATGGCTTCCACGAGGTCGCTGTTAAGGTAAGGCGATGGGCTGTGATATGAGTGTACTCGCTGAACGTTCGGATCAGGAGGGAGAAACCGAATCGTTACGAGCCCGATTGAGACATTTCAGTGACTACGATGAGATCAAGCGTGAGCTCGAGATCATGAAGGTATTCATCACGGTATCCTTTTTTTCGCTCCAGTGCTAATATTGCCAATCAGTATGTTGAATTCGGTGGTGCGGGGTACGGAGAAGATGATGACGAGACAGAGATTGTTTCAATGCCTGATCCAAATGCCCAGAAAGTGAGCGTTCAGCCAGCGAAATCACTCGAAGCATTGGTGTTAGCGAAGAACAAGCGGGTTTTGGATGAGCTTACTAAATTGCGTGTGCGGAAGTTTCTGTCTTCCGGTTTTATCTCTCCTCTGACCTACTGGGTTCCAGATTGCACATGCGGACTTGGAGTCAGTGCTGCAGGTAACAAAGGCGGAACTATTACATAATGAGGCCGAGCTACAGAAGCAGCGACACCTAAATGAGCGTCTAGAGAATGATCTTCTACAACTGAACACGCATATGGCAACGCCCAATGGATCTGCTAGACCCTCTTCACCAGCGACGGTAGCCGCCGAGGCCCCGAAGACGGCTCTCGATGACCTTCAGCTCGGTTCAAGCACAACCGTGAGTCTTATCTCTCAAGAGTTTGTTGATCACTATTGGGTTGACTCGTGGCATCTCTAGAACGATGACAAGACAGCGGTCTCTTTCACCTCTGCTGACAGATCCATCCTACCCATTGTCACCAATCAGAGGGACCGTTTCCGTCAACGGAACGCAGAACTCGAAGAAGCAAGTGATGTATGAGATAGGCATGCGATGCTTTTGTTGACAATCTTCCAAAGGAACTCAAACGGCAGTTCGAAATCATAACCGATTTACGCAATGACATCAGGAACGTTCAACAAGACAATCTTAAACTTTACGAAAAAGTGCGATACATGCAGACATATCGAGACGACACAACAATTAGTCCGGCATCGTTCGTCCCAGGCCCACAGAATGGCATTCAAACAAAGCCCGACGAAATGAACATGTACAAGAACATGTACGAGGAGCGTATAAATCCATTTGAGGCTTTCCGAGGGAGAGTAAGTGGAGGGTCAATACACTTTTATACCAAGGATACACTAAAGCAAATATAGGAAGCAGCGAGAGCGGAACAAGCGCTTGATCCTATTGAAAGAGCAGTTTTTCTAGTCACACGAACGATACTCGGCAATCGGCGAGCCCGAATAGCCTTCGCTGCGTACGCCGGTGCTTTACATCTCCTGGTTCTGATCACATTGTATGAATGCAGCTCATTCGCCTCAGGCGGCGGGACTACTAAAGTTGACCCGCCACCTTTTGGGTGACGCCTCATTTTCATCTATATTTGTTCTACTTCTCTTCTCCGAATTTTCCATTTTATGACACTGTTGATAATGTTGTATGAGGTATGTGGACGTTTCCAATCCCAACTGGCACACCGACAATGAATCAATGGCGTCAGAGCTTCAGCAGGCACGAATAGAGGCTGAGTGGCGCAACCTGAGGGTAGCATATTTGGCAAGAGCCTAAGAGAGCTGAATTTTAAAACTACATTAAACTATCAGCGTACGCCTTGCCATGTATCTCACCGTCAGGACCTGCGTACAAAAGGCAATCAAAGCGAAGGCGTATAGTGACTGAATGATGGCAACGCTACCGGGATTGGCAAGGCTCATCAGACACGGGCTCGAAATGACTCTAATGTTATCTTCTTGATGACCGTAAAGCATTGTAAATTTGAGACCTCTCGAATTATTTCTGACATATGCGTTTGCCCCTAGTAGGATGCTTTGTCTTAATGTATATTCTGTAGAGTAGAGCGCAAGGGAATGTGTATGACCCAGAGTGTGCATTGATCGCATCTAGAGCCGACGTGTCGTGAAAGGGGGATGCGATGAACACTACGTTTAAATATTACATCGATCGAAGGGTGAGACGCAATAACAGTGTTCACTTTCACACCGATTCCTCACGAGTGACGCACAAGGCTGAAGCACACTGAATGGGCAATATCTTCATTCGCTTCAAGCCACCCTTCGACATCCTCATAAAGATCAGTTGTATTCGCAGCATTTCAGTAGCCCTGGCTATGCTCCCGAAAGCGACCATTCCAAGAGAATGCGGAATATACATAGAATGGGAACGAGCGATGAAGCACTAATCCGTTTCAACTGGGAGTGAGGCACGCCCGCGCCGAGATGCTTCCCTTGACAAGACAGACATCATTCGGCTGGGGTTTCTAGTGATCTGAGCGTCGAAGTGATGCTCCTTTCGATCTGTAGCAGCACGTGTGACCCATTGGCAGGGTTCCCTAGCGAAAAGGAGGTATCCAACGAAAGGAAGATTTGCTTCTTGAACCGACGTGCTGAAGAGACATTGGTAATATGTCATTGGTGAAGATGCTTTCGCAGTGAATGCACAAGGTAATTACCCAATCGCTGTGACATCGAGAGCGCATTGTCATTGTTTGAAGAACGGTATATAGGAGTACCGATGGAAGCTTCGTTCTTGTTTCCATTGAATGATTTCCCTCCTAGCAAACAAGCGGAATTCTCACCTTCAACGGTGACATGGCACACGCCCAATCACTAGCTAAGCGGCCATGGGATATTCTTTGCTCAAGAACATCCTGAGACTCGGAGGAAGTGATCGCAACTTCGCTGACTCCCGCCCAGATCATGTACGATTCGACAAGTGCAGTTACTTGAAGAAGTATGTAGGGAAAGGCGGGAGTTGCTTCAAATACAAAGATTTTGGTCTCTATCATTTTATCATGCACGATTGTCTCACAGGCACCGCCACAAGGCGGTTCCGATACTCCCTTTTTGGGTAGGAATCATGCTCTCAATCTTTCCCTTTTGTCCAACTTCTCTTTGACAGTGCCATGTCCCATAGCGCGAGTATGCTAGTAGGGTCGGGCGAGGGAGAGGGAAAATATGAGGAGTTGGTTGGACTGATTCAGTGTAATTGCCAGTTGGAGGGTTAGTGTATCGGTTCTGGAGAAAGAGATTCGAAAACCGACCACACTACGCCTCAGCGGTCCTTCGTATCACAGGCGCTAGAAAGAAGGTGAATTCCTCTTTCAAGGTTAAGTTACACAATTGACCTCAGTGGTTCGTTAGAATGCAGGGAGGAAGTTCTTCGCCTGCCCCAAATACTCGACGGATCCGTCAAACTGCAATTTCTTCAGTAAGCAACGTGGCGCTAATCCTATAATTAATATTCCCAATTCCTAGCGCCATCACGTTCATGTTTAGAATGGGCAGATGAATTGTCAGGACCTGGCGTACCAGCAACTCATATACCTGAGACGCCATCGAAGCCCTCCCGCTCCGCAGCCAGAACCTCTTCAAAGCCGAGGGAGCCTAGTCCTACAACCATTATATCTGTCGTGGAAGACGTCAACATCAACAGAAGGCCTACATCTCAGACCATTAGTACCCCTGTAACGCCTGAGTCAAAGCCACGGGACTTGGCCCCTTCAGAGCGGCGACTTGCTATCATTCGTGGTGTGCACTACATACCTTCATTCCTCCGAATAATTATGCTCATACAAGCCCCATTGCTAACAGCCGCCTTTGCATCGGAATCTCCGCCAATTGGATCCCCGATTGTGGAAAGTACACCTCGTGCCCTTGACTTCAAGTCAAACGAGGGTGACGTCAACAATTCAGAGTCCTATCCAGGCAATTGCTGGGGTGATAATTTTGAACCCAAGTTGCGGAGTACAGCGAAGCCCGCTTCCACATTCAAGGATAATTCGTCTGGATTAGTTACGCCTGGTCGCACGCCTGGCACAGGCATGATCGCTGAGAATATGGTAGTAGAGAATTTGTCACCCAAGAAGCGACGTATCGATATGGACGATCCAGAGGTACGTATCATTCCTCGTTCGGGAATGAAACGACACTGATCATGGGGGGCTGCCGTTTGATTCATGTAGAATAACCCCTTCCTTGCCAAAATCCGTCACCCCAGTGCTAAATCACTTGATATGAGCAGCCTTGAAGTTCGTATCACTGAGCTGGTAAAGGAGGGAGTTAAGGAGGCACTCAGCGGATATGCCATCGAACAACAGGCAGAACTGAGATTGCTTCGGGGACAGGTCAAGAATCTTCAGGCCAAGGTCGAAGCTCTAGAAAATTGGCGTTCTCATGCTGAATCCGATGGTGGTACAACGTAGTTGGCTGTAACCCATGACTAGAGTTGAGCATTGAATTACGATGGCCCCTCCGTCCTGGACGTTCTTTCCTGTAATAATTGTGTATCGCTGTCCTTCCGAATGATGTACCACATACGAGAAATGCTCTCTTGTATTTTCTGGGTCGCAATACGAAAATGGACAGGTTAATCGGAGTGTGCCTTTCAACATTTACGCCGTGACGCTTCCAAGCGCAACGACCATTCTGCTCGCCGTTAGTGGGATTCTGGGCTCGCAAGAGTCACCCCAGCGCATCCACTAAACTTGACCTCTTTGCTGAGGCGCGCGACGGCTTTCGATTAGTATTTGGCACTCTGTCCCAAAGTATTGGCGCATTTTATCCAGTAACTTGACACGCACCGATTCGCCCCTTTGCCATGCCCGATTTCAACGGCTCAGATACTTATCAACGTGGAGACGATGATTTTGATCTGCCGCGATTCGCAATGCATGAAGCTAGACCAAATCCCTACGGCAGCACGAGCAACACACTTGGAACATCAGTCCATCCGTACAGCAATTCCGTCGCATACTCCAATCCGTCCCAGACTCATCCGTCCTCGTCATCCAGCCGGCAGGCCCAGAACCAACCTAGGTTGTCACAGATCATGGACTCGGAAATGCTAAGCGGAGCGGTCAATCTGGCTCGCAGCGCATCATTGGGTGGGCGACAGAGACTCAGTGGCCAACCCCAAGACGATGTTGAACGTGCATACTCTGATGCGAG
>WNFI01137925.1_pt1 | contig 16315 bp, 13 predicted proteins | sample 5400471 | NCBI WGS metagenome assembly WNFI01 (sample SAMN13153348, study PRJNA577476) | soil metagenome | isolation source: 100 cm saprolite on Douglas fir-dominated hillslope | place: USA:California | collected 2013-09-17 | reverse complement strand
GGTATGAAGGTGGGAATAACACCGTTGAGATCGCCTGAATTAGCTCTGTTTAATGGTATAACTTTGTCGCAATTCTGACCACTTTTGGAAAATGGGTTTAAAGCATTCCAGTGGTTGCATTCTGGGCCTGTAATGAGGGTGAATGCTCTGGAGGCCAAAACTCGTCCCTATAGGCGGGTTGGATACCAAACTAATATCCCGCCTACATATAGGCCTTTGCTTTTTGACGTGGTCCCTCACGGACTGCTTTAGATAATAAATAAATGCCGGAATAAAAGAATGTAAAATCATGCGAGTGCCAAACAAGGCAATCGAGCATGACGTCGGCATCCGTATATGACGGTATACAATAAAAATTCCAATCCAGTCTGAGGCACATTCTGAAAATCTGTATTTCACGGTGTACACCAATCAACAGTCACATAAACAGAATTCATTCATAAATATTAAGTGCAAGTTCCAGCACTTTTCTTTCGCCGCTTCTTCCATTGTGCATGCTTATATACATGTAGTTCACACCTGTAAGATATTAAGCCATATTGTGACCTAAAGAGTGCTCATCTCGGGGGTGGTCCACGTACCCCGTGAGAAATAGTAGTAGCCATTTGGGTTTTTTGGTTTTCGGTTTCTTTTGCAGTTTCTTCTTGACGGTCCGGATTAATTAGTTAACCTTAGCTGTAAACTACGGCGGAGTTGGCCCAATTCATTGTATCCATTAGATTAAGAGAAGTTTCGGTTATATCTCGGAAAAATGTGTGAGCGTAGCCGGTATAAGAGACGGGGATTGGCGCCTGGGCCGCTACCGATAGTATTATCGACCTTACAACCCCTTGCTGGTTCCCATCGCTTCATCATCATAATCCTCCGAGCTATGGAAACTGCTGCGCAGCAATCAATGAAGTACTTGGGTTTTTCCACCTGGATCACCTTGGTTTCTTTGCTTCTTGATGGGTTCCTGGAACAGCGATCTCATGAACGTTGCAGAGTTGCGAAAGCAACCTTTCACGTCATGAGGTAACAGTGGAACGTGTAAAATTGAATACTGTGGTGAGCTATTTACTCATACTCTGCTTCTCAAAGTTAATATGCTGGCTGCTATCAATACAGGATATATTGATCGCCGACGTGTTCCGCCATGTCCTTGAGAAATCAGGGGACTCCGTATCGCGGCGGTGAGGAGTTCGGAGAGGCAGGAGCGCCTTTGCAGATGCTGAATATATAGTCGAATGAAGCACAGACGCCAACATGCGGCGGCTGCTTCTATTCACAGAGCCCTCGAGAAGTTTGGCCGCTCGCAAACTGGAAACTCCAGCGCTAGCCCTGTTGAAAGGTGTAACCTAGTTTGGTCTGCAGCATAATGTGCATGGTTAAAGCTGCAACGACTGACCCGAATCCTGGATTTTTAGCCCTCCGTCGCGCCTGTAGTCGATTTATCCCTGGCTAACAATTTTTTGACGTATCAGAAGTTCCGGACAGTCAGTGTTGCATATCTCAAATGTCTTGAGGGGAAACTGAGCAGGGACGATCGTTATCCCGTATGATTGCAGTATCATGGGAGTTTATTTACACAAAGTCGATTAATCCAACAGCCGGGCAATGCAGGCCACAGCATCCGGGCTCGGGAACGGTGTCCACCGTCACTACATAGCCTCGATCGGGGGGTTCCTTCCTTGGCGCTATATATAAAACGTTGTTCCCAGTAGCGGCACCCCAGGGTCCTGCCTATAGATGTTCAGCGAGCCGTTGACTGGTCGTTTGAGCCTAGCGCCAAGCGGTCGGAGCACGGCAGAATGCTGGGGGTGATGCCATGCAGCCTCCAGCGCGCTATTTCTGCGCTATAGAAGAGGACTATGGGAATGGAAGGGAAGACTCGGGCTAGATTTCATATTGTACGCAATTATCAGAGTTACAATAGTTACAATCGCGCGGCCATGAGCGCCAGATACCGGGATGTGTCCCACGCTCGCCCCCTGTATTTTTCTGTATTTTCTGATCCATTGGGAATGCACCGCCAAGTACGTAGCTGAGCGAGCGCTGTTCATCTCGTTGCTGCCAGAAACGTGGATTCATACAAGTATTTGCTTGATACAATGCTGATCGCAGTGCAAGTGACGGTGGAAAAAGGTTGTCGTATGGAGTTTGAATATATATAGGGGCTAGATTGGCGCCCAACTTATATGGACTTGTGAATCTTTTCCGTTACCACCTTTGCGTCTCAGATGTCCCTTTCGTCAACGGGCCACCCACCTCCGTCGTTCCCTGACAGCTATTCCACTCGCTCGCTTGCTCTCCATCCACCTGTGCGCAAGATCATCCCATTCCTCTAGCCCTGAAGATAGACGGCATCAGAATCAGAACTCGTCTCAAAGAGCAAACATTGTCCCTGGTCCGATACCTCGAGTATTGACTATTGTTCCTCGAATACTCAGTTGTGCTCTATCTAGGCATCTTTCGACAACTTTACATGACTATTAGCCATTTGCTCGGATTTAAGGAGAGATGGACTTTAACTTTCTGTATGTTATCACCTCATCCCGAGTTACCTCCAGCTCTGGTCCCATTTATCCTCTCTCTCCTTAGTCGTAATCTTTGCCGGGGGTATAGTAGGGTTTGCTTTGGCACGCTCAATGTTCCTCGATCCCAATGCCTCACTCTACAAGAAGGAGTTGGCTGGTTCGTCCCATCATTCAAAAAGTTACTGGTCAACCCTATTTATCATCTTTCTATAGGCGAATGGTTTTGGAATAGTCGAGACCCTTACCGCAATGCGCTAGTTGTTCACATATGGGCATGTTTCTGTGAGTGATCCCTCACGGATTGAGTGTGATATTCAGTGGTAATTTCCTCGAATGTGTTTCTTAGTCATCGCATGGGGAATCGTCCTCGAATTTATACCGGCCATCTGCAGAGTGAGGGCACCTTTTTGCTTTCTGCCCCTAATCTGAAAACCCGTAATGGGGTGGCTTTTTTAAGAGGTCGATTTTTCTGCACCGCATGATTGGTTACGTCCTGCTCGTGCTTATACTCATCAGCGTGGCTACAGGATGGATAATTGCTCGACGGGCGCAGGGGGGAGAGCCATCTGTGCAAGCAGTTTTCTATATCCTCGGTATCTTAATTCTCATCACGGTAACACTCGGGTTGGTCCATGCTCGAGATGTCAGGCAACATAGGAAATGGATGCTTCGTGAGTCAAGTCAATTTTCGGAGCTAAAAAAAAAGCTATCCCCACCGTTTTTGCCTAACACAATGTATTCGGCTTTCCCAGGTTTGGCTTCCTTGTTCGGCGTTATTGTCACTGCCCGCCTTATAATGGTGATCGCTCGTCCCATCATAAGTGATATCGGCACCTATTACAGTGCAAGTCGTTGATCCATCTCTGCGACCCGTGAAAAACCAACATACTTACGTCTTTCTAAATCGTTTTTCAGATGTTCAGCTGCAACGAAATTCAGGCCTCGACGGGTTCGTTCTTCAAGTACCCGGCTTGTGTAACAGCAGCACAGACTGCTCACGCAAACTTGGGCCTTGTATATGTGGGTATCCAAGCCTCCACGAAAGAAGCAAAGATCAATTTTGGAGCTGCTACCCGATTGGCGACCTCGGTGGGGTTATGGATAGCTCTCATCCTTCATATCATCGGCGTTGAGTTATACGTGAGGCCTTCTTGCTGCCATCCTCCCTTTCATAGGTAGCTTATCTAAACTCGGATTGGCGCTTTTAGATTCAATTTACCGAGAACCAGAATCGGTATCGTGAGGGTTTTGTCCTTACGGGAGATCGGTGTGCCATTCTTGAATTGCCAGTGATCAACCGACCATGACGGAGATGTGGATACTTGACCTCTCGGTACGTTTTCTCATCTTCCTGTCTCCTCCCCCCCTTTTTTTTCAATGTATACCCCTTGCTCATCGATTTGATTTGTGGTGACGTTTCCATTTCATTGTCACATTCTAGTTTCTAGTTGGGCCGTCCATCAAATCATCAATCAATCATTCATCATTTAGGAGTCCCTGCCCGCCCTCGCTACCATACCGCCAATATACACGTTTTCGTTTCTTTTTGGCTATTTTAGGGCGGTGCTATGTGAGAGTCGACTCAATAACAAGAACGGAATTTTTTTTTTCTTTCAGATTTGGATTCGGAAAGTGTACGAGTGCTCAGGGAGCAAACAAGCGCATTGAAGATGTTTTTTATTCGGTAGATTATAGTACTTATTTAAGCATTTGACCACTCCACCCAGGCGCTTCGTTATGGGGTTATCAATTCCTTGATAGATGTGTGTTGCTTTGCATTTGGGAGGCAGGACAGTAGGTGAATTCTGGTAAGCTGGGATGAGACGGATCGGTCTTGGATTCGTATGACAGATTCGAAGTATTGCTATATGAGTGATCGTAGTGTGATAACCGGCGACACTTCCGAGGACATTGATGTTGTCAGTCCAGGCGGGGGAGAACAGGAGTAGTGTGTTGTAGGCAAGTTAACTGAAACATTGTTTCTATGGTTGAACAGGTTGGAAGATCCAAAGTTCGTGGTCATATCAGATCACTATCCCTATGCCCCTAGATCCCAACTCCGGCATCCTGTAATAAGGCTCGCGCAACGAACACCTTTCGGCCCGGGCATTCCGTTCAGTCTGTCAGATAGGTGTCACAGCGATGGAGGTGCCGACTTGGGGAAGGTAGTTGAACTTTCATGTCAAATGTGCATTCCGCCCGCCTACAAAACTTCTGGAAGTCTGGGGGCTTCCAGTCCCTGACATCAGAATGAATTAACCATCTCACAATCCATGGATCCAGGGATCGCCAGCAGTGAATAGACTACGAAATAACCTCGCCTCCGCGAATGTGGATGTGTCCGATATTCCTCTCACTGAAGAGGGGTAACCTAGGAGGAGGTCTCTGTCGGCGCTCTAGCCTCTGGCGACACTTTTCTAGTGCTCTGTCCGTTGAGCCGTCAGTCGCAACGGGCTTTTGTGTCGAGTTCGGGTCCTGAATTGCGTCACAAGTTGTATCTAAATCATCTTCCCGCGGTTCCGGAGGAGATGGTATGGAACGGGAATGTCGACATTTGAGGCAGGATGTAATTCTTCGATTTCTGTGAACGTGCGAACCTATGTGTCAAAATCCTCAACCCTCACACCATGACCGTTGAACAACGCGCAGACTTACGCTTGATCCGGGTAATACAAGTGCTACCAGGTATTAGGATACTATCACAAGCTATACAAATGGATCTTTTGACATCTGGATCCCTGGAGTCCGCTAATTCAGAAGATAGGTGAGCATCATGGGAATTGGGAGACGAACATTCTGATCTGTGATTTGCTCCCAATACTTCGAAGAATGGTGATCTGATTTCTAGCGAGATCAGAGAATGAACGTCGCTCCGATGAAGATACTGCTGCGTTTGATAATGCATCGAGGTATACAGAAGATTGGTACAGAAAGTTCATGCGTTGGACAAGATCCCTGTTCGGTACGTTCCGTTGTTGAGGCTGAGATCCATTCTTGTTCTTCCTGCCCATAATAGCACGCTGGAGAGCGTATAGAGAGCGTACGCCGTAGACGTCAAGATGATACAGTCTGATCTATCGAATCACACGTGACGCAGTGCTTCATGAATCTGAATCTTTCGAGGAACCTTTGCATTCAGCCAACCACAGAGATTCCGGCGGCACTTGCCTAACACAAGTAGCTGCTGTTGTGTTATATGCACGGACACGGACCCTACCATGAACTCATTAATCAGGGATGAAGAAGTATCTAAGCGATCCAGACGCCGAGCCCTCAGAGAGCACAATCGGGAGGCACCTAGTAATGGTACGAAGCTGGCTGCGATTATGTATGCCAGTACAAATGCTTCTATTACCCGATCCCTGTAGAAACAAGACCTCTTGACTCGTCGCTGAAGCGCCATACGGCACTCATCAGACGTGTAAAGCTGTCCATGGGCGTCGAGAATCATGATCAAATTATGAAGGATATAGAGTCATTAGCCCTCGAGAAATACACCGAGGAGATCGTTTCGGCATGTATTGAAGGCACCACAAAGTGTAAGAACGATAAGGACGCATGGAGTACTGTGGAGGTTCGTATTGTCGGTTATCTATGGGGAGTGCTCTTAGAGATGTATCATTTCTTCATTTTCTAATAGATCATCTCTCTCATCCATCGAAGATTTCCTGAAACGTTTACGAAACCCCTAGTGACATCTTTTCAACAGGGACTTGCACCACCGTCTCAGAGTCATCTTGCATCCCTATCGCAGGAACAGCGAGACAAAGAAGAGTCAGCGCGGGTCTCACGTCAAAGACCACTTCTGCGAGTGTGTTCTGAATTGGCTCTTGTTGGGATTATCAGTGATGGTCCTGGAAAAAGCGGCGGCGGATGGATCATGAAGGTGGTGAAGGACTTGGTAAGTCCAGGGTGAGGCTGAAGGAATCCGAGTTGGAAGTTCATTATTCTTCTGTTCACCAATCGTTTAAGCTCTCGAACGATCCATCCTTATCCTCTCTTCCCATCCTTGCCATGTTCCTCAAGTCGTATTCTCTTCCATACCTTGGTCTTCAGCCACCGTCGGCGTCTAAGCACCAGGTCTCTACGAAGGCAGATGAGACCACACTCTCTGAGGAGGCACAATCAGAGGCTGTCGTGGGTAACGCACAACGTCCCCAGGTACAAGACCTCGAAGCTGATGACTTTGTGGAGAAGGAGATACGAGATCGCTTTAAACGTATGTGCGAAGGTTACTTTGAGACAATCTCAAAGAAGTTGGTCAAGGAACACTTGGTACGTGTTCATTAATATCGAGTCTCAATATCAATGTGCTCATCTTAGTTCGCGGACAAATGAAGAGGCTTCAAGAGCAAGATAGGCGTAATCATGAAGCCTACATCCGATCTGGCGAAATATTTGAGGATCGCCAACAAGCGTACGAGAAGATGACCAAGAGCTACGAAAGGCTTCTGGCTAGTTGTCAAACGTACGCATTCACTATGAATCTCTCTCTCTTGCATTGATGACTTGCTACATTATAGACTATCAGACCTCTTATATTTACCGCTTCCTCATCTTCCGACTGCCGCTGAGCAGTCAGCGTCGCAAATTCTTCTGCGTGAAGGTGACCCCTCTCGCATGGGCGAAACCGAAGAAGTCTCTAACACTGGAAAATGGGAAGATGAAGAAGAAAGAAGATTCTATGAGGAACTTGCGGAGCTGAAGGATTTCGTGCCTATAAGCATCCTAAATGTAGACGGGGCAGCTACGGGATCTAAGTCTGGCAAAGCAGCTTCAGACACGAATGATCTGAGGGGAAGAGAGGCGAGCAGAAAGGAACATGAGGACAGCGAGATTAGAAGGCTGGAGAATGAGATGGAGAACATCAAGTTGGAAGCAGCCGAAGACGATGCCAAGCTGTTGGACAAGGACAAAGACGAGCAAGATGCTGAGTATGCTCGACTCTTTTTTTTATTTGTCAATTCCTCATATCTTCATCTCAGAGAGTCTCCGCCATCCGCTGTTATCCCTGATGCTTCACATGATCCATCGGCCGTCGTCACGGCTCCAGGTCCCTCCGCACTTCTCACTACCCTCCTGGCGCGTCTGCCAGATGCGACGAACCGCTCCATGATTGATCAACTAGCCGTTGATTTTGCCTTTCTGAACTCCAAGGCAGCTAGGAAGAGGCTCATTAAGGTATGACCTGACAACGCTAGTAGTCGGTGGGTGATGTCTCTACTCATGTTCCGTCCCTTTAGTTCCTTTCGCAAGTCCCGAAGAATAGGGTTGACCTTCTTCCTCATTACGCAAGACTAGTCGCGACACTTAACCCATATATGCCAGATGTAGCAGCGGAGCTCATCAGTACAGTACGTTTATCGAATGGGAGCATCATAGTTCGCTTGAATACGTTCACGTTAGCTAGAAGATGAATTCCGTTCTCTCCAACGCAGGAAGAATGTTGTCAAGGAGCTCTCAGAATGGCGTCAGAAGGTATGCTTAATGCACGTGGTTCACGAATCAGTGCGGAGCCAACAGCTAGTTCTGCAGAATATCATGTTCTTATCAGCTCTGACCAAGTTCGGTCTTGTCCCCTCTCACTTGATATTACACGTGTTCAAGGTGTTCCTGGACGATTTTACGGGCGTTAACATTGACAACACAGCTATACTGCTTGAAGGCTGTGGGAGATACTTGATGCGCACCGAAGGGACAAAGGCAAAGATGGTGTCTATGGCGAGTGGGCTGTCTCGATTGTTCCTGCCTTGACCATTACTGAATCCGGGTGATATTAGGTGGAGCTCATGCGCCGAAAGCAAAGTGCGCAGCATCTAGATCAGCGCCAAATCTTGGCCTTAGAAAACGCTTATTATCAGGTACGCTTATGATGCCCACTACTTCGAGGATTTGCTAGATTTTGTGTCAGTGTAACCCTCCAGAGCGTGCTCCGCGACAACAGAAGGAGCGAACGCCCATGGAGAAGTTTATTCGACATCTGATATTTGATGTATTGGTGAAGAAAACGATTGACAAGGTACTTCGTCTCATCAGGAAACTCGACTGGGAGGATCCCGGGGTATAAAGAAAAATCTATTCCAATCAGGCATGGTCAAGTCTAATGATCCTCCTTCAGGTTCGGCGATGGTTGCACAACGTTTTCACCAGGCCGTGGAAGATCAAGTTTAGCAATATTGCGTTGCTGTCGATGTTAACTTATGACCTGCAACGTTATCACCCTGATTTCAGTATCTCTGTCATTGATCAAGTGCTGGAAGACGTTCGTCGTGGTCTAGAGGTGTATTTCGTCCTTCCCTAGCTGGCAACTATTAATCTGACAGTGTCTTGCATAGATGAACCTTTATAAATACAATCAAAGACGTGTTGCTACCGTCAAATATCTGGGCGAAATATATATCTATCGTTTAATCAGTTCCTCCATCATTTTTGATACTCTTTGGTTGTTCGTCACTTTCGGGCATCGTAAGTTATTGCTATGCATTAAATAGGCCCTTGACCTATTATTCCTTTAGCGGATGGACGACCTGATCCGGCAACTCCCAGTCCACTGGATGCCCCTGACGACTTCTTCCGCATCCGATTGGTTTGTATATTGCTAGATGGATGCGGGATGTGCTTTGACCGCGGATCCCTGAGGAAGAAACTAGACTCCTTCCTAATATTCTTTCAGGTCAATTTTCTGCAGATAAACCTTATGCATGCTCACATTGGCGTCATATTAGTATTATGTTTTATGCAAAGACCCATTACCTATGGACGTCAAGTTCATGCTTTCGGACACCATAGAGGTAGGATTATCCAGATAAATGACACTCCAGTGCACTAAATCTAGTGCAGGCGTTACGTCCTATGATGAAGATACCCGCCACGCTCGAAGAAGCAGCCACCGCTGTTGACGAAATGTTCACCGCTGCTGCAATGAGACTCGGAAGTCAGTCGATCGAAGCGCTGTCTTATGGGTTTTCACTAATGTCTTCATGTAGCAACTGGTATGGATGATGGTGATATCGATAGCGGAGATGAGGATAACCATGTTCGGCGGGGTGGCGAAGAAGAGGATACTATCGATGATGAGGACCAGGTTTGTCCGATATGTGAGCGGGAAGAGGCTATGCTTATTCACTCTTGGCAGGCTCAGGAACGCTCTGTCTCTCCCGACGCCGATGCGCCTGTCAGACTAGCGGTGACCGAGAGCCAAGGTCCTTCTGAAGAGGCGGAATCAGAATTTGCGAAGGAGTTGGCTAAGATGCTCTCTGATGCATCTGACTCGCGAAGGGTGGACAAGCGGACCGCGTTGTCCATGTGGGACACTTCGACGTTAAGCAGTGCTGTTGGGGTCGTTGGCCTGAAGAAGAAGGCTGAAGCGAATGAAACCAATGAGGATTCCGCGAGCAGCGAGCCGGGAGTAATGAAGTTTACGCTACTTTCGAGAAAGGGGAACAAGCAACATGTGAGCTCTGCTGTGATTGCGTTAATCCTACTGGGCTAACTGATTTCAATATTTTAATAGGCTCGCGAGCTGCCAATCCCTGAAGATTCGAACTTGGCACTTCATACGCGGAGTGCGCAACTCCAAGACAAGGTTGAACACCAGCAATTGAAACAGCTTGTACTGAACTATGGCCAGCGCGAGGAAGCTGAAGAGCTGAAAGGTCTAGTATTTCCTTGGGCTTCTAACAAGTGCAGAAGTTGACACTGCGTTCCCTTCAGCGTTGGAGGCTACTCTGCGTAACCGGGGAATGAAAGTCAAACATGCTGGCTAACGTAAGAGGGAATTCATCTATTTAGTACGATATCATCGTATCTTCCTGGTGCTGCGTTTGCGACACTTCGAATGTGGGAGCTGGAGGCTGCTTCTCGTGTCATGGCGCCAATTCCATGCTCTTTCAGACTAGCGGTGCACGCCATCGCCTTCGACTCTCCCGGGGCGTATCTTTGATTCGGCCATAAGTTGTGCGTGGATCAGCGTTGACCGTTTACGAGTTTATCTCGGCCTCTGCCTCAAAGGATCTCTGGGTTTATTCGTTCACAGATCGCGGACTCCCAGTTATGTATTTAACCCTGCAATCTTATAAGTCTTCGCTTCAATTTGTGGTGGTACACCTGTCAGTTCTGTGTGCCATACTCAAAGGTATCTATTTCTTGAAAGCAACCTTCAGACTCAGGTATCGGTGGGAGTATTACACTAGGAATGTTTGGATACTGTCTCGACTTCCCATTTGCCCAAACCCCTCCATGGGATATGGATTCGGTTCGCCCTTTTACTGTCTCTCTTTGTCTCTCACATAGAGCCGATTCGCTTGCAATTACTTGCCGGTGTAGGTATCTGCCATCGCTGTCGACGATCCTTTCGGAGCGAAAAACATTTGTAAGTAACGATCATAATAGACCTTTACATTGTATCGCGGCACTTTTTAGCTCCTGGGGTGATATACGGGCCGTGTTGACGGATTCTAAACCGACCACCCTCTAAGCTTATGCCTAAACTCGTCGTACACCCGATCATTCCCGGTCCCCAGCAGCAACTGTTGAGGGATCATACAATACCTATGACTCCCGCTCACCACCACCGCCACCGTCGCAATTACAACTACGAAGGTACCAAGCTAGTGACGTGATCGCCTCCAAGGTAAGCGTGTGATTAGTGCTTTGGTCGTTGGGGAGTCCCTCTCCCACCATCTCTACATCGTGCTGCTGCTATACTTTCTCTGCTAGTAACCGGTGAGTGTGAATCAGTATGGTAAGTATTACACAATACCCAGATCTTACGACTGCTGTCGCTACAGGACATTCGCTCAGTCCGTGCCCTAATGCGAGCCCCACACTCGCCGGCCAGATATTTGATAACCTACTTAAAAGTAATTTTCCACTGCACTTGCCTTCAACCTGTCTCCTTTTCTCTGTTGTATCTTGCTACATGCTCGTCTAGGTTTTGCCTCTTTTTTCTGTACATCTCTCTCGCTTTCCTTTCACTATGTGCATCATTACTGAGCTGGCGTGCCCTAAATCTCATTGGACCTCTCGGTCGTTTTTCACTACGGTACATTAGGTTCAATGGTGGATGGTAAATTATAAACATCATCCCCCACTGGATACGTCCCCATCAAGTTGCGTCTCTCTTCATGCATTCATTAGTAGTCTCCTCAGGCTGGGGTCAGCTGTAAGAAAGAAAATTCAGAATCGGAACATATTGGTTAGTGACCCTGTGCTAAAGAGTGAAGCAAGGAAGCAAAGTTCAGACTTACACCAGATATAAACCATGGGAGACCCCTGAGAACCGGATCGAGAAGTAAATCCTAGATATGTAGGGGGGTCAGCCTCATTGATTCAAAAAGAATCAGAAAGAGGGGAAGGTACTCACAGCCCACCAGGGAGGGGCACCCAAGCCACGGAGGCTGGGTGCCCCATGGCGTGGTCGGCCCGCCACTAAGATAGAATTCAGACCCCTGGATGTCCACATGGACATCAAAGGAGGCTAAATGCCATCGTGACAGGTGGCTGACGCTGACATAGAATAGTCAGCGTCCCAACCAACACGACATTGGTGATGGATCTTGGTGTCCCCAGCCAGCCGCGTGGGCCAGCCAATGCTGCCATCACCTTTGCCGGTCCCACCAAGCCAGAAGAGGTCGGTATGTATCTAGCGACTAGTAGGAAGCATAGAGTAAGCCAGCGAGAGAGGGGTGGATGAGGGGAGAAGACCTCCTTCAGAGCCCCTTTTATGCCTTCTGAAACCAGGTTTCTGGGCTCTTCCATGTCGTACGATCCTTCGTAAATTCAAAAAATGGGGATACCAATTAAGATAACGAGTTCTGTGATAACTCAACTGTCCGTGCACCGATTCTCACCGTTCGACCGCGCAAATGATACCACTGACCACACATAGGATGTCCGCTGCTTGGTAGGAATGGGACGATCGTGGATGGTTGTTCGAAGTCGGAGGGAGGAGATAGTGGACCCTTGCGTGGGCTTACCACGCTCTCGTTCCTAGAGGCTATGCTTGCATATTAACAGCCGGGCGGATGAAACTCTGGATTCGGCCCAAGTGTCCACGCAACGCAAATACTAGTAGACCACCTAGATGATCCGTGCGTGGCGTATTGCTCAGCATTTCTTCACGAACATGGTTCTCCTTCAAAAAACAGCGAGATGGGTGGAAGAGGGACTTGAAGCACGGGCATCCAGTGCTTTGGGTCATCGATATTAGTCCATCTGAGATCTGCGAACGGATGCAGATTAATGTTCTGATTTTGGGGTTATTGACGCTTCCATGGAAGCATCCATGCTCTGGACACAAACGTTCAATGACCTCAAACAGATCCCTTTGGAATGGACCATTTGTCCCTGATACCCGGATGGACGCATCCCAAGAGGGAAAGTAATAGCTATGCACTGACTTCATACCAAGGAGCGAGGTGCGGCAATTAACTGCCGGCCATGAACGAGTAGAATAGCATGTGCTGGCTGCCAGCCAAACATCCACAACGAAGGAACGGACCCCGAACGATTCTTTTGCGACCTATCGGAAAATTCTCAGTCATGTGTACGTAATGGCCCAAAGAATTGGAACGGAGATTCGCCCCAAAACTACACTCACCATTGGTAGTATTCCTGTATGACCTCCACTTGCATTGATATTTCGCAGCAATAGCAAGACCACTCCAGCACATGCGCTATTAGATGCCTGAGATACTTTTTCAAGGCTTGTGCTCGTGCTCCGAATTTGGGAATAAGCACTGTTTTCTCACACGCGGCGCTAACTCATGCAGCATTGCCACGTCTGCATAGCCAGAAAATTAGGATTGAGCTTCGTTCCAAACAGACAGAACGAGATGCACAGCACGGGGTGTCTAGATCCCTGGACGTGCCCCAGCTTTCGGTGCCAAACGACTCAGATCAAGCTTCAGCCGTCCCAATCTCACTCGTCCCGTAAGGTGAGACGGCATCGGGTCCATCGCTGTAGCTCCAAGGCGGGGCCATACATCAAAGAGTGACCTTGCCCCGTGCGGTACGACCGACGATTAACATCTCGTTACTTCTCTTGCAACACAACCTACTGCATAATCACCGAATACACTTCTCAGTGGCAGCTCATTCTCCAGGACGATGTAGGCACCCTAACGAATCTGCCTGCTTGATTCTCGCGGAGGCATTCTAGCCTCTGGCTTCTTAACGCTCCGCGCCTGACTAACCCCAGGGATTCGACCTGACCCAACCCGCCCGACCATCTCCCCCAGAGGAGACTGATAATCTCTCCCTTACCATGTATGACCAACCCAATGTACCCAATGTACCAGGCTTAGGGTTGCCGCACTGTCGCGTAGTCACGCAACCGCGGGGTAACGAGAGAATACACACCCACACACACCAGGGATTCCCCACATACCTGACCCATCATACACGCTCATCGCTAAGTCAAATGCACACAGATATGACCGCTGCCGGGCTATTTACAGCCCCTTTCAGCAAGGCCTTTCAGACCCACGTTCTACTAAGATCTCAGGAAAGCCCCTTGAGAGGAAGCCGTCAGATACGTAGGTATTTTATGAATCACCTATCCAGATAGGAACTAGATAGCGAGCAACTTCCGAATGAGCCACTATTGTCAGTCCCATTTTCACACCCAATGGTAGGGAATGTCTTGAGTTCCAAGGTGTCAAAAACGGCGAGGTGACTTGCTTTCTGTCGCTAGCTCCCAGACCAGCGGACAATCCCCTTAGTGACGTGCGGGTTCCTTCTAATACATCATGTGTCCAAGAAGGTGCTTCTCTGGCTGAGGAAGGGTGACTGCCTGGATGGCAATTCGAGTCCAGAGTCACCCAAGCTCCGAGAGGGAACCTGAAGGCTAATTCTGTGTTATTCCTATGCCTCTGCACTAATGGGGGTCCTCTATATCTGATCCGTAGAGCTAGAAACGGCAGCTCTCGGCTCAAATGCAGGCTGAGACTCCTGAATCCGAGCCACACGCACGAGATGTGGCGAATCCTATTTATATGTGACTGGCGATTACGGGCTTACAGATGCTCCTCTTGGTTAGCATATGCGTGTGCGGGAATGAAGCCACGAATACAAATGATATCACCAAGGCAAAAAGGGTTTGTCGCCCATCGTATCGATGGAGTGGCCATTAGGCTAAGTGATTCACGTTAACGTGCGTTACTTCTCGAATCCCCTGCATGGAGCCAATGCCAGCGGTATCTTGTTGTACTGTCCTTCATCCCACACTATAGTTCTACGTCTACTGAAGAAATCATCCCATAGGCGAGCAGAGCGACGCAGTGCATCAACGCTGCTCAGTCTCCTTGGGGGGCTTACTTGGTGGGATCAGCAGTCAGAACGGGCCAAATCTCTTCGGCAAGAAACGGAAGTAAAGTAAAAGTTTTCCCAGATTTACCATGCTCTCTGTGTTCCAAAATCAATTCAGTTCCTAAGTCTCACAACACACACCGGAGGCTTAGATTGCCCTCTTCCCCCTTATTTTAACTTGTTGTAGGATGAACCCCCCTTGTATCTTCATGTAAAGACTGGAGGGTTCCGCTCTGCCGCGTTCCTATGCGAACAAATATGATTCATCATCTCATTCCTGGGTGGTTTTTGCGAACTCCCCTCCATGTCCGAATCGAGACGTAGACCTGCGCCAGGACACGGTAGTTGTGTATTGGTAGGTCCTAGGTGCTTCCGGCGATTAACTCGACGCGACGGGTAGGTTACTCGCGTGGCTCGTATGTGAAGGTAAGACAATCATTCATTGTGGCAGCTGGACGTAAATGAGGTCTCTTGAAGACACTGTGTGAGTGGACTAACTACGCCGTCAGAAGTTACCTCCAGTGGCACGGCTACGTTCAGACCGCTTGACACACCTCCGGTCCCCCTTCCACGCTTTGGTCAAAGCCCTCCGGAGCGTGTTACTTTGGTCATATTTTAAACACCCCCTCTCACTTTGTACATTGACATGCATGCTTTGCCTCGGTAGGTGAGGCCACTATATATTGCTTTGGGTTCAAACCTGTATATGGCACTGTTGGCACAAGACTTAGAGATTCCACAATTGTAGCAACTGATCCAACTGGTCCGCGTCACCTCAGTATGATTCTAGTATACGCTTGGCCAATTCTCTCTCACCAGGTTGAATAAGCGGGCAGCGTAGTGGCAAATATATATAGAGATGATGGGGAAGGGGCAAACCTTCGCAACATTTCAGCCGATGTCATATTAAACGTCAAGTACTATAATTACTTTTTTTTAAGCAAATTTTATTATCCCCTTCCTTTTCATTCCTTTGAGCCATTTACGCTCAAAAATTGGACGGTATTCATGATCGGAAAGCTGGTTTTACAGAGGACAATTGACATTCATATTGGTAGTAAAAATTCAATTCGGTGGTCCAACGGTATCCAAGATTCCCATCCAAACAGTACCTAATTTTGAAGGAAAAGTATGCAAGTGGCTCAAAGGAATGAAAAGGAAGGGGATAATAAAAATTTGTGACAAAGCAAAAAGAACCACAACACCCAGGATTCCCACGTAGTCCCCTACCATAGTACTAACCGAGCGGCACTCTGCTTAACTTCGCAGATCGGACGGGATACGGTGCTTTCAGAGTCCTATGGCCGTAGATACCATAGGATGCAATTTAACACCCCATAAGGATTTAACATGTGTTTAAAGGAATGCACAATGCTTCAATGTCATGAATCTGTTCACACTGACGATATGTAATTTAGTTGCGTTGTACAATTGTCACATAGCATACATATCGTCAGTGTGAACAAATTCATGACATGGAAGCATTGTGC
>WNFI01050894.1_pt1 | contig 16323 bp, 24 predicted proteins | sample 5400471 | NCBI WGS metagenome assembly WNFI01 (sample SAMN13153348, study PRJNA577476) | soil metagenome | isolation source: 100 cm saprolite on Douglas fir-dominated hillslope | place: USA:California | collected 2013-09-17 | reverse complement strand
GAAGCAAAGTGGCGTCGTGTAATATGCCAACTAATTAAAAGAGGATCAAAGTCGTATACAGCTCCGGACCGGGACCAGCCCGCCGCGTACTTGCCACTGGCTGGCAGTTGTGCCAGTTGTTGTTCCTGATCGCCTACTGCTCTGATCGGATCAATCCCAAGGGGGTTGGGTTGACATCTCAGCTGGCTGCACAGGTCGATGTCGAAGGGCACTAGTGGTCAGAAGGACGTCCGATACCTCGTGTTTCTGTGACATGGTTCTCTTACTTCCTCATGAAGCCGGAATAACTTCTCGGTCAGAAAGTCATATATGTGATATCTGACACTGATACGAGCTGTTGGCAAACTCAGAGTGGGCTTCTTCCGATTTTTATACTGTCATCACCAGAAATGCCTCATATATGTGGTCACGAACCTGCCTGTTCTAAGCGCCAAATACATTCCACCTTTGTTGGTCGATAGAATGACGCGCTTCAGGCGCATTGACTTCGACTTCATCGTCATCCATATTCTGGACATGTTGGACTCATATGTCTCGACCTGCGCTGCCAATTGAAACTTCTACACACCTGATCTGGGCGGGTAGGGTCTCGTCTTGGACGCCCTTCCGGTCTCCGCTACTTCCATCCTCCTGAAAACTATTCCAGGAATCATCACCCTGCAGACTACCGCCCTGTTCGGGCTTCTTGACGAGTTGACACTCATCCGTTGTCAAATTCGTTGTCTTACGATTGCCTCGCCTTTTTGGAGGGACAACGCTCCAAGTTCTTGGATTTTCAGCGCACCTAGCCATGACGAATATGGAGGGGAGGAGGATGTCACCCCAGCATCGCTCTGCGTCAATTTGACATTCTCGTTGCGATGACCAACATGTAACATGAGACTAGCATCTACGCTCACGGTTATGCAACCATTAGCCAATTCTTATGCCCAGGGCAAATCCTACGATGAAAGAGGCCCTTGGCTGGAAATCAGCTGTCAAGAAGTCGATAAGCCGTCTCCACAATGAGTAGACAGTTGGCGGCCGTCTGGTCCCATTCGCTTCCAAAGTGTAAGATAATCCTTCGAAGCGAGCTGCAGCCCTGGACCAATCTACTTTGATTATTGATACGCTGCCAAGATACTGTTCATAAAGAGTTGTACGTGAGCAGACTTCGGAGATAGCATCCCATGAGATATGCAGAGCGCGCTCACCTGCAACAATACGAAAATCCCACCGAAAACGAATGCAAGAGTTTTTGCACCCTTCTTGACGAAAATGCCTGCGCAAACACCACATACAGTCCCGAATGTGAGTTCATACATGTTGACAGCAGACTCTGGGGGTGGAGGGAGAGGTGGAAGGTCGGGCGTTCCCAATGCCGTTGTTGAATGGGATTGTGAAGAGGCAGTTGGCCTGGCTTTACCAGTTCTCAGCCAAGATTCATTACCAGGTACAGGGAGACACTCACTCTCGCAGTTCAATTTCTGGAAGTTTGCATAGAGTGAAAGTCCAAGACCAGCACTGGCAAAGCCAGTTCCCACAGCAGCTGCCACTCCATTGCCCAGGGGTTTTACATGGTTACTCAAGATGCGGGCCTGAAGCGGGGATGTGATTGGGGTCTTCTGTAAAAGGTTTGTTGTACGCTTTAAGCTATGTTTAAAGGATAGGTGAAGGGCTGCTTGGCGCGAGAACGCGTGCGTGTACAGAGATGACATAGAGCTTGGCGACAGGTGGTGTGGCTGACATCAGACAGATAGGCCGTATTGGCAACCACCACAGGTATCCGTGCCGCCAACTGTCACGCTAATTTATACTCCCCATCTATCTGCCGCTGATACGAGGCTGAACCTCGACATAAATCATGTCAAAGGGCGGCCATCACTGGCAGTGACTTTAGTTACAACCAGCCAGTGACTTCTCTGTAAACAGCCCCGGAATGATTGACCCGCCGACTAGCTCCAAGTCTGAGGTATGTTCTACCGTAGCATTCGAGTATATCTGTGTATGAATGTGATAATGTTATGTGATGTGCATAAAAGTAGATTCAGCAGCGCTAGTGCCACTCTGGTTGGAGCTACATGAAACAGCCACAGACTGAGACTACACTACCTACACGAACCACCTGACCCCATGGGTCTAAGAGAAATTTCACTTTGAATGATGCTGATGCATATATCACGAGCCGCTGCCATTGAGTTTGATCCAACATCTGCCCATCACTGCCTTTCTGTGAAAAGTGACCCTCCTTGATGGGCGGATGAAATGACTGATGCGCCGAAAACCCACCATATTGTTGCATGGTTCTGTGGGGTTCGTAGAGCTTTGGCGTAGGAGGGGCATTTGATCTACTGGTCGCAGATGATGCATAGTTCCTCGATGGAACATACCCTGGACCGATAAATGAACTTGGCCCTCGGAAACGTGCAATTTTTGGAGTAGGAACTGGGGGCGGGGGAATGTGTGGGGTTGGTTCCACCCACGTAGAGTAGACACTCGCAGCGGAAGAATGGAATGTATAAACGCTGGACATCGACATTCGCGCACGGTCTTGGTACGTCTGTCCTCGCTGTGAATGGCCCCCGGGAGGCGACTGAACTGGGTTGTGGTCCGGGAAGGAATAGAGCGTTGGTGTGTATTCAGCAGCGTTATCGCGTGGTGTGGTCATAGGGGCAGGTGAGTTTGGCGTTGGCGATAAAGCATCGTGCTGTAGCCTAGGGGAGGAGCTCTTGGCAATAGAAGAGTTCTGCCTTCCCATGCCAGGTCTTATCATTGACGCCGGCGAAGAGATAGAGACTGGGGGAAGTGAGGAATTGCCGAGAGGATATTGATTAAACGAGTTAACACGTTGTGGCACAGGAACGACGCTGGCGTGTGCTGTCGGGGCATTTCTCCCAGACATGGTTCTGCCATAAGTGTTATTGCTACGCCTCAGATTTGGATCCTCAAAGCCATGCCAAGGCCGAGGCAGTCCCACAGTAATAGTTTCCCTATAACCGCCGTTTACTGGAGACAGTGGTTCCTCTGAAAGTTTATTGTCGTTGTTATAAGTAACCTGCCCAGTGCGCGAGTCGATAGCATAGAAGGATGTAATTCGCCCTTCGTCCATAGGGCTGCCGGCCTTGAACGAAGCAGGACTCGAAGGTACATCAACCTCTTCGGTCCCGTGTAAAGACTTCACTGGCCGAGGGACGAAAGCCATGACTCCGAGAGCAATTGCAAAACAGAGAACTAAGCACAAGCTTCAATACTGCCAGTCAGACACACATACAAGAAATCTTACTGATTCCGGAGAGGGCCCAGCAACCGATGGAGATTGTGTAGACAAAGCCTCTGCACGCCGTTTCCGTGCCTCCGGCCGAGTTCAGCAACACGCAATTAAAAGAAAAAAAAAAAAGGTTACTCACCGAAAACGTGACATGGAAAGTTACGACTGTAGACAGTGAATAGCATAGAGCTTCCTATTCAACAAGTAAGACGTGTCCTCGACTGCAGACTCGAACTTGGCGGCCTACCTGTATGGATAACGAGAAGCGCAAGCGCTCGTGCAACGTCCCACCAAAGACGAAAGTGTACGACGACCCTGTGTGTAGTGTTTATACGAGGTAGCCTTCGCAAGGATTTAAGCATCTCACATCAAATACAAGAAGATCGTAGTGAAACCATAAAGCGACAGCAACCCGACGACCACAATTTCTGCCTCGCACAGTTAGGTAAAGTCACGCATGCTTATAATCAATAGAGACGCACTCTGGAGTCGGGAGAAATAGGACCACTCGTGGGATAGGAAGACGGCGAAGAGGATTGTCCATATGAGACAAATTAAAACCAGAAAGGCTATGGGAAGAAAGGCTCGATGAGATACGAGTGGCCAAGGAGGAGACACCCACAAAGCAAAGTAGTCCTCGCCCTGCGAAAAATGGCCCAAGCATTCATGACAAAATAGAAACAAGTGTACAGAAAGGATATTTTAGTCGTAGGCCAACGCACTACGCCTAAGACGTCCTTTCTACGAATCCGAGCGGAAAACTGAGCCTGTCAGTAGGGGAGCGGGTGAAGATAATTCGTATTTCAGTGCATCTGGTAGAAGAAAAAGTAGTTTTTGGCGCCCTAATCATCGAAGATGGCTGTGAGAATATTGACAGATGGACAGTGATGAGGGTCGTTATGGAGCGTGCCAAGCTTAGGCGCGGTACGGTCAGTATGCGATGTAGGATTGAGTGCGTGGGAGGAGATCAGGGTCGGGCGCCGTCTGCGCAAATACAGTGTAATAGCTTAGTTGTGACCCGCATCGCTCTGTTTTGTGACAGCGATGATACTGAGCGCGACTCCCAAACTAGTTAGTGAGAAACCTGCAGGAGATAAAGGACCATCATAGGAGGAATTACTGTAGTTCCCAAAAAAGTATGGACTGCGTGGTGAGATCTCACAGTGAGAGGTTACGGGAACTTCGGACCGGGGTCTCTCACAAAGTGTTGCATGTTGCATTTGTTGCTGATTGCCTCTAATCCATCCAAAGGGATGTCGAAGTCCCGTATACTTCCCTACATTCCTTAGAACGGGGTGTGTGAGAAGCTGGGGTTATATACGACTCAGGGTCATCTATGCGTCCCGCCAACGTGATTCAAAGAGGTTGTGACGGTTGTCGGTATACTTGTTCGAGGGAATAGATGTAGTCGGTTCTTCGAGCCGACGGGCTATATTGTCCGCTGTCATCATGTGGAAAAAATCCTTTATTTTGCCATCCATATGGTGTTCATCACACGTGTCAGTCCGCACTTTCAGCCGCGGACAGCCCATTCCCATGCACGAGACGCTCCAAACCAGTTATTGGCACCGAAATTTCGTGACAACCCGAGAAGTAACGGCCTCAGAATCCGATTGGGCTTTACTGCTGTAGTCTGTCTGAGGGCGGCAAGGAAAGTATTTCATATTGATAAATTCACACTGGAAAGGAAATGGGCGTGTCTATGCGACCAGTCTCGGAGATTAGGCCTATAGGCGAAATGAAGATTACTACTTGATGACAATTCATTTCGGAAAGCGCAACTGCTAGCCATCTAAGCCATGGCCCTTATTATAACGCGCACTGACAGAGTGATCATCCACTCTACATTTATCTCGCCTGACTTGAAGTAGATTCCGGTTGGAAGTAGCGTCATCGGGGGGAGAGAAACATGTAGATAGAGCACGGAAATGAGAATCTGGTTGCAATTACCGCCATCGCACCGATGTTCGCGCACCCCCCATAGGTTGGTTAATTGGTAGCACGTGCCACAGTGTTCACGATATTATTAGCGTCGTGCAGATGATCGACAGTTGTGTTACAAACGATGTCGTCTGAGCGAGAGCCGCTCCTTCCGTCGTCGAGTTCTTCGGGACCGCAAGAACGATCAAATCAGCTCCAAAGAGGGCGACTATCAACCTGGCGCATTCGGGTCGCCGAGGCTCTGGAATCCGCTTACGTTCACAAGCTCGTTATCGCTCTCGTCAGTCTTCCCACCGTTACAAACGCCCATCATCATTCTTTCTTTGACCAAACCTACTTCTCTTCTGTAGACCATCATAGATGCCACATGCGTCCTAGTGGATCTCGGATATACCCTTTTAACTTCCGACTGTGAGACACCCGGGGGTGTCTCCCCAGAGTGGTTAGAAGTCCTTTCTCTGATTTCGATCGTGATCACCACACTCTTCCTCATCGAAATACCCCTCACTATCTGGTCACTCGGATTTGGGTTCTACAATCCGCGTGGTCAAGTACCCCATGCCGCTCTTCACGTCTTCGATGCTATCATCATCGTAACGACGTTCGTGCTGGAGGTCGTCCTTAGGGGTAAAGAACGCGAATTGGCGGGTTTGCTTATCATTCTCCGTCTGTGGCGTCTTTTAAAGTTGGTAGGAGGTGAGTAGTAATAACTGCCTACTACTTGGCCTCGAGACGATCCCGTGGTTAACAGGCGTCGCAGTCAGCACCGGAGAACTTGAGGAAGACACATACAAGGAACTGGCTCGGGTAAAGCGCGAATTGGAAGACTCGAGTCACGCGCTCACGCGGGCACAGGATGAGATACAGGAACTCCGTGTAAGGCTTACGTGGCTAGAATCACAGGCCTCTACGGTCGAATGAATGCCGCTGGTGGCATTCTATTCCCCTTCTCATAATCTCTCCTGGACTTACTATGTTGGACTTGTACCTTCTTATCTTTGCATGTACAGTACAGTCTATGTTGCTACATGAGATCTTTGCAGGACAATCGAACCGATTCAAAGATTAAGAATACAGACACGAACTCCCAAATACACCAATAAGTAATACTGTATCTCCTCTCGCAAACGCGCGTTTAGGCTTTGAGAGCCTGCATGGCCTGCACCCACTCAGACCGGTTGTCCACCGGAATAGGCTCATCTTCGTTCGATGACACTGGTGGATATGGCAAGAATCGCGATTCACCCTCCGGTGTCTGTGGCTGCGATCCGGGATACTTGGGCGGGTCATTGTCCGTCTCACCAGTTCCCTGTTCATTATTCTCCCCATTCGTCCCGGCCCACCACCTGAACTCCATTCCTCTCGCGCGACGGAAGCGGAAAGGGTGGTCCCTGCCAGGTCGACCGGGGAGGAGACGTCCCCACCATATGTTTGACGGGGTGGGCGATGATGGCAGAGGCTTCTCGAGATTAGGACTGCCTGAGGATTGTTGATCCTCCACGTCTCGAGGGATCGAGGAAGTTGAATGGCGACGGGAGAAAACGGATAGACGTGTAGGACCAGACGTTTCGAGTGGGGGGATCTGGGGGGCTGACTCGGCAATGCGATTGTCATCGATGAACCAGACGATGGTATAGATTGAGGTAAACCAAAGCCTCGGGTACACGCGCAGGTGCGTGATGCACAGCGTCGATAATGTCACAAAGTAACCTAGTACTGGATGCGTAGGGTATATTAGGACGAGAAGATCCAAGACATCGGGATCAAAGGAGAAAGTTGTACGCACACAAGGTTGAGGCCAGCCAGGAGATAGGAACCAGGATGGTAAACGAAGCGCAGATCGAAATTGCTACTTTCGTGTCGCAAAACTCGGGAGGTCCGCTCAACGTGACAAAGATACTAGCCGCTATTGACGCTAACGTCAGCGAAATCAGGGCAAGTGCGAAGGTATAGTGCAATACCTATCTGTAGCGTCATGAAGATACTGGTCCAGAAGCACTCAAACCCTATCATAGATGTCGAGATAGACGAGATTCTCATGTCCATCAAAGCCCTGTACGCCTGTTATGAACAAGGAATTAATCGTGGGGCAAAGGGAGATAACGCACGAGGCGATACAAAGGGTTGTTGCGATACCATTGAAGATTATGAACGCGGACGCTCCGCCAACTGACCGAACCCGCATCCCAGAGTTAACGAGTTCGAGACGATACAAAAGTCAAAGTGAGACCCACCATGAACTCCAGCTGCTTTATTTGCGCCCACATTCCAAATTGCGAATACCAGCGCATTCAAGTTGAGAAAAATTTGTAGAGCTAAGACGAAGATAAGTACACGGGAGCGCGAAGATTCACACAAGTTGTTTTATACTGACCAAAAAAGACAAATCGGGAAATAAGAAATGGGGTTTTGGTCAGCAGGAGGCTGGAGGGGAGGTCCCACTGGGGTGTTGACATTCTCGTTAGTTACTCCAGTGTATCAGTTAACGGGCGAGGTTTGATCTGGCGCCAGGGCAGACCGCGGGGAAAGTCGATTGGGTGAGAAAAGAAACGATCAGAGAGGGACAGACACAGAGCGGCTCCTTATGGAGTCGGGGAAGAAAAAAAGTAGACGTGTTGATCTTGTTGCTTTCAAGATATGGACCAAAGGAATAATAGCTTTGCATGCCACTGACACTGCGCATGTGGTGGACAATGAAAATCTAGACAATGCCAGACACACTTTCCCCGGTTAAATAGACGACACAACCATGTCAAACGAGGAATAACAGCCAAGAAAGAACACAACGAAATATCCCATGAGCGGATTCCTAGGGTGTTGCAGAGGAGAATGGACGGTGGGCGCATTGCAGACTCCACATGACACAGGGAGATGGTCCGTCATCACTCATCATGGTACCGGCTGGTGACCTAGCTAGTGGCACGATCATCGACATGAAAATTTCCCATCATGCACGGGCCTGAACGTCTCCATGAATCAGAGGGGCTCGCGGTACTTCGGATATTGAACGAATCCTGGGTATGAGTTGCATCAGGAATCCTATAGTCATTCTGTGTTATTCTTAGGGTCGACAACCAACCCAACCCCTCAAACATTCCGTACAACCCGGTCTAGTGCTTCTGCGAAGTACCGAAGATTCTTACTGTTCAGCCCAGCCATCGAAATCCGACCATTCGCAGTCATATACACATGTGCATCTTCGACCAACGCCTTGGATTGTGCCGTAGAAATTCCAGTGAAACTACAGTAGGCACCAGACAACAACGGACAATATCAGCCAAAGTGTCACAATTAAATTCCGGTTTAGTCCCCTTACGCACCTGAACATTCCGATCTGATTGATGATATGATCCCAGTTTCCCGGCGTCTTCAGCTCTTTGCTCAACTGTTCGTGTAGCTGTTTGCGCATGTCAATGATACGGCCAGCCATCGTGCGGATATCCGCTTTCCACTCCTCGAAAAGCTCCGGATTGTTCAAAATCAATGCAACCTTAATGGCATCAATACGAGGCAAGGCAAGGATCGGTCACGGTGCTACTTACGACGCGTGCACCGTACGACGGAGGGTTGGATATCTCGCTCCTTTGCAACACAGACAATTGACTGCGAATACGGCCCGCAGTCTCTTTATTAGGGAGTATGATATGAAGCGCGCCGACCCGTTCACCGTACAACCCGGCATTTTTGGCAAAGCTCTGCAATCAACCTGTTTGAGAACCGTTCGGCGCCAAACATAAATTCACCACTGCGCACCTGGCAGACAAGCATAGGAACAGCACTCGAAACAAAGTACCTCACTGCAGCGGCGTCCCGGTCTAGGTCGCCGCTTGCGAAGCCTTGATAAGCACAGTCAAAGAAAGCATAGTGCTTCTTCGCAAGAAAGACGCTCGCAATAGCCTTCCATTGCTCTTCCGTGGGATCAACACCCGTAGGATTGTGCGCGCAAGCATGCAGCAAGAACACTGAGCGTTCCGGAGCGCTATGCAGTGTAGCAATAAACCCATCAAAATCGAGCCCGATCGTTTTCGGGTCGTAATAAGGATACGAGCGTTGCTCGATGCCAACATTTTTGAATATGGCATTGTGATTGGCTGTATGGTGCGCGCGCAATATCTCTTTAAGTGTCCATACACATACTTGAGGGAGGCGACACACGTACCCCACGTCGGGTTGCTAAGATAGACCACTTTTTCGCCGTTGAACTGATAATATCTACTCAGGAAAAGCGCAGCTAGGTGATTCGCACCGGTCCCGGAGATGGTCTGTACGCTGGCGACACGATCATCGGCAAGAGCTGGGGAGTCATGGCCCAATATCAAACGCGACGCGGCAGATACGAATTCGGGGAGGCCGGTAATAGGGAGGTATTCGTGATTTAACGTAGGCTCGCTTAAGATGATATATGAAGCCTATAGTGATGCTTGCATGAGATAAAATCGCAAGTGAATAATCCGGAGAAATATCGCACACACCTTTTTAACGACAGGGAGTACCCACGGCTTGTTGTCGTCGTCACGATAAGCGCCGACGCCGAGATTGACCTTCTGTGGAAAGGTATCCGCTTGGTAGGCTGCGGTGAGCTTGAAAATGCTGCCGCCACGGTGTGAGGGTGTTTCGATCGGTGAGATGTAGCAGCAAGGCGTACCTATCCGGGGGAGCAAGTGGTACGATATCCCACGTCTCTGTAGATCATGAGGGTGCTTGCTAATCTGATGCATCGATACAGATGGCTTGAGTTTTGTCCCATGTGTAGCCGTTAGCCGTTTATATTTAAGCACCGCATGTCATCGCAAACGGCGACACGTAGTGTCCCAAGTTTTACGGCGTTACTCCCGCCCCGAGGCTTTTTACGTCGCTCTAGCTCCGACCTACCTCAACTTTCCCGCCCATTTCCGCGCCTCACACGAAATCTCGGTCATAAAACGTCATTTGAGTTCGATACAAATCGACACTAGTAATCTACAGAGGAGAAATGCCCAAGGTAAAAGGAGATTCTGCAGGGCAGGATTAAGGGGAGGGATAAATAGTATCCAAGACGTCCATGAGTGTATATGCGTGTGTCGACAACAAATGAAAATCTTATCCACCCGGGAGGGGGACCGTGTGTGGTAGCGGGCTGTTGATGCCGCACGGTTAGATGTGATGAGATAGGGAGCAATGTCAGGGTTTAGAGGACCCGACGCGGAACGGGGTTATGCGGTAGCAAGCTTGGGGGCTACGGTCCTCTCACTCTCCAATTTCAGCTTGTTTCGGTTGAAGGCCTGTTGTCGACAGTCCTCAAGGTTATTGCATGCATGGTGCTCCGGTAACCGATGCTGTAAAACCAGTCGACGTTAAAACGCGCAGAGTGCGGACGAATCTAGCTGGAGGCGTACAGTTCCGCAAAAGTCAGCCCGACAATGAGGGCAATTGCCAATAATGCGCAAAGCAGCTTGATTGCACTGCTGCTCGCCGTGGAACTGGCAACGCTTCTTAGCCGGCATGTCTTCAAGTTTTTTTATGTGGACGGAAGGCGGTAATTCGAGAAAGGAGCTCGGAGAGACCTGAGTAGAGCAATTGTAAGATTCCGGACAAAGGGAAAAGACGGTACGGTAGACAACGTACGACTGTGGGAAGGAGGCGGGAGGAGGGTGGGTGGCACTGCACGAGTGCGAGTAGTGTGGCCTTGATTTATATCAGCGAGGACCGGGGACGCGTCAGCATGTGGATCTCAGATCGACGGTCTGTCCATGGCAGTTCCCGGCAACGAGTACCGCACTCGCTTGCTCACCTCGTGTTGACGGTGCGGCCCTTTGTATAATACAGCCTAGAGACGCCTCTTAATGCTCCCCTGTACTGGACAACTCTTTGTACTTTACTTGTGGGTCTGAGTTTTGTCGGATCTCTAACGCTAACGAAGGCCCCGGGTATATGTTGTCGCTTTCCACCTACCGGGTCCTTTGTCACCCGTCTCCCGCGGCCGGTAAACAAGCGAGCGTCTACAAAATTCGGACGAACTCCGTTGTAAACACGCTTACTGTGGATGACAAGTACAGTGAGGCATTCTGGGATCTTTTCGAAACTTCCCACCATTTAAGCCTTTCTTCTCCACATCCATCAAAGGACAAACAGGGCAATCAATTTTCAGTCGCGTGATGCCACCGACTAAGAGAATTTGCTGTGGAGTTGTACATATTTGGTGACTCATCCCGTCTCTCCGTGCACGATGCCAAAACGGGTATCATATTCAGAGGAACCCAGTGTCAAAGACTCATCCACGAGAGTAAAATGATAGTATGCTAAGGGGCGCACATGTCCGAGGAAGGCGTGAATATACGTTAAAATTTACCAGGACAAGGAAGGAGCGACATGAATGGCTTGCAAAAAAGGTGCAATAAATACATCAACGGCTCAGATGTTGCGGCCATAGAGATTAAAAAAGGACGAGAGCCAACACAACTTGCATAATCATATTATTTTTTCTTGTGCAAGACTTCGATGGTGATGACGACGCCAATGACGGCAATGATGAGGAGGAGTATGAAGAAGCAAATCCAGCGCTTTTGGCGTGCAGATCGTGCAGAGGCGACAGCCTTATCCGTGTAGCCAAGACTACCGGGCCGGTCAGACAATTAACCCCACAGACAGTTGCAGACTCGTGCTCACCCAGTTTCGACGTCCTTCTCAACTTCGGTAGCCTGAGTCTCGATGATATTGATGGTTTCATCTTGTTGCTCAACAAGGATACTCATCTGACATTTTAAGGTATAGTCAGGTAACCGACTGAATGGTGTGCAGAGAAAGACGAACGTCATTGAATAGTTGTGCAAGCTCGGCGATAGTCCGTTCAATGCGCTTGATATCTTCATGACGCTCTTGTACCTCACGATAAGCAGCACGAGACTCGCCATATCTGTTCGAGTTCATAAGCTGATAAAGGGTTCAGAGACACTTCAATAAATAACAGGAGTGAAACATACGGCTTGTGAGAATATTTGTCCACCTTGGTCATCGTCGACAACAGCACGCACTTCTTCTGGTGTCGCGTCGGGCTTGACTGGGAAGATAAACATTGTCTGAGATGTACGAATACAAGTGTGTCAGATGGCGACGCACCAATCTTGAACTGGCGTTCCATCCTCTGTTTGTATTTCTGCCTGTACTGTTGCTCTACTTGTTGGTAATTTTGAATGGCCTCGACGAATTTCGACTTGACCAACGCGGTCTAATTGATTGTCATGCCAAAACCACAAAGGTTAGAAAATGATGCCAAACAAAAAAACTCTTTGCAACGCGACACGGACCTGCTGCTTCTTGATTTGCGCTTCGCGCGCAGAACCGCCCTGGCGCTCGAGAGCCTTAATCCTTCGCTTGAGAGTTGTGCTGAGAGCACTTGTCTCGCTGACAAGATCTTCCAACAGTTGAGCATTGCGCTGTGCCGCTGCATCGTCTGTGTTGTTAAGTGACCGCGCGTGTAGGTCTGATATTCTCGTGACGTTGTCATTGAAAAGCTTAAGGCTCTCTTGAATGGACGAAATCTACGAGACAAGACACCGAAGTTGGTCAGTTAAGAGAGTTGTCCAATTCTATCCCGAGACTTCTACCTCGTCATAGAAAGCAGCCATAGTATCCCCGGCCATGTTTGAAGTTAAATACGCTGTGCTAGGATTCACTACGTCTGACATCTCGTAGCTGGGATTGTCGTCTTGTTGGGCGTAAGGGTTTTGGCGCCTTGGGTGCCCTCCATCAGAGTGTTGTGTTGGATACGAACTGCTATAGAATGGGTTCAGGTGGACACCCGAGGAAGAAAGGCATTAAGAATATACTTGTTGGAATAGTTGCCCCCAGTCTGCTGGGCCTGGAGAGTCACCGGTCAATACAACACCGTGAATCGAATATTGACGAAAGACTGACTCTCATTGCTGCTAGTCTGTCTCTAGCCATGGTGTGACGGTGTGAAGTGTTGATGAAAGCGTAGAAAGATGGAGGGCCACGAGTGAGAGGGATAAGAGGGAGAGAATAGGACGGTGAGATTGGTCTCGCAGCTGTTGCACAGCAAAACACGGCCGGACGAACCCGCACCGCCCTGAGGCCCCGCTGGTTCCTGCGCCTTTCCGAGGCTTTCTCGCGCCTCATCATTTCATGGTCGGTCTAGACCCCCATTTTGTTATTGTACATAAATTTCGACTCCTTACAGGCTGCGTCCAACGTCCCTTAAGATCTCGCCTCTGTCCTGGACCGCTTTATGTTCTGGGATATATGGCATCATCTCTGATGCCCCGTTATCCATCAAGCTTTTCTCGGAGTACCGCAACCTGTCTGTCAATCATTGCACGACTAGGCCCCCCAACTGCTTGCCGCCTCTCTACGCTTGCTTCAAAGTCGAATACGTCATGGACGTCGTCACCGAATTTCAGATGAAGAGATTTGTAATCGGCCACTGTGAGCTCATCTAGTTGGCATTTTCGGGACTCCGCGAGGGCCACAGCACGCCCAGATATGTGGTGCGTCTCTCTAAATGGAACCTGCGAAACATCACAATGAGCTGTGAAAATCCTATAAACGAGTCCACCCACCCCTTTCCGCACGAGATAGTCAGCCAAATCAGTCGCCAACATGTCCATTGTGAGCGACTGCCTCATCTTCTTGGGGTGTATCTGAAAAACCCATGAACGTGTGGTGACAGTGGCATAATCTGGACAACTTACGTCTAATGTACTTATGACACCTTCAGCGATTCGAAGGCATGACGAAATAGTATCGACAGTGTCGAACAATGGTTCTTTGTCCTCTTGTAGATCCTTGTTGTAAGTGGACGGGAGGCCCTTATAACTCATGAGGAATCCTGCCATCTACCTTGCGCTCAAGATACAATGTCACGAAAAATGGGCAACCAGGAACTGACATTTCCGAATATACGACCAGACTTCCCGCGAAGCAATTCAAGCGAGTCAGGGTTCTTCTTTTGAGGCATCATACTTGAGCCGGTACTGAGAATGATTCGTCAGCCATGGCTTCACTCAATGATGAGACAACGAGAGCAGACCTATATGCGTCGCTCAGGGTGATGAAGCCAAATTCAGCTGATGAATAGATGATAAAGTCTTCCGAAATGCGACTCAAGTGGGTTGTCGTTAGGCTGGCCCACATCATGAATTCTATAACAAAGTCGCGGTCGCCCACACCCCACAGACTGTTTTCCGCAAGAGACTGGAATCCAAGTTCCTTGGCAAGGAAGTGGCGGTCAACAGCGAAGGGGTTACCAGCAAGTGCGCCGGAGCCTAGAGGAAGAACCGATATCCGTGGGATGAGTTGATGAAGGCGCTCGAGATCGGCGTCGAAAGAGAAAGCATGGGACAAGAGGAGGTGGGACCAACGAATGGGTTGTGCCCGCTATGCAATGAGTATTGACGATTAGATATTCCCCTAGACGTAGAATAAGCAAGTGAACGAAACGAAACCTGGAGGTGGGTGTATCCTGGCATGAGGTGATCCCTCTCCTTGTCAGCACGGTCAACCATGACCCGGATAAGTGAGACCAGGGCGGCTTCTATCTCGCCAACTTGTTCAAGGAGCCAAAGGCGCATATCCGTCGCGACCTGATCATTCCTCGACCGACCGGTGTGCAATTTACCCCCTAACGGCCCTATCAGTTCGCTCAAGCGGCGTTCATTTGCGGTATGAATATCCTCATCATCCTGCTGAGCCTGAAACTGCGGCAGGATGAGCGATACGAAAGGTCGTCGTGAGAATATATGGATTCACACCTGCCCACTTTCCCATTCCTTGCCAACATTCGTAAGACCTTGGACGATCTTGGTCTCCTCTTCCTTGGTCAGAATGCCAACAAGAGTCAATGCCTTGGCATATGCGATCGAGCCGCGAATATCTGCGGCGTGCATCCGCTGGTCATATTTCAGTGATTGATTGAATGCGTGCATGCTAGCTCGAGCAGTCAGTAACGAGAGGGGCATGGTGTGATACGAAGGCAAATCACAGTGGGTCCGTCTCCCCTGTGAAGCGGCCGCCCCATAGTTTCTGCATGGTTGGTGGAAGCAGGTGTATACGATCGATCTTGATTGATGACAAATACATGCAGGTGAAAAAAATCTGCCAAAGTATGTAATCGCTAGTGAGTCCAATATCGATCACTGGCAATAACGAGGATGCATGCTGGACCAAGCCGGTGAGAACGGTACTCTCCATCTTACATTCTTGATCAATAGAAGCGCAAGGTAGACAGGCCTAGGAGTATTGTATAATTTGTATTGTACCGTTTCAAAGAAGACTCGGGTGATGCCGCCCTGTAGTCTTCACACTGCCCCCTGTGGAACCCAGGGCTGGGTTACGCCACAGATGGTTGGAGGATATGCTATGTGTATATACAGTACATGAGGGATATGGTTACTTCCGGACCGCGCGTGCGTGATAGCGATCCGCTACCAAAATCCTTCCGGAGGCGACGAGCCTCCGACAAATAGTAGCTCAAATCTCAAATTGAACGACTACAGTTCCCCTTATTACTCTTATTAATACCGAGACCACGCGCTCAATTTGATTCTGATGCGTCCGAGATCAGGCGATCAGATTCTGGCACAGGGTTTCACCTTCTATGATGGACATTCCATGATGCCACTGGTGGCCTGAAATGGTAATCCGAATCGGAATGCAAAGGTACGAACCGAAATGAATGCATGCTACAATTTACAGGTACAATATGGTTTAGATCTAGCGTCTAAAAAACTGCAGTATGAATATGGAGTCATCAGGTCGATATCAGTTGGGCAGGCCACAACTGGCAACTGGGAAAAGATCACAAAGGGAGCAGTCAGTGGCAACCACAGAGGTTTATATGGGTGGAATCACTTAGACTAGTCCCTTCCATCGCTTCCCAAGGAGGATGGTCGCGACAAAAGACAGAAGGGACGCGCCAGCGCACACCCAAAACGTGAGGCTCCAGCATGTGACGCCAATACAGACACCACCACTAACACTGTGGTGCGCCGAGACAAATGCATAGAGGTATGAAAAGAGAGGTGTCCCGAAAAGGGGTGCGTAGGATATCAGACCAAAGTTGCGCCCAGAGTCTTTTTTTCCCCAGACGCAGGATACAATGCTGGGTCTGTGCCAGGGCGGGAGCTATAAGCGATATAAAG
>WNFI01675266.1_pt1 | contig 16327 bp, 16 predicted proteins | sample 5400471 | NCBI WGS metagenome assembly WNFI01 (sample SAMN13153348, study PRJNA577476) | soil metagenome | isolation source: 100 cm saprolite on Douglas fir-dominated hillslope | place: USA:California | collected 2013-09-17 | reverse complement strand
CCGGCAACAGCTCGCCGATCTCCTTCTCGCCGGTGCCGGCATAGACGCCGAAGATGCCGCCATCGGTCATCGCCGAGGCGAAAGAGTAGATGGAATAGACCAAGCCCCGCTTCTCGCGCACCTCCTGGAAGAGCCGCGAGGACATGCCGCCGCCGAACAGGGTCGAGAACACGGCTTGCGCGAAATACTCGGGGTCGTGGTAGCCGATGCCCTCGAAGCCGAGGACCACGTGCAGCTGCTCGAGGTCGCGGTCTTCCCGATGCTCGCCGCCGAGGTAGCGGGCGGGCTCCGGTGCTGCCTTGGCGGTGGCGGCGAGATGGGTGAAGGAGCTCCGCGCACGCTCGACGAGCTCGGCATGCTCGAGCCGTCCGGCGGCGGCGACGATCATCGTCTCCGGCCCGTAATGGCTGCGCATGTAGCCGCCGACGGCGTCCCGGCTCAAGGAGGCGACGATCTCGGCGGTGCCCAGCACCGGCCGCCCCACCGCCTGGCCGGGAAAGGCGGCGGACTGAAAATGGTCGAAGACGATGTCGTCGGGCGTGTCCTCGGCCTGGCCGATCTCCTGCAGGATCACCTGACGCTCGCGCTCGAGCTCGGTCGGCTCGAAGGTCGAGTGTTGCAGGATGTCGGCCAGGATATCGAGGCCGAGGCCGAGATCCGCGCCCAGTACTTTGGCGTAATAGGCGGTCTGCTCGCGGCTGGTATAGGCGTTGAGATGCCCGCCGACGGCCTCGATCTCCTCGGCGATGCGCTGCGCCGAGCGGCGCTCGGGCAGGGCGTCGCTGGCGACCGTGAGCCCGTTCGAGAGCCGGGTGACGTTGACGGTCATGCCGCACCCCTGAGCCGGACGCGGCCGGCAACGAAGTCTTCGACCGCCGCCAGATCGTTCGGGAGCACGCTGATGCGTTCGGGCCGCTGATAGAGATCAGCGAGGTGCGGCGGCAGCGCCGGGCGCTGTCCGGTCGCGCTGAGGACCGCGTCCGGGAACTTGGCCGGATGCGCGGTGGCGAGGCTCACCACCGGCACCTCGTCGGGCAAGTCCGCTGCTTCGGCCGCGGCAAGGCCGACCGCGGTATGCGGATCGACGAGCTCGCCGGTCGTCCGCCAATACCGCTCGATCACGGCCAAGGTGCCGTCATCGTCGAGGCGGTGGCCGGAGAAACGGCCTTGCAGCCGCGCCATGGCCTTGTTGTCGAGACGGAAGCCGCCCTCCTTGCGGAAACGGCCGAGCAGCTGGGCGACGGCCGCACCGTCGCGATCCATCAGCTCCCAGAGCAGCCGCTCGAAGTTGCTCGAGACCTGAATGTCCATGCTCGGGCTGAGGCTGGGCTCGACCGGCGCCAAGCGCATCTCGCCTGACTCGAGGAGCCGCGCCAGGATGTCGTTGCGGTTGCAGCCGACGATCAGCCGCTCGATCGGCAGGCCCATGCGCGAGGCGGCGTAGGCGGCGAAGACATTGCCGAAATTGCCGGTGGGCACGGCGAAGGCGACGCGCCGCTGCGGCGCCCCCAGCTGCACCGCCGCCCAGACGTAGAAGACGATCTGCGCCAGGATCCGGGCCCAGTTGATCGAGTTGACCGCCGACAGGTTCATGCGGTCGCGGAACGGCCGGTCGTTGAACATGGCTTTGACCAGGTCCTGGCAGTCATCGAAGCTGCCTTCGATCGCGAGCGCCTGCACATTGGCCGAGGCCTGGGTGGTCATCTGCCGGCGTTGCACCTCCGACACCCGGCCATGGGGATAGAGGATGAAGACCTCGACGGCTTGGCGGTCGCGACAGGCTTCCATCGCCGCCGAGCCGGTGTCGCCCGAGGTGGCGCCGACGATGGTCACCCGCTCGCCGCGGCGGGTCAGCACGAGGTCGAAGAGCCGGCCCACGAGCTGGAGGGCATAATCCTTGAAGGCGAGGGTCGGCCCATGGAACAGCTCCATGAGCCAGCGATTGGCGTCGAGCTGCTTCAGCGGCGCCACCGCCCGGTGGCGGAAGCCGGCATAGGCCTCGGCTGCTGCCTCCTCGAGTCCGCCGGCAGCGATGCCCCCGCCCATGTACGGCGCCATCACCTTCGCCGCGAGCTCGGCATAGCCAAGGCCGGCGAGGCCGGAAAAGCTGAGCTCGGGCCAGGATTCGGGCATATAGAGGCCGCCGTCACGAGCCAGGCCGGCGAGCAACACGCCGTCGAAGTCGAGCGCCGGCGCCAGGCCGCGCGTGCTGATGTACTGCAACCGTTCCTCCGGATGAGCCGCTACCCTACAAACCGCGCCCCGGCGGCGCAAGGGCGGGCGGGGGCAGCGCCAGAACGCCGCAAGCATCCTGGGTGTCTTTTTACTCTATTGATAAATAATAGATATTTCGAAAACATTGGCGTTGCCGGGATGCGCCTCGCCGGTGGGGTTGTGGGTGCGACATCGCGAGACCGTTCGCCGCGCGGCCGACATCGCTTATCCATGGGCGATGAATCCTCGTCGCCTCCGCATCGGCAAGCACGACACCGCGTGGCACGACCCATTCTACCGCTTCGTGAGCGAGATATTCCGCGGCTCCGATGCCAAGAGCTGGGCGCTCTGGGAGGAGTTCGGCGGCTGGGACGACGGCTATGAGGTGTTCGCCATCGCCGTCGACGACCGGCTCGTCGCCACCATCGGCCGGACCCGCATGCGCTACGTCGTCGATGGCGCCGAACGCGTGGGCTATCAGCTGGGCGCGGTGGCGACACGGGACGGGTTTCGGCGGCGAGGGCTGGCGCGGCAGTTGATGGGCTGGGTCGTGGACAAGCTCGACCGACCCGATCAGCCGATCATCCTCTTCGCCAACGAAACCGTTCTCGACTTCTACCCGCGGTTCGGCTTCAGGCGCGTCATGCAGTCGCGCTTCCTCGCGCGTGCCGAACTTCGAGCCACCGGCAGGCTCGCTCGCCCCTGCGAGTTGGCGCATGTCGCCGAGCGCGCGCGGTTGGCGGAGCTCTGCTGGCGCGCCCGGCCGATGAGCCAGCGCTTCGCCGCCCGCGACTACTATTTCATTCTGCTCTGGCATCTGACCAATCGGCCGGTCCGCGCCTTCTGGCTGGACGGGCTCGATGCGGTGATCGCCGCGACCATGGCAGGCGACCGCCTCATTCTGCACGACCTCATTGCCGCGGCGCCGTTTGACCTGCGGCAGGCGTTGCCCTTGCTGTGCGCGGAGCCCGCCACCGAGATCGAGTTCTGCTTCAGCCCCGAGGCGTGGTGGCCGATGACGGAGGTGTCCCTGTCGGAGGAAGGGCAGCATCCGCTGTTCGTGCGGGGGGTGCTTGCCTTGCCGCCGGGCGCGCTCAGATTTCCGGACTTGGCGCAAACTTAGTGGACGAACCCGTCGGCAACAGCGGATCTCAGGCGAGATAGCGCGCCTTGAGATGCGCCTTGAAGATTGCCGCATCGAGCGGCCGCCCGGTTGCCTTGGTCACCAGCTCGTCGGTCGAGAGCTTCGAGCCTAACCCATGCACATTGGTGCGGAGCCAGGCGAGCAGCGGCGCGAAATCGCCCTTGGCCAGGCCGGGAACGATCGCGGCATCGGCGCCTCTGGCAGCGTCGAACAGCTGCGCCGCCGTCATCGCGCCCAAAGTGTAGGTGGGGAAATATCCCCAGACGCCGGCGGGCCAGTGGATGTCCTGCAGGCAGCCCAACCGATCATCGGGCGGGGCCACGCCCAGAAGCTGCCGCATGCCATCGTTCCAGGCGCCGGGCAGATCGGCGAGCTGGAGCGCGCCTTCGATCATCGCCTTCTCCAACCGGTAGCGCAGGATGACATGGGCCGGATAGGTCACCTCGTCGGCTTCCACGCGGATGAGGCTGCGGGCGACCTTCGTGTAGAGGCGATGCAGGTTGTCGGCCTCCCAGGCCGGCCCCGCGGCGGCGAACGCCTTGGCGATGACCGGGGCGGCGAAGGCCATGAACTCGCGGCCGCGGCAGGCTTGCATCTCGATCAGCAGCGACTGGCTCTCATGCACGGCCATGCCGCGCGCCTCGCCGACCGGCTGCCGGCGCCAAGTCTTCGGCAAGCCCATCTCGTACAGCGCGTGGCCGGTCTCGTGCAGCACCCCCATGAGGCCCTGGGTGAAGTCGTCTTCGGAATAGCGGGTGGTGATGCGCACGTCTTCGGGGATGCCGCCGCAGAAGGGGTGCAGGCTCACATCCAAGCGCCCATGCTGGAAATCGAAGCCGAGCCGCGCCATGAGCTCGACGCCGAGCCGGCGCTGCGCCTCGGCCGGGAACGGCCCGGTCGGTATTAGCGGCTTCGGTCGGCGCTCCTGATGGGCGAGCACGCTTTCCAGGAACTCCGGCAGGAAGCGCGCATAATCATCGAAGACCGCATCGATACGCTGGCTCGAGCCGCCTGGCTCGAAGCGATCGAGCAGCGCCTCGTAGGGCGGGACGCCGAGCACCGCCGCCTTGGCCTTCGCCGTCTCCCGCGCGAGGTCGAGTACCCGCTGGAGCGACGGCAGCAGCATCTTGAAGTCGGCGGCGGGGCGCGCCTTCCGCCAGACCATCTCGCAGTCATTGGCGGCCTTGGAGGAGGCCTCGACCAGATCGGCGTCGACCGCGGTCGCGTGCAGGCGCAGGCGCCGCATCTCCCGCAGATTCGCGCGCTGCCAGTCATCGAGCGTGTTGTCGCCCGCGGCCTCGTCCAGCAGCTCGCCCAGCCGCGGATCGGTCATCAGCTCGTGGCTGACCACCTTGAGCGTGGCCAGGCTGTCGGCGCGGGCGGCGGCCCCGCCTTCCGGCATCATCGCGGCGTGGTCCCATTCGAGCATGGCGGAGGCCTCGCCGATGAGAGCCATGCGGCGGAAGCGAGATTCCAGGGATTGATAGGCGGGCATGCGGCCCACAATTGAAGACATGGATGCGCGGGTCAAGCCCGCGCACGACAATAATTGAGAGCCTTCCCCGTAACCGCGATCAACGGCGGAATTGGAGCCCCGATCACTTGCTCAGATATTTCATCCCGGTATCGCACATGATGGTGACGATGGTGGCGCCGGGGCCTAGCCGCTCGGCCAATCGCAGGGCGGCGATGACATTGCAGCCGGTGGAGGTCCCGGCGAAGAGCCCCTCCTCCCGGGCGAGCCGCATGGCCATGGCTGCGGCCTCTGCGGTCGAGACCCGCTCGATCTGGTCGGCGACGCCCTGCTGCCAAAGCGGCGGCACAAAGCCCACGCCGATCCCGTCGATCTTGTGGGCGCCGGCCTGGCCACCCGACAGGACCGGGGACTCGGCGGGCTCCACGGCGACGATCCTGATCTTCTCATTGTGCCGGCGGAGCGCCTCGCCGGTGCCGCTGATGGACCCGGCCGTACCGACGCTCTGGACGAAGCCATCGATCTTGCCGCCGGTCTGATCCCAGATTTCCTCCGCCATTTTGCGATAGGCCAGCATCTGGTCCTTGTTGTTGAGCTGATCGGTCCAGAAGCTGCCGTTTTCCGCCGCGAGGATGCGGGCGGCTTCGATCATGTCGCGGGTCAGCTTCGCCGTCATGCGCCCGCTCTCGCTCGGCACGATCTGAAGCTTGGCCCCGAGAGCCTTCATGTGCTCGAGCTTTTCGCGGGCGAAGGCGTCGGACGAGACGATGTGGAGCGGATAGCCCTTGACCGTGCAGACCAGGGACAAGGACACGCCGGTGCTGCCGCCGGTGTATTCGACCACCGAACCGCCAGGCGCAAGACGGCCGTCCGCCGCCGCCGCCTCGATCATGGCGAGCGCCATCCGGTCCTTCATGCTGCCGGTGGGATTCTCGCTTTCCAGCTTCATGAGGATGCGCGACCCGTTCCCGGGCAGGATGGTGCGCAAGGCCAATAGCGTGGTGTTGCCGATGCAATCGAGGATGCTCATGGGGTCCGTCCCTTCCCCTGCCGCTGCAGCCACGCCTTGAGGGCGACTGCATTGTTCCGGCGCTCGTCGCGGGCCGCATAGAGCAGGGTGACCGGACCCTTGCCCAGGCGGTCGAGCAGCTCCTTGACCGCCGCCGCAACCGCAGCACCCTCCAGCTCGGCGGCATAGGCGGCGCAAAACGCCTCCCAATCGTCCGGCTTGCCGTGGAAGCGCCGGCGCAGCCCGTCGCTGGGCGCGATGTCCTTCAGCCAGAGATCGATCCGCGCCGTCGCCCTGGCGATGCCGCGCGGCCACAGCCGGTCGACCAGGATGCGGGCCCCGTCGCCGTCATCCGGCGGCTCGTAGACGCGCTTCAGCGCGAGCGACATCGGATCCATCAACGGCCTTTCCATGTATCCACAAATTCTGTATATGCATACATTCATGGTCACCCCGAGGCAACCGCGAAAAACGCTGCGCACCGATGCGCGCGACCTGATCGAGGATTGCGCCGGCTGGAACAGCCGGCTTGCCGCAAGGCGCATCACCCAGTTCCTCGATCGGGAGATGACGGAGATCGGCTTGAGCGTGGCGCAACTCGGCCTGATGGCGCAGATCGCCGTCCTCACCGACGACACGCTGGGCGCGTTGGCCCTGCGCGCGGGCCTCGATCAATCGACCTTGTCGCGCAATCTGCGCACGCTCGAGGGCGAGGGGCTGATCGAGATCGCCGTGGTCGAATCCGATCTCAGGCGCCGGGCGGTGTGGCTGACCGAGACCGGCGCGCGGCGGCTGGAGGCGGCCATCCCGATCTGGCGCCGGGCGCATGGCAAGCTGGCAAAGCGCCTCCGGCCGGACCTGGCGCGCGATCTAGCGGATGCGACCGCGGCGTTGATCGGGGACCGAGCGTAACGCCGGGCGTCATGACGCTTCACGGCGAGTTGATCTGCAACCGCCTTCAAAATATTGCTAAGGTGAGTAGTACTTCTGGCGTCGCGTAATCCGCTCGAGGCCGAGGTCCTCTCCGGGCATGATGTCCATAGTTTCCGCCGAGACACGAGAAAGCCTGGTCGCATCCTTCTTCGAGGCGGCCGCGCTGCCCGAGCGGTGGGCATCGGCGTTGCAGTCCCTTGCCGCCGCCTTCCACAGCAGCTCGGCAACGATTGGACTCTGGCCGATCACGGGGCACGCGCCAACGATCTTGGAAATCGTCGGGCCGCTTGCCGCCGGGAAAGCCCCTTACTCCGATCACTACCGAACCATCGATCCGCATGTGGACATCCTCACCGCCCGGCCGGGACGATGGACGTCGAACGCGCAGTTCTTCGACGAGCGATATGTGCAACGGAGCGAATTCTATAGGGATTTTCTTCTGGTCCATGGCGTGCGACATGGAGCCTGGACGGTCCTCGAGTACCCACAAGGGGAGATCTGGTTCTGCGCATCGGTGAACCGCGACCGCGACGCAGCACCCTATTCTGCCTATGACCTTGTCCAGCTGGACGGGCTCATTCCCTCCCTCAGGCGTGCGCTCCTGCTTCAGCAGAAGCTCGCGCGCATCACGGCCGAACATCGAGCGGCCACCGGCCTCATGGAGCAGCTTTCCTTCGGCATTGCGCTGGTGGACGCGGCCGGCCGCGTTCTGACGATGAATCCGAAGGCCAAGGCGATCTTCGAGGCCGCCGACGGTCTGGAAATAAAGAATGGCGTCGTCGCCGCCGCCCGTACCTTCGAGCGGGTCACCTTGGCGCAGCTTCTCATGCGCTGCGCGCGGCAGCCGCGCGCGCGCAGCGGAGAGCTCCTGGTCGGCCGGCCTTCCGGTCGGTTTCCCTATGCTCTCCTGGTGACGCCGACCCCGGCTGAGCTGCATTCGCAATCCGCGCTCGCGCAAACCGCCGTGATGATCGTCATCAGCGACTTCGATTCACACGCCGAGATCAAAGCGGAGCGGCTGGTCGAGCTGTTCGGCCTTACCGGCGCTGAAGCGCGCCTGGCGATCGCCATCGCCCAGGGCCGCGACCTTCGGCAGATCGCAATGATGTCAGGAAAAGGGCTTCCGACGTTGCGAAGCCAGCTCGCCGCGATCTTCGAGAAGACCGGCGTAAAGCGCCAGATCGACGTCGCAAGGCTCGTCTTGCAACTCCCGGCGATCAGATTCTGATGTCCATAGACGGCTTCCCGGCGCTACCGCCGCACCGCCCGCCTCGCGGCGCTTCGACTACTCCACGCGCTTGGTGTGATAAAGCCCGTAGATGACGAGGAGCGCCAGCGCCAGGCTGTACCAGGTGATGGCGTAGCTCAGATGCTCGTTGCGGAGCGCCACCTTGATCTCGCCGCCGATGGGAAAGCCGCCGGGAATGGGCGACCTCAGGGCCACCAGGAGGTAGGGCTTGACCGGATCGACGCCGGCGGCGCGCGCCATCGCCTGGGTGTCGATGAAGAACCAGAGGTTTCGCGCAGGCTCGTTGTCGGGCTGGAAATAGCCGCGCCTGAGATCGCGGAAGATGATCGCCTCCGCCGTCGTCGGCCCGGCGATCTCGCCTTCGGCGCGCCGCGCCGGGTCCTTGCGCTCGAGCGGGATCCAGCCGCGGTCGACCAGCACCAGCTCGCCCGTCTTGGTGCGGAAGGGTGTGATCACGTCCCAGCCGGCGACGCCGTTGTAGGTCTGCCCGGTCTGGAACAGCTCGCGGTCGTTGAGCCATTCGCCCTCGAGCCTGACCCGATGATACTCGCTCTCCTCGATGTCGCTCGCATCCTTGGGCAGCGCGATCGGCGGCGCGCTGGTGCGGGACGCGAGGGTGCGGATGAGCCCCTCCTTCCAGGCCAGCCGCTCCACCTGCCAGGTCCCGAGCCCAAGCAGCACCAGGAAGGCGGGGATGCTCATCACCGTCGGCCAGAGGGTCGGCCGGAAACGCCACAGCATCGCCACAGCCTACTCCGGGGCGCCGAGGCCGCGGTGGCGTCGACCCGCATTTCCAGCCAGAACACCGGCGGTATCACCAGGATGCCGAGCGCCAAGATGACGAAGACCGCCGGCCCGTCGCCGGCATCCTGCGCCCGCAAATCGAGGTCGCAGGCCGCACAGCGCTCCCTCACGGTCAAGAGCCCGGTGAACAGCCGGCCCTGGCCGCAGCGCGGGCACCGGCACATCAGCCCCGCGCGGATCGGTGAGATCGGCGAGGCGTGGGTCAATCGGGCCCCGCCTCAATCCGTCAGCTGGTGCGGCCCGGCGCCCCACCAATAGATGCAGCAGAACAGGAACAGCCAGACCACGTCGACGAAGTGCCAGTACCAGGCCGCCGCCTCGAAGCCGAAATGCTGCTGCGGAGTGAAGTGGCCGGCGCGCGCCCGGAAGAAGCAGACGATGAGGAAGGTGGTGCCGATGATGACATGGAAGCCGTGGAAGCCGGTCGCCATGAAGAAGGTCGAGGGATAGATGCCGTCGACGAAGTGGAAGGGCGCGTGGCTGTATTCGTAGGCCTGCACCGAGGTGAACATGAGGCCGAGCAGGATGGTGCAGGCGAGCCCGCGCTCCAGCCCCTTGCGGTCGCCCTCGAGCAGCGAGTGGTGCGCCCAGGTCACCGTCACCCCCGACAACAAGAGGATGAGCGTGTTCATGAACGGCAGCTCGAAGGGCTGGAAGGTGACGATGTTGGGCGGCGGCCAGGTGTGCTCGATGCCGGCCGTCGGATAGAGCGCGTAGGTGAAGTACGCCCAGAAGAACGCGCTGAAGAACATCACCTCGGAGGCGATGAACAGCATCATGCCGTAGCGCAGCCCAATGCCCACCACCGGCGTGTGATAGCCGCTATGGGCTTCCCTCACCACGTCGCGCCACCACAGGACCATGGTGACCGCGGTCAAGACGAAGCCGGCGATCAGGATCGAGTAGCCCAGGTCCTTGAATAGGGCCAGCACGCCGCCCACCAGCACCAGGGCCGCGAACGCGCCGACGAGCGGCCAGGGGCTCGGGTCGACCAGGTGATAGGGGTGCTTGTGGGTGGGGGCGTGGGCTTCTGCCATGGACGAGTCTCCGATCGGCCGCTCAGCGTCAGTTGAGGTCGCGGGCGGGATTGGCGGGAGCGCTCAGGAGCGCGCTGGTCTTGGAGGCATCCTCCTGCCGCTTGGCGAGGAAGAAGGTGTAGGAGAGGGTGATGGTGTTGATGTCGTCGAGGTTGCGGTCCTTGACGATGTCGGGATCGACGAAGAAGGCGACCGGCAAGTCGGCCGCCTCGCCGGGCTTGAGGATCTGCTCGCTGAAGCAGAAGCACTGGGTCTTGTCGAAGTAGTAGCCGGCCTTGAGCGGCGTCACGTTGTAGGTGGCGGTGCCGACCATGGCGACCTGGCCGCGGTTCTCGACGTGAAAGAAGGCGAGCGCGCTTTCGCCGATCTTCACCCGCATCGAGCCCTGCGCCGGCTTGAAGGTCCAGGGCAGGTCCGGCGCGGTCTCGGCATCGAAGCGAACGGTAACCCAGCGCTCGACCGTGCGCTGGGATGCCGCCTCGGCGCGCTGGGTGGTCCCGCCATAGCCGGTCGCCTGGCAAAACAGCCGGTAGAGCGGCACCGCGGCGTAGCTCATGGAGACCATGGCGGCCACCAGCAGGACGAGCAGGCCGGCGACGCGGCGATTGCGGTTTCTGGAGGTCGCCATCAGCCGCCGCTCATGCGCACGATGGAGAGCACGTAGAACAACGCGCAGAGCCCGAGCAGCACCAGCAGCATCGCGCGGTTGCGGGCGCGCCGGCTCGCTTTGAAGACCTCGATGTCGCGACGCTCGACCATGCTCATGCCCCGGCCCCGACGCGGTCGACCAGCATGAGGGCGAACAGCATGAAGAGATAGAGGACGGAATAGGCGAACATGTGCTTGGGCGCCCGCTCGCCCGCCTCGAAGAGGACGCGGAGTGCCGCCACCACGAACAAGGCACCCAGCACCAGGGCGACGATGCCATAGGCCGGGCCGACCAAGCCCAGCCACCACGGCGCCTCGGCCAAAGGCAGGAGGAGGAGCGTGTAGGTCAGCATCTGCCGCTTGGTTGCCTCCGGGCCCGCCACCACCGGCAGCATCGGGATGCCGGCCCGCGCGTAATCGCCGGCGCGATAGAGCGACAGCGCCCAGAAATGCGGCGGCGTCCAGAAGAAGATGATGGCGAACAACGCGACAGCAGCGAGCGACACCTCGCCGGTCGCCGCCGCCCAGCCGATCACCGGCGGAAAGGCGCCGGTGGCGAGCCCCATCAGCAAGACCGCGCCGACCGACAAGACCACGCCGAAGCCCAAGGCCTCGCCGGGCGCCATGCGGCCCGCCGGCAGCGGCCTTTCCCTGGTGCGGCTCATGAGCGCGTCGATGTCGCGCTCGTACCACATGTTGATGGCACCGGCGGCACCGGCGCCGATGGCGATGCAGAGGATCGCCACCGCGCCGATGACGGGATGCACCGCAACCGGCGCCAGCACCATGCCGACGAGCCCGGTGAAGACCACCAGCGACATCACCCGCGGCTTCAACAGCTGCACGAAGTCGGCGACGTCGGCGACGCCGCCGGCCGTCTCCAGGGGGACGGCGCCGATCGCTGCTGCCTCGATCGAGATCTCGGCCATCTTCGCGCGTCCGGCCCGGCCCCTAGCGGATCACCGGGATTTCTTCATAGGTGTGGAACGGCGGCGGCGAACTCACCTGCCATTCGAGCGTGGGCGCCCCCTCGCCCCAAGGATTGGCGCCGACGCGGCGCCCGGCCAAGAGCGTATGAAAGATGATCACCACGAAGAGCACGGTCGAGGCGGCGGAGATGTAGCTGCCGATGGAGGCGACGTGGTTCCAGCCGGCGAAGGCGTCGGGATAGTCCGGAATGCGCCTCGGCATGCCGGCCAAGCCCAGGAAGTGCATCGGGAAGAAGGTGAGGTTGACGCCGATGAAGGTCGTCCAGAAATGGATCTTCCCCAAGGTCTCGTTGTACTGGCGCCCGCACATCTTGGCGATCCAATAGTAGAAGCCGCCGAAGATGGCGAAGACCGCGCCCAAGGACAGCACGTAGTGGAAATGCGCGATTACATAGTAGGTGTTGTGGAGGGCGAGGTCGACGCCGGCATTGGCCAGGACCACGCCGGTCACGCCGCCGACGGTGAACAGGAAGATGAAGCCGCAGGCCCACAGCATCGGCGTCTTGAAGTCGATCGAGCCGCCCCACATGGTGGCGATCCAGCTGAAGATCTTGATGCCGGTCGGCACCGCGATCACCATCGTGGCGGCGGTGAAGTAGGCGCGCGTGTCGACGTCCATGCCGACCGTGTACATGTGGTGCGCCCACACCACGAAGCCGACCACGCCGATCGAGACCATGGCGTAGGCCATGCCGAGATAGCCGAACACCGGCTTCTTCGAGAAGGTGGAGACGATGTGGCTGATCATGCCGAAGCCCGGCAGGATCAGGATGTAGACCTCGGGATGGCCGAAGAACCAGAAGAGGTGCAGGAACAACACCGGATCGCCGCCGCCGGCGGGCTCGAAGAAGGCGGTGCCGAAATGCCGGTCGGTCAGCAGCATGGTGATGCCGCCGGCCAGCACCGGCAGCGACAACAGCAGGAGGAAGACCGTCACCAGGATCGCCCAGACGAAGAGCGGCATCTTGTGCAAGGTCATGCCCGGCGCGCGCATGTTGAAGATGGTGGTGATGAAGTTGATGGCGCCCAGGATCGAGGAGGCGCCGGCGAGGTGGATGGAGAAGATCGCCATGTCGACGGCGATGCCGGGATGGCCGGTGGAGGACAAAGGCGGATAGATGGTCCAGCCGACGCCGGCGCCGCCATCGACCATGCTCGAGCCCAAGAGCAGCGCGAAGGAAGGGATGAGCAGCCAGAAGCTGATGTTGTTCATGCGCGGGAACGCCATGTCCGGCGCCCCGATCATGATCGGCACGAACCAGTTGCCGAAGCCGCCGATCATCGCCGGCATGACCATGAAGAAGATCATGATCAGGCCGTGCGCGGTGATGATGACGTTGTAGAGCTGGTTGTCGCCGCCGAGCACCGTGTTGCCCGGATGGTCGAGCTGCATGCGGATGAGGACCGAGAGCGTGCCGCCGATCAGCCCGGCTATCACCGCGAAGATGATGTAGAGCGTGCCGATGTCCTTGTGGTTGGTCGAGCAGAACCAACGCACGAAGAAGCCGGGGACATGATCGTGCCCGCCATGAGCATGGTCGGCATGGGTGTCGCCGGATCGTCCGTATGACATGGTCGATCTCTCCTCCGCGGGGGCTTGCTGCCGGAACCGCGGGTTAACGCGTGGTTGCGAACGACGCCGCGAGCGGGCCGATGGTCGGCGGCGCCTCGCTGGCGAATTTCTTCTTGGCCTCCTCGACCCATTTGGCGAAGTCGGGCTTGGAGACCACCTTGACCGAGATCGGCATGTAGGCGTGGTTGATGCCGCAGATCTGGTTGCACTGGCCGTAGAAGGTGCCTTCGTGGGTCGCCTTGACCCAGCTCTCGTTGATGCGGCCGGGCACGGTGTAGAGCTGCACGCCGAAGGAGGGCACGAACCAGCTGTGCATCACGTCGGTGCCGACGAAGAGCAGCCGGACGGTGGTGTCGACCGGCAGCACCAGGGGGTTGTCGACGTCGAGGAGCCGCTTCTGGCCGGGCTTCAGGTCGGCGGCCTGGATCACGTAGCTGTCGAAGGCGAGCCCGCCATTGTCGGGATACTCGTAGTTCCAGAACCACTGATGGCCGGTGACCTTCAAGGTCATGTCGGCCTCGGGCACCTTGTCGGCATAGTAGAGAAGCCGGAACGACGGCACCGCGATGATCACCAGGATGATGACCGGGATCACCGTCCACAGGATCTCGATGACGGTGTGGTGCGAGGTCTTGGAGGGGACCGGGTTCGCCGACGCGCGGAAGCGGAACATGGTGTAGGCCATGAGGCCCAGCACGAACAGCGAGATGAGCGTGATCACGACCAGGAGAAAGTCGTGCAGCGCCGTGATCCGCTCGCGGGTCAAGGAAGCCGCCGGCTGCAGGTCCATCTCCCAGGGCACGGGCTCGGAGGCCCAAGCCAGAGCCGCGTAGGTCCAGCCAAGAACCGTCAAGGCCAGGGTGGAGAACAGACGTATCAAGCCACGCATCGGTCCAGGCCATCCTCTCTCGTTCGGAGGCGCCGGCGGTCCAGCCGGCCGGTTCCGCGTGCTTCCAAGACGATTCATCCGCGGGTTCCTTGCTCGATCCCGCGGCGCCCATCTCGCCCGCTTGGCGGGCAAGCTAACCAAGCGACGAGCGTGGTACAACAAGGCCTTATACCATGCGCCAAAGTGTCGCGCCGGACGCTGCCGGCGCTGGCGCCGGCTCAAGCGATCGACGATCGCCCGAAAATAGGCGAGCACGAAGACCCTGAGGCTGGAGGCAAGGCTGGTCCGCTGGCGGCGCGCATCGACCAGCGAGCAGAGTCCGTCCATGGCCTGCTCCTCGCGCCCGCAGATCTCGGCCAGCGCATCCCAGACCGCGATCTCCAGGCTGACCGAGGTGCGGCGGCCGGAGACCCAGACATTGCGGCGGATGCGGGTGCCGTCGAGGCGCTCCGCGGAAGCGGGCGAGCCGACGCTCCGCGCCGGTTTCGGGCGCTTGCCGTGAGGGCGATGGCGGGTCAAGGCTGGAAGTCTCCGGCTCCGTCAGGGTCGGCGCAACAAGTCGCTCAGGAAGGCGCTATGCGGGTCTCGGACCAGCGCAGGGGCCCACCTCCGGACCGAGACTAGGACAACCGGCGGTAGGTTGTAGTTCCATCACTTCTTACCATCGGCGGCGGGAAATTGCAGCACCTGTGAGCGGCCTGTGGTTGCAGGGCACGTATGCAGGGTTGTGCTCACATGCAATTGGACTGAACCTGAGCCTGCCCATGGCGCGATCCCGCCGACCTGGCTTGGCTCACCCCCGAGGGGATCAAGGTCAAGCCGCTCTACACCCAAGCCGATCTCGAAGGGCTGGAGGCGCTGGGCTCGCTGCCGGGCTTTCCGCCCTATCTGCGCGGGCCGAAGGCGACCATGTATGCGAACCGGCCGTGGACGGTCCGGCAATATGCCGGCTTCTCGACCGCCGAAGACTCGAACGCCTTCTACCGCAAGAACCTGGCCGCCGGCCAGATGGGCCTCTCCATCGCCTTCGACCTCGCCACCCATCGCGGCTACGATTCCGATCACCCGCGCGTGCTCGGCGACGTCGGCAAGGCCGGGGTGGCGATCGATTCCGTCGAGGACATGAAGATCCTGTTCGACGGCATCCCGCTCGAGCGCATGAGCGTGTCGATGACGATGAACGGCGCGGTCTTGCCGGTGCTCGCCGGCTACATCGTCGCCGGCGAGGAGCAGGGCGTGCCGGCGGCGAAGCTCTCCGGCACCATCCAGAACGACATCCTCAAAGAATTCATGGTGCGCAACACCTACATCTACCCGCCGGCGCCGAGCATGCGCATCGTCGCCGACATCATCGAATACACGGCCGAGCACATGCCGCGGTTCAACTCGATCTCGATCTCCGGCTACCACATCCAGGAGGCCGGAGCGACCGTGGTGCAGGAGCTGGCCTACACCATCGCCGACGGGCTCGACTACACGCGCGCGGCACTTGCCCGCGGCCTCGACATCGACGCCTTCGCACCCAGGCTGTCGTTCTTCTTCAATCTCGGCATGAACTTCTTCATGGAGATCGCCAAGCTGCGCGCCGCCCGGCTGCTGTGGGCCGAGCTCATGAGCCGCCGCCAGCCGAAGAACCCGTTGAGCCTGGCGCTCCGCACCCATTGCCAGACCTCGGGCGTGAGCCTGACCGAGCAGGACCCCTACAACAACATCGTGCGCACCACCATCGAGGCGCTGGCGGGCGTGCTCGGCGGCACCCAGTCCTTGCACACCAACGCCTTCGACGAGGCCTTGGCGCTGCCGACGCCGTTCTCCGCCCGGGTCGCCCGCAACACCCAGCTCATCATCGCCGAGGAGACCGGCATTCCCCATGTCGTCGATTCCTTGGGCGGCAGCTACTACGTCGAGAGCCTGACCCGCTCGGTCGCCGATGCGGCGATGACCTTGATCGAGGAGGTGGAGGGCTTGGGCGGCATGACCAAGGCGATCGAGGCCGGCCTGCCGAAGCTCCGCATCGAGGAGGCCGCCGCCCGCCGCCAAGCCCGCGTCGATCGCGGCGAGGAGACCATCGTCGGCGTCAACAAGTACCAGCCCAACGAGCCGACCCAGGTCGAACTGCTCGACATCGACAATTCCAAGGTGCGCGACAGCCAGTTGCGGCGCCTGAGCCAGGTCAAATCCGGGCGCGATCCGGCCAAGCTCGAGGCGAGCCTGGCAGCCTTGAGCGAGGCGGCGGCGAAATCGTCGGGCAACCTGCTCCAGCTCGCGGTCGAGGCGACGCGCGCCCGCGCCACGGTGGGGGAGATCTCCTTCGCGCTCGAGCGGGTCTTCGGCCGCTACAAGGCGACGAGCCAGAGCGTATCG
>WNFI01594070.1_pt2 | contig 16327 bp, 13 predicted proteins | sample 5400471 | NCBI WGS metagenome assembly WNFI01 (sample SAMN13153348, study PRJNA577476) | soil metagenome | isolation source: 100 cm saprolite on Douglas fir-dominated hillslope | place: USA:California | collected 2013-09-17 | reverse complement strand
TCTGGATGCGATTCTGGGCACGGGTTTCAAGCCGCCGGTGAGCGGGCTTTATGCTGATGCGATCGCGATCATGAATGCCGGTTCAGCGCCGGTGATTGCGGTCGATATTCCTTCGGGCGCGGATGCAGATGCGATGGGGGCGCAGACAGGGGCAATCGCGCGTGCGGACTCCATCGTGACATTTACCGCAGCGCGGCCGGCGCATGTTTTCAGTTTGCTGACAGCAGGATCGACTTACGTGGCGGGCATCGGCTCACCGGAAGAAGCTATCGTTTCGTCGCTGCATTTGAATGTGATTACGGCGCTGGATTTTGCGCCGCTGGTTCAACCGCGCGCGGCGGAATCGAACAAGGGCAGCTACGGGCACGTTCTGGTCGCCGGAGGAGCGGTTGGTAAGGCTGGCGCGGTGGCGATGGCGGGGATGTCGGCGCTACGAGCTGGGGCAGGGCTGGCGACGGTTGCGACAGCGAAATCCGTGCTGGCGACGGTTGCGGGATTTCATCCCGAGCTGATGACTGAGCCGCTGCCGGAGACCGAAGCAGGAACGATTTCGGCCGGCGCGGGAGAGAAGCTTGGCGGGCTGATGAAGGGCAAAAGCGTTTTAGCGATCGGTCCGGGAATCTCGCGAAATCCGGAGACGGCGGAATTGGTGAGGGCGGTCGTGGCTGGTTGTCAGATTCCAGTTGTTTTGGATGCTGACGGACTCAACTCGTTCGAAAGACATACAGATCAATTGAACGGCAAGGACCGTGTGCTTGTCATCACGCCCCATCCGGGAGAGATGGCGCGGTTGTCGGGAATCACGACTGCGGATGTTCAGAAGGATCGCTTGGGAGTGGCGCGAAAATTTGCGCATGACCACAACGTGATTGTCGTACTCAAGGGGCATCGGACTCTTGTTGTGCAGCCGGATGGCGAGGCTTGGGTGAATACATCGGGGAATCCTGGAATGTCCACGGGCGGAACGGGCGACATTCTCACGGGAATTATTGCCGGAATGCTGGCGCAGAGCCGGAAGCCTTCTGGAGCGTGCAACGGACTGCACGGGAGAAGTTTGTGCGCTGGGGCGGGTAGATTACAACGGCGGCGAGCGGCAGTTTCATGACGGACCTGATTGGAGAACTCCCGGCGAAGTTTGTTTGTTGCACACACGGGCACGGGTCATTCGACTGCGCGTAAGTGCGCTTTCGCGCACTATCCGCTTCGCTCAGGATGACATCCCGAAAAGAAAATTACCTTGAAGGCGGCAAACGAATCGTCTTTCCCGTCGCCGCCGATTGGCGCGCGGCGTCGAGGATTTCGGTCACCGTGACATTCGTATCCAGAGACGACATGGCGTCCGGCTTGGCGCCTTCTAAAACTACCGCGCGAAAGTAAGACAGGGAATTATCGTAGGGTGCGGGGACTGGTTTGGCAGTGACATCTTCGCTGTTGTCTTGGCCGGCACGACGCACGCGAAGGTTGTCGCGCTTTACTGTGATTGCGTATCCAGTCTTGCCGTAGACTTCCATGTCTTTGCGATCGAAGGGCCAATTCCACGACGCTTGAAGAATCGCTTGGGCTTTGGGATAAGTGAGGACAATCGTGGCCTCGTCATCGACATACGGGTAAATTTCGGGCTTGATGGTCTGTGTTACTGCGGTGACAGTTAACGGACGCTGGCCGTCCATGAGCCAGGTCGTCCATGAGCCAAGTTGTCAGGTCGGCGCCATAGCAGCCGAAGTCGAAGAGCGCACCGCCACCACCAAGCTTCGGATTGGTAAGCCAAGAGAGAAACTCGGGCTCGACGCCAATTTCTTTGGGGCCGTAGTGGCCGTCATGAACTACAACCTTACGAATTTCTCCAAGAGCGTTCTCGTGGACGAGGTCATAAGCGGCGTGATTGCTGGGATACCACGAAGTCTCGTAGTTCACCAGCACGTGGACCTTGCCTTCGTGGGCCGCCTTTTCCATTGCCAGAGCGTCTTGCAGGCTGACCGCCAGCGGCTTCTCCATCATCACGTGAACGCCGTGGCGGGCGCAAATCTCAACCACGCGCCGGTGGTCGAAGGTATTCGTGTAAACGAGAACGGCTTTGGGATGCGTTTTGTCGAGCATCTCTTCCAAGCTGGTGAAGAGCATGCCTTGGTCAAAGCCATAACGAGATGCAGCTTGCGCGAGCAGTTGACGGTCGGGGTCGGTGACGCCGAGGATTTGGATCTCGGGACTGTGCTGGAACGTATCGAGGAATCCATGAACGTGTCCATGAACCAGGCCGACGATGCCGACGCGCAGCGGGGCGTGAGTTGGCGCGGTTTGGGCATGCGAAAGCAAAGCCGTGGCAAAGATTGCGAAGATCAGAGATTTGACGATCAGCGATTGAAAGAAAGTGCACATGAGGAAATTCCTCCGAATGAAGCACAGCCATAGTAATCCGTAGCGGCGGGTTGGGTAAAAGGCTAAGGGATGGCGATGTTTCCGAATGAGTCTAAATTCTGTCCAATCGGCCATTAACCAAACAGTACACATCCCGCCACTTGCATGAGAAATCGGACACTCGACCGCCGTCAGTTAAGGCTTGCAGAGCGGAATTCGTACGAGGTGCTTCGGTAATCTATAAAGCGACCGGCGGATGCGCGATATTGAAGTTGGTTATGACCCACTTCCCCCAACCGCACCCCTCGCGGCGTGCCGCCCGGGTCCAGCTCGGAGATTCTGTTCTGGCTGCGATTCGCTCAGAAGATGGCCGCCGCACCAAAGCTAAACTCCAAACCATTTCCGCCACCGGCGGGTTGCTGCGCCTGGCGCATTCGCTGGGGCAAGGCGACTTCGTCGAGGTTGCATTCCAGACGCAAGCCGGACCGGTGCACGGCATGGCTGAAGTTCTGAGTCCCTCGCGGAAGATGACGGACCATGTCTTGCAGCCGTTTCGTTTCGTAGCGCTGGAAGATGAAGATCACCGACGGCTGCGAACTTCGCTGGATCATGTTGTGGACCGCAATGTGCTGGGGTTGAAATCCAGCGCGTTCTCGATGCACTGAAAAGAACCGTCGCAGAGTGCCATCAGGGGCTGCACCTCTCTTCATTGTTGGTGCTTAACGGCACGGCTGAAGCCGAGCCCTTCCCAAACCACTCGCGCTGCTCAGCATTTATGATGCTGAGGGTATGGCATCCAGCGTTCCGGAAACTACGAGAGAGATCACTACGCATTCCGCCGAAGAGACGATTGCCTTCGGGCGGCCTCTGATCGAATTGCTCGCGCCACCGAAGCTGGTGTTGTTACGCGGCGATCTGGGTGCGGGTAAAACCACGCTGGTCAAGGGAATCGCGGTGGCGTTCGAGGCTTCCGCTGAAGAAGACGTCACCAGTCCCACCTTCACGCTGGTGCACGAGTATCGCGGGCCGCGGGCCAATCTTTTCCACATCGATCTCTACCGCATAGACACAGCACGCGAGTTGGAAACACTCGGCCTGGACGATCTGCGTTCCGACAACAGCATCCTGCTCATTGAATGGGGAGAGAAATTTCCCCGGCTGGTGCAAGAGCGGGATGTAGAAATTGTTTTGGAGCGGGAAGGCGAGAACAAGCGGCGCATTCGGGTCATCACCTAGCAACCCTATGAATCCGGATTAAGGGAATCGCACATGCGGCGGGAGCGGTCGAAGTTTCGATCCGCTCCCACGGCAGAGGGTGCAGCTTTAGTGGAGGGTGCAAGCACCTTGATTCAGGGTATCGTCCACCTGTGAAAGAGAAATCATCTCCTGCCGATTGTCTGTAAAAATGGCATCGTCGATGGCGGCATTGGTTCTTGTGATCGTTCCGTACACGGCATCACACGACGGAGGAGTGGAGTTCGATGCGTTTGCCGTCCGAGTGATGGCCTGCCGGAGAAGAATGATCTCGGCGCCTGGCAGTGTGCTGGCATCGCCGCACACGCTGGAGGGCGACTTCAGCAGTTCCAGGAAGGTCAGCGATCCCACGCAGGAGTCGACTCCCGGAAACATGTCGGAGACGAGAGTGTTTTGATCGAAAACAAAATTGGTGCAAGTACCGCTGTTGAGAAATTGTGAGTGATTCTTGAAGAATCCGACTGTGCAGTGTTGGGTGACGTGGGCGGATGCCGGCAGCGCGCCTGCAAGGACGACGAATAGACTGATGGCGAGCAATACACGATGTTTCATTGGTTTCTCCTTGAGAAGTTCCTCTTGCCTGTTACACCGCTATCAAACCGCGAGCTGCAGAGATCGTGCCAACGGTCATTCTCTGAGCGGGAGGAAGATGCTTGTATCCACGAAGTGGGGGAGCTCCGCGAAGGCCAATTATCGGGTGAGGTTGTGACTGTGTCAACGTGAAGATTGTTGCATAGGGCCACTGGTCCACAGCCCTAAGTCTGTCGTGGGTGTTTCCTCGTCTCGGGTGCCGGCAGTGCATCAGGGGCCCGGAGCTTTACGCAAGTCAGCGCAGGGACTGAGTCACGATATGCGGAGCCAGCAGGGTCCGAGCGCAGGCGACGGGCGCGCTCCATTCACGGACCATCGAGAACACGATGGCCGCGCAAAACAAGGTGAGGACGAGGCGGTTGTTCTTCATCTCATTTGAATCCTGTCAGCTCGCGCTGGACGTTTTCGACCCATGACCCGATCGACTCACGTTGTGCGCGAACTACGCGCGAGATCCTTCACTTTGCCTGAAGAACGGCTCCGTTCAGGATGACGCCAATCGGGGTGGTAGAAGGCGAAGCAGCTAGGGCTTCGCAGGGACTTTTCCGAACCATTCATCGAACCATTCCAAACCGCGGACCGAGTAGTCTCTCGCGTCGGCGGGCTTTACGAACATGTGTCCTTCGTTCGAGTAGACGACCAGTTGGACGGGAACGTTCAGGGCTTTCAACGCGTGCCACCATTCGACGGATTGCTCCATCGGAACTTCGCCGTCGCGGTCGCCGACTAGCACCAGAGTCGGAGTCTTTACCGCCTTCACGAAATGCATGGGATCGCTCTTGGCGTAGACGGCGGGATCGTCGTAGACCGATGCCCCGAAAAACGGAATCATCCATTCGTCGATATCGTTTACTCCGTAGTAGCTGACCCAGTTGGAGAGCCCGGCTCCGGAGACGGCTGCGGCGAAGCGATTCATCTGGGTCTCCGCCCACATGGTCATGTAGCCGCCGTAGCTGTGGCCGCGGATGCCGAGGCGGTGCGTGTCGATCGGATACTGCTTTGCGATCGCGTCGACGCCAGCCATGATGTCGCGATAGTCGCCGCCCCCGAAGTCTTTGATATTGCCCCGCGTGAAGGCTTCGCCCTGACCGTAACTGCCACGCGGATTAGGGCAGAATGCGAAATACCCCATCGCCGACTCGGGACCCATAGTTCTTGTGTCCCAGCGCGACATACAAGCAGCAGACGGGCCTCCGTGCACGTTCACAATGAGTGGATATTTCTTGTCGGACGTGAAGTCTTTAGGAAGCATCAACCAGCCTTCAAGCTTCGTGGTTCCGTTCGTCCAGTGGAAGTTGTGCATACACCCCAGGCCGGTTTGACTTCGGCGTTGACGGTGGTGAACTGCTTCCATTTTCCGACGGGGCCGGCCCAGACTTCAGGCGGAGTGCTCGCCGACTGGCGGATGACGGCCGTATCCGACCCATTGCGCGAGAGGGAAACGGATCCCAGAGCCTCTTCGCCCGACCAGAGGGACTTCACGGTTCCGCTTGAAGCGCTGACTGTTGCGAGTCCAGATTCGCCATCCACGTCCTGCGTGAACGTAATCTGATCTGCACCAGTCCAGGCGAGGGACGACGGAGAACTGGCGATCTTCGGAGTGAGATTTCGAGGTGCGCCGCCAGCTGTGGAGACAACGTAGATGTCGCCGCCGGTCGAGCCCTCATCGCTCATCAGGCCTTCGATGAAGGCGACAGACTTGCCGTCCGGCGAGATGTGTGGTTCTGCGATCTGCCATTTCGGAGCATAAATCTCGCGCATCTCCCCGGAGCGCAAGTTAATAGCATAGAGCTTCGCGACGTACCAGTTTGCGTCGCCAGAGCCGTGTGCGGCGGTGGCAACCCAGCCTTGGCTGTCGGGTGTCCAGTCATACTCGTAGATGTACACATCCGCGGGTGTGATCTGGGTCAGCGCATTGGTCGATAGGTCGATTGTAGTAAGGCGTTGCTCATAAACTTCGTCGCCGATTACGCCTGCGAGCGGCGTCATCGGTTGCAGAGGACCGGCGACTCGCGGCATGTCTTCGATGAAGAGCAGCGCGAGTTTCGCCCCGTCCGGAGAATATCTGGGCGTAGCGGCGTAGCCTTTCAGGTCGGCTCGCTTCACAGGTGCGCTGCCGTCAGCAACCACCGTCCAGACTTGTGCGGACGGGACGTCGCCCGGCAAATCGGCGATGAATGCGATTTGTTTCGAATCCGGAGACCAGTACACATCGCGCAGCTTAAGCTTGCCTTCTACCATGATCGGACGAGCCGTTCCGCCGCCAGACGCGATGATCGAAAGTTGACCTTCAACGATGTACGCTACCTGAGATCCGTCGGGAGAGATGGAAGCTTGATCGATCGTTTTCGCCACGGGCATGGAATCGATGATGGTGGCCGCGCGCGAGGGCACCGCAGTCTGCGCCCACGCGGGAAGGGAAGAGCAAAGGAGCGTGAATACGATTACGCAACCGCTCGACGATAATCCGTATTTTGGATTCATAAGAATGAGAGCCTTCGGCTAGAAGCCCATGATGTTATACCCGCAATCGACGTAGATAACTTCGCCGGTAATGCCACTGCTGGCGCTCGATGCTAAGAAGACGCCGGTTGAGCCGACCTCTTCGATTTCCACGCGGCGGCCCAGTGGGGCGCGTTCTTCGTGGCCTTTGAGCATCTCGCTGAAGCCGGCGATACCGCGCGCGGCGAGGGTCTTGATTGGTCCGGCGGAGATGGCGTTCACGCGAATTTTCTTCTTCCCGAGTTCATAAGCGAGATAGCGCACGGTGCATTCGAGTCCAGCCTTGGCGACGGCCATCACGTTGTAACGGGGCACGACTTTTTCCGAAGCGTAATAAGTCATGGTCAGGATGGAGCCACCGTCTTCCATGAGCGGTGCGGCTGCGCGCGCGACCGCGACCAGAGAGTAGACGCTCACATCCATGGCAACGCGGAAGCCTTCGCGCGTGGTGTTGAGAAAGTCACCTTTCAGTTCGTCGGCGGGGGCATAGGCGACGGAGTGGACGACGGTGTCGAGTTTGCCGTGGCGCTCTTTCAGCGTGGCGAAGAGGCGGTCGATGTCTTCGTCTTTCGACACATCGCACATGTAGCCTTCGGCGCCGGGCAGCGAGAGGATCAGGTCTTTGGCCTCCTGTTCGAGACGCTCGTTCTGATAGGTGATGGCCAGTTTCATGCCGGCAGCGTGAAGTCCCTGGGCGATGGACCAGGCGATCGAGCGCTTGTTGGCGACTCCGAATACGACGGCAGTACGGCCCTGAAGATCAGAGGACATGAAGGCTCCTTGGAATGGGAAGAATAACAGCGGAAGGCAGTTCATTACCACGGAGGCACTGAGACACGGAGAAATCCAGAACAATCAATTGTTGCGCAGTCGATGAATGGCGATCTGACGCTTTCTAGAATGTTAAATGATCTCTTCTCTGTGTCTCCGTGCCTCTGTGGTGGGTTGGCTTATTTCGCCGTGCTGACCTCTTCCACGGCAACGGTGCTTCCCACTGGCCAGGTTGCCGCGACGAACGATAATCCATACACGCACGCAAGGATTGCGAAGGCCGCTACCAGGCTGACTTTATGCGCGACTGCGCCTACCGCGAGGGCGAGCACTAACTGCATAAAAGTTCCCGCGAAGTAGAAGGAATTCTGCACACGGCCCATCAGGTGGTTAGGGACCATTTCCATGAGGCTGGTATTCATAGCCACGCCGCCAACGCCACGGGCCGAGCCCATCACAAAGTAAAGAAAGATAGCGAGACTGAGCCATCGCGAGATCGGAGCACAGACTACGCAGGCGGACAACAACGCCATGGAGAAGCCGACGGCACGGCGTCCCCCGAGGCGAGCAATGGCCTGCGGTGCGTACAGCACGCTGAGGAATGCGCCCGTGCCCCAGCCTGCATTGAGCCATCCGTAGCCCACTGCGCCAGCATTGAAGATGCGCTCGCTCAGCGATGGAGTTACAACGACCCCCGTGACCATCGCGCCAAGAAACAAAGACCAACTGATGCCGAGCAAAATAACGGGCCGGCGATCGCGGAGAAAGTGCAGGCCTTCGCGCATGTCGCGCCAGTAGCGTTGGAGTTGGCTGTCGGCGGCGAGGATGTCGTTGCGAATTTCTTCGGGACGCAGGACAACGTGCCGTCCCTTACGCACGGCGAAATAGCAGAGGAAAGAAACGACGTAAGTCGAAACGTCAATCAGCAGCACGCCGCCGAGGCCGATGTGGTTATACATGAAGCCAACGATGGCGCCCGCGATGAGCCATCCGCCCTGTACTCCGGCCAAGAGAAACGTATTCGACTGCACGAACTCACCCTCGGGCGTGAGTTCTTGTATCAGTGCGGTGATCGTCGGCCAGAACATCCAGAAGCCGGCGGCAACCAGAGTGTTCATCAAATAAAGTTGCCAGACCTGTACGCGATGCCGGAAGGCGAGGATGGCGACGGTCACAATGATGACGGCGCGCAACGCGTCCAGCCACATGACCAGACGGCGGCGATCCTCGCGGTCGATGATGACTCCGGTGAAGGGAAGCATAAGCATCGCAGGAACGGTTTGCAGCCCCGCGAACATTCCCAGCGCCATCTCGGAATGGGTAGCCTGCAAGATGTACCACGCCACCGCAGCGGAGTTCATGCCGCTACCCAGCATGGAGATCAAGTTGGCGGCGAAAACAAATCGCAAAGGTCGCTGGCCGAGAATGGCGCGCATGAATTTACTTTAGCTGAAGTCGGCTAGCTTAATCACCGCCGAGACACGGAGACACGGAGAAAATTCATTGAGATGGAAGTTTTATGATCTGGGCGGAAGACGCCGCTATTACTTGTGCTTGATTCCAGCCGCATTCGGCGCTAAGATTCGCCCGCTATTCGAAGAGGGGTTCAATTCTCGCGCAGTCTCGCGACCACCGGAGGTGGTGCTATGAGACGTTACGGAGCTTCGGTGTTACTGGTTGGTATCTTCTTGAGTTTCTCGGCTCTGAAGTCACAGGGGCAGGTCGATAACATCGTGATTGCAGCGGGCACGCCGGAAGATCACGACCTGCAAGCCATCACCGCGGAGCAGGACGCGCAAAAGAAACTGGCCATGTTTCAGGATTTCGTGCAGAAGTATTCCGCGAACCCAGCGGCTGTCGCCTATGGGAACTGGCAGATTTCGCAAGCATACGAGGCCACCAGCGACATGGCGAAGGCACTCGATTACGGCGATAAGGCGCTGGTCGGTTCGCCACACAATCTCGACATTCTGGTGTCGCAGGCCACCGTCGCGCAGCAGGCCAAGAACAATTCCAAGTTGATGGACTATGCCGCCAAAGGCGGGGAAGTATGCGGCTCGATCGGGAAGCAGGCAAAACCTGATGGTGTGAGCGACGAAGACTTCGCCCATCAAGTGGCGGAGGAGAAAGAGGGAACGCAGAGCAAGTGCGATTTTTTGGAGACCTCCGGCTTCAACGTTATCACCGGCGAGAATGACCCGAAGAGTCGCATGGCGGAGATCGAAAAATTCACCGCAGCATTTCCCAACTCGAAATTTCAGGAGCCGGTTTCGAGTTACGCCCTGTATGCGCTGGGGCAATTGAACGATCAGACGCGGTTGGTCGCTTACGGGGAGAAGACGCTGGCGGCGAATCCTAACTCTCTGCCCGCGCTTCTGTTGCTGGCAAACTTCTACGGCGACGATACGAAGGCGGGTAGCGCTGGCAAGGCGATTACTTATGCACAGAAGGCGATCGAAGTCGCCAAACCGGATGCTCCTGACGCAGACAAATCGCGCAAGCTCTCGGCGGGAGTAGCGCACACAATTATGGGATACGCGTACGCGTTCAAACAGGACAAGTCCGCGGCTTCGATTCCAGAACTGAAGGCGGCTTCCACGCTGCTCAAAGGCCAGGATGACCAGCAATACGCGAGAGCGCTTTACGGTCTCGGCTACGTTTATGCCAAGACGAGCAAACTAACGGAGGCGCGTGAAGTACTCACGGAAGCGGTGAAGATCCAGAGTCCGTGGCAGAAGATATCGGAGGACTTGTTAGGGAAGGTGAATGCGGCGCGGGCTAAAGGGAAATAATTTTCCGATCGCAGGGCTCTGTTGCGATTACTTGGGCGGCTTTACTAATTCTTCGGAGAGCATTTGCGCCTTTAGAGCTAATGTGCGAGCGCGTTCGGAGTCCCCTGCTGCGACTGCCGCTTTGGACTGATCCATGAACTGGTGGATTTGATTCACCATCTCCTGCTGGCTTGAGGTGAGCTGGAGAGCGTTGATCTTCTTGAGATTTTCCTCGGTCTGCCCCAAAAGTTGATTTGCGGTATCACTCTGATGGGGAGCATCGCCGGTAAGTTGAATGCTCGGTTCCGAGCTTCCTCCGTTATGCACGACTACTTTTGCTGGAGGGCAGTTTGAAGGCGGAGTGTTAGGTCCAAGCGATGCCGTGGAATTATTCGACGCTGGACTTGAAGCCGCATTGCTGGCGCAATCGGAGGACAGCGTTTTCTTCTTGTGATGGCGGAGCTTGGGAGTAGGTGACGGACTCTTTTCCGAAGTTTTCTGCGGAGGCGGTGAAGTTTGCGCCGGTGAACCTGGCGGATTCTGAGCTGGTGCAGGCGCTGCCTGGCTCTGCTCGACGGAATTCAGAGCAGCGACACCAGGCAACGAGTATGGAGCCGTATAAAAAATACCGACGGCGAAAATCCAGGCCAGAGTCATACGGAATTCCAAGGCGGCGTAAAGAATGCTTCATTGTACGCTCCCGAAGCGTCAAGAGGCGTACAGTGCGCGGGAGGTGGCGGCGCGGTCGAACACCTACGCGATCCTGCCCCGATTGAGCTACGAGGCCGACTGAGAGCGTACCGCGTCGGCTGCGAACTCGGGAAGGGATGCAGACTGCGGATCGGCGGCAGGAATGTGGAAGCGGAAGGTCGTGCCGACGCCTTCGTTGGACTCGAAATCCACGGAGCCGTAGTGCCACTGTAGAATCTGATAGGTCTGAGCCAGCCCAATTCCGCTGCCGTCTTTCTTAGTCGTGAAATAGAGCTCGAAAATCTTGTCGTACACGTCTTGCGGAATGCCGCTTCCCTGGTCGCGGACCTCGGCGAGCACAGCCCCATTTTCGCCGCGAGCCGAGAGCGTTAGTACTCCGCCCTGTGGCATCGCTTGAACACCATTCAAGACTACATTCAGGATGGCCTGCTTCATGAGATCGGTGTCTACTTTTATGGGTAGTCGATTGTCCCCCAAGACGCGCTTGATGGTGACGCCGTGCTGCTCCGCATCGGGGGCGGCGAGAACAGCCACGTCCTCGATGAGGCGGCGCAAATCGACTTCTTCGAGGTGAAGATCGCGCGGACGGGTAAAGTCCACCAGTGTCTGCACGACCCGGTCGAGGCGGTGAATCTCGCTGTCGATAATATCCATGTGGCGGCGTGTGTCGGGTTCCTGATGCGCCAGTTTGGTCTGCAGAAGTTGCAGGTGAAGCACGATGGCATTGATTGGATTCTTAACCTCGTGAGCGACGCCGCGAGTGAGACGGCCACTGGCGGAGAGCCGCCGAGACATTTCAATTTCATCACCGATGCGGCGGACAGATTCCGCGTCGCGCATGATCAGCAGCGCTCCAATCTGTGAGTTTTTCTCTTGCACAAAATCCAGCGTCACCTGGACACGCCTTCCGCCGGAGGCTTCAAACTCGCGCTGAGACAACGGACGCCTGCGTTCGAAGGCCTCTAGTAGGACCGCGCCCAGCATAGAATCGCGCAAAAAAACTTCACTTGCCTTATGGCCGAGCAACTCGGAGCGAGGACGTCCAAGAAATCGTTCAACCGGAGCGCTCACCAGCACCACTCGGGAGTCGCGGGCGAAGAGCATCAGGCCGTCCTGCAGCTTGGACATGAGCTGATCCACATTATCCTTGAGGGCTGAGAAAATCTCTTTGCTGTCGCGGATCTGGCGCCCGAGGTTGGCAATTTTCAGTGAGACTAACCCATATTCGTCGTGCTTCGCCTCGTCATCTCCAAGTTCATCGGTGTCCCCGGCGGCCACACTATCGAGATTGCGGTTGATCTCCTTCAGCGGGCCAAGTGCGAGATTGGAGATTCCCGCAGACAGAATCAAAGAAGCGAAAATCAGCGCAACTGAGAAATAAAGAGAGTGCATCATCTTGAGAGTGATCTCTCTCTTCAAAAAAACAGGGGAGACGCCGATGCGTATGGTGCCGAAAGGTTCGCCGTTAAGCCGGAGAGCGTATTCAACGTCGTAAACTGCCGCCGGGCTATACACCATCTGCATTTGTTGTGGAAAGCGGGCACTGAGCACCTTTTGGAAATCCGGGCGAGAAGGAATAAATTTGCCGACCATGCCGGCATCGGTATGAAGCAGAGCTTTGCCGTCGGCGCCAATGAGCGCCGCATCCATCACAAAGACCCAACTGCCCCGCGCCGATTGCAGCATGTTGTTGAGGTCGATGTCGGTCTGAAGATACTCAACCAGTGCGCGCCGGACCGCAACCGGGTCGTTGGTGTCAACGCGGGTGCTGCTGAAATCGGGCAAGTCGTTTTCCGCCGCGTATGCCAATTGGTGGGTCAACTGCTTTGCGGTCTCGCTGGCGTTGTCGATCCGCAGCCGCAGGATTTGAGAAATATAAAGGTAGGAGAACGCAGCCACCATCACCGTGACCATAAAAGTGATCGTCAAAACGATGATGGTTTTTCTGCGCAACATAAAAAAGTCAGAACGAGTTACATACTGCGTCAGTTGCTGGGCGCTTCTTCCCTGGCGACAGTCGCATCCGCGCTCGCATTTCCGTACTCCTTGAGCTTATTGTGCAGAGTCTTCAGGCTGATGCCAAGGATTTCCGCCGCCCGAGTTTTGTTGTTGCTGGTGGCCTCCAGAGTTTTCAGGATCAACATTTTTTCTGCCTCCTCTACGGTCGTGCCAACGCCCAGCCGGACCGCATCCGGGTCGTTGGCGGATGCGCGCAGCGGAGCCTGGCCGAAGCCCGGAGGCAGATGCTTGGTTTCGACCATGCCGGAGTCGCAGACAATTACCGCACGCTCAAGAGTGTTGCGCAGCTCACGGACATTCCCCGGCCAGGAATAATTGTTGAACTGGTTCAGTACTGCCTCGCTTACGGCAGTTACTTTCCGGGAGTGCTTGTGGCTCATTTCGGTGAGCAACAACTGCACCAGGTCCGCGATGTCTTCCTTGTGCTCGCGCAGGAGAGGCATGTGAATGTTGAAAACATTCAAGCGGTAGTAAAGATCACTACGAAGTTCGCCGCGGGCCACAGCCTCATCGGGAACTTTGTTGGTCGCGGCCAGCACTCGAACGTCAACCGAGGTTTCGACTTTACTTCCGAGCCGGCGGAGCTTCCTGTCTTCCAGAACTCGCAGCAGCTTGGCTTGGGTGCCAACCGGCATCTCGCCAATTTCGTCCAGAAGAATGGTGCCACCCTCGGCGAGTTCGAAGCAGCCCGTGCGGCGCTCCAAGGCCCCCGTGAACGCACCCTTCTCGTGACCGAAGATCTCGCTTTCGATCAAAGTTTCGGGGATTGCCGCGCAATTGATGGCGACGAAAGGCCTATCTTTTCTCGGACTCAGTTCGTGGATGGTACGCGCTACCAGTTCTTTGCCAGTGCCACTGGCTCCCGTGATCAACACAGAAGCCGTGCTGGGTGCCACCATCTCGATCAAGCGAAAGGTTTCCTGCATCTTGCGGGATGCGCCGCTAAGCCGGCCCAGCGATCCAGTGTCCCTCAACTTCCGGCGCGTCGCTTCCAGTTCGGTGCGGGCCCCGAGTAAGGCGGAGGCGTTCGACAGAATAGTGCGCAAACGATTGGTATCAATGGGTTTGGTTATGTAGTCGTAAGCGCCCATGCGCATGGCTTGGACCGCGCTGTCAATCGTTCCCTGCGCGGTGACCAGGACGACTGCGACAGTCTGCGATTGCTCGGCGAGGCGGGATAACAATTCGATGCCGCCCATGCGGGGCATCTTAAGGTCGGTGACCACGATCGATGGGAGCCACACTCCGGCCTTTTCCAGACCTTCGGCTCCATCGCGTGCGGCTTCGACACGGTATCCCCACGAGGACACGAGCTCTGCTAGCCCAGAGCGTTCGTTCTCTTCGTCTTCGACAATCAATACTTTCTCGTGACTCATGCGGTTGTACGTGCTCCGGTTGATCGATAGCCTCCGGTCAATGTCGTTTTGCCTCAACCCTAAGGAGCATTGGCACCACGTTTGGCCGAATCACAACGATACGCGGCAGCTTCGCCCGCGGCAAGGTCTGGATGATCGCTACAGAAGGCGGGTAACCGTGCGTTGCCTGCCTCCATTTCAATTTGAGACGATGAAAACATTGCCTAAGATGGCAATTTTTGAAGTCAGTTCTTTCGCTTTAAGCTGCAGTCCTGTAGAATTCGTGTTCCTAAGGTCTCAACAATCAGTCTCTGTGAAGTACCAGAACATTTTTGCGTAATAGCGCCGGGAACGACAACTCGGGCGCACGAGTACACATTTGGAGGAACACATGTCTTTTGGTCGCAATTTACGCGTAAGCCGCCATATGTTGGCCGGGCTTCTCGCGATTCTCACAGTGGTTCTGCTGTCAAATTCTTCTTTCGCGCAAAGCGATTCCAACCCGCAATGGGATTTGTTTCTTGGTTATCAGTACATGAATCCGGGAATTACTGTTCCCGCGGGCTTTGGCAATCCGAACAGTCCGACGCCTTACCTTGTTCCAAACATGGCCAAGGGATTTGGCACTGCGCTGACCTACAACTTTGATCCGCACTGGGGTCTGGAGTTCGACCTGGGTCACAACTGGGGAAGCGGCAATTCTGAAACCACAGGTTCGGTTGGACCACGCTTCATGTGGCGGACGGATGATGTGAACTTCTTCCTCCATACCTTGATAGGCGACAATTGGTTGCCGATTCCCGGCTTGAGCAAAGGGGCAAACAATATCGGCGCAGTGTTAGGTGGTGGCGTTGACTTGCCGATCACCAAGTCGATCGCGTTCCGACTTTTTGAAGCTGACTACGTTTGGTCTCGGCACAACTATGCCAGCTACGTGGGCCCGCAGTTTCCTTTTTGGCAGCGCACTACCATGCAAGGGGCGAGATTGCGCACCGGTATTGTTCTGAGCTGGGGTGGTGCGGCGCCGGTATTGCCGACGGCTGCCTGTTCGGTTCAGCCGGCGGAAGTTATGGTAGGCGGGACGGTTACCGGCAAAGACACGACCGCCAGCATCGACACTACGAACGCGGCTCCTGGCAGTTACGCGGTTTCAGCACATGTGACGGACCCGAAGGCCAAGAACAACAACGAAGCAAGCTGCTCGGCAAACTATACGGTGAAGCCGTTGCCGCCGAAAAATCCTCCGACTGTTTCAATCTCCGCCAGCCCCCCCAGCGTGGTTACTGGAGGCCCGGTCAATCTGTCTGCCTCATGTACAAGTCCCGATGGAGTTCCGGTTTCCGTTGCGAATTGGACGTCAACCGGCGGCACAATTTCAGGTAGCGGCAGCTCCGCGACCCTCAGCACAACCGGAGCCTCACCCGGCCCCGTAACGGTTAACGCGACTTGTACCGATTCGCGTGGTCTGACTGGACAGGCAACAACGCAAGTCACAGTGGAAGCGCCACCGCCACCGCCGGTCAATCCCGAGATTAAGGTACTGGAAGCTCGGCTTTCGTTGCACAGCGTTTACTTTGTAACCGCCCAGCCCAAACCGACCGATCCCAAGGGCGGGCTGCAACCCAGCCAACAGAAGACGTTGATCTCGCTGGCCGTCGACTTCAAGAAGTATCTCGAAAGCAAGCCGGATGCGCACCTGATTCTTGGAGGTCACGCGGATCACCGTGGTTCCGCGGTATACAATCAGGCGCTCTCCGAACGGCGCGTGAACCGCGTCAAGAGCCTCCTCGTCGAGCAGGGTGTTCCCGAGGCCAACATTGACACCAAAGCGTTTGGCAGCGAACAAAACCTGACCGATGACGATGTGAAAGGTGAGGTCGCGAGTAACACCGATCTGAAGCCAGAAGAAAAGGCGAGGGTTCTCAAGAACATCGTGACGATCAGGATGGCGAGCAATCGCCGCGTGGACGTCACTTTGGCCACGACTGGCCAAACCTC
>WNFI01244248.1_pt1 | contig 16327 bp, 16 predicted proteins | sample 5400471 | NCBI WGS metagenome assembly WNFI01 (sample SAMN13153348, study PRJNA577476) | soil metagenome | isolation source: 100 cm saprolite on Douglas fir-dominated hillslope | place: USA:California | collected 2013-09-17 | reverse complement strand
CGGACCGCATCCTGGAGCTGGGCGCGAAAGAGAACTTCTGGGCCATGGGCGAGACCGGGCCCTGCGGCCCGTGCTCGGAGATCCACTTCTTCCAGGGCGACGACCTGCCCTGCGCCGAAGTAGAGGCGGGGCGGGAGTGCCTGGGCGTCGAGTGCGAGTGCGACCGCTGGCTCGAGGTCTGGAACCTCGTGTTCATGCAGTACGACCGGGATGCGTCGGGCAAGCTGAGTCCTCTCCCCGCCGCCTGCGTGGACACCGGCATGGGCCTCGAGCGGATCACTTCCGTCGTCCAGGGGAAGCGGTCCAACTACGACACCGACCTCTTCCAGCCGATCATCCAGGCGGTAGCGCGGCGGGCGGGCACGTCCTACGAAAAGAGCGCGGAAGGCGACGTCTCCCTCCGCGTCGTGGCCGACCACCTCCGCGCCATGACCTTCCTCATCGGCGACGGCGTGATGCCGGGCAACGAAGGGCGCGGCTACGTGCTGCGCAAGATCATGCGGCGCGCGATGCGGCACGGCAAGAAGCTCGGCGTCGAGGAGCCGTTCCTCCACGAGCTCGTCTCCACGGTGGTGGACCGCATGGCGGGCGCCTATCCGGAGCTGCGCACGCAGGCGGCGTCCGTCGCGCGCGTCGTGCGCTCCGAGGAAGAGCGCTTCGGGTCCACGCTGAAGCAGGCCATGGTGGAGCTGAGCAAGACGGTCGAGAAGCTGCGCCGCGCGGGCAAGGGTGGCGTCATCCCCGGCCCGGACGCCTTCCGGCTCTACGACACCTACGGCCTGCCCATCGACTTCCTGGAAGAGCTGGCGCAGGACTACGAGCTCACGGTCGACCGCGAAGGGTTCGAGCGCGAGCTGGAGAGCCAGCGCGAGCGGGCCCGGCAGTCCTCGAAGATGGGCGCGGTCACGGGCGATCCGCTCTACATGGGCCTGCTCGAGAAGGGCGCGACGCAGTTCATCGGGTACGACTCGCTCGCGCACGAAGAGGCGCGCGTGCTGGCCGTGCTGAAGGACGGGCAGCTCGCCACGCGCCTCGACGAGGGGGAAGCGGGTCAGATCGTCCTCGACGAGACGCCGTTCTACGCTCAGGCCGGCGGGCAGGTCGGCGACCACGGGATCATCGCCGCGCAGGGCTCGGCCGCGGACGTGGTGGACACCCATCAGCCCGTGCCCGGCCTCTACGTGCACGACGTCCAGGTGACGGCCGGCGGTTTCGAGAGCGGCATGACCGTCCGCGTCCAGGTGGACGAGGGCCTGCGTACGGGCGCCATGCGCAACCACACCGGCACCCACCTGCTGCACGCGGCCCTGCGCGAAACCCTGGGCACGCACGTCAAGCAGGCGGGCAGCCTGGTGGCGCCGGACCGCCTCCGCTTCGACTTCAGCCACTACCAGGGGGTGGGACCGCGCGAGCTGACCCACATCCAGAACCGCGTGAACGAGCAGATCCTCCGCAACGCGCCCGTGCAGACGCGCGTCATGGGCCGCGAGGAGGCGCTCGCCGCCGGCGCCCTCGCCTTCTTCGGCGACAAGTACGGCGAGCGCGTACGCGTGGTCGAGATCCCCGGATTCTCGAAGGAGTTCTGCGGCGGCACGCACGTGCGCCAGACCGGTGACATCGGCCTCTTCCTCGTCACCGCCGAGCAGGGCATCTCGGCGGGCACGCGGCGCGTGGAGGCCCTCACCGGTGAGGCGGCCATCACCCGCGCCCGCGAGGACCAGGGCATCCTGGAGGAGCTCGAGGAATCGGCCAAGACGGACCGCAAGGGCCTGGTCGACGAGTACGCGAAGATGCGCGAGAAGATCCGCGCGCTCGAGCGTGAGCGGGATCAGTTGAAGATGAAACTGGCTACGGGTGGCACGGGATCTGCCTCCGGGGACGTCCAGGAGGTCGGCGACGTCCAGGTCTGGACGCCCCGCTTCGAGGGACTTGACCGCAAGGCTCACGCGGCCGTCGTGGACGAGTACCGGAACAAGAACCGCAACCGGCCGTTCACCCTGGTGTCGTCGTCGTCCTCGGACGAGGGCGTCAACGTCATCAGCGCCGTCTCGGATTCACTGAAGGATCGCGTCAAGGCCCCGGAGATCCTCAAGCGCCTGGGCCTGCGCGGTGGCGGCCGGCCCGATTTCGCCCAGGGGGGCGGCGTGGCCGCAGGGGACGTGGACGACCTCCGCCGGAAGGCGGTGGAGGTGATTCGCCAGATGCTCACGGCATAGGGGCGCGACATGGACACACCGAGCGAGAGACGGCAGGGCGACCGGCGGAGCGGACAGGACCGGCGCCACGGAGAGCGCGCGGGTCCCGGCCGCCGGCAGGGCGATCGCCGCGCGGGCTTCGCGGCCGCGAGCGCGGTGGCGGTGGCCTTTGCGTTCGCCTCCGTGCCGAACGTCGACGCGCAGATCTATACGCGGAAAAACGAGCACGGCGTCATCGAGGCCACCAACATACCCGCGGAGCGCGGCTACCAGCTCACCTATCCCGGCAAGGGCACGCTCATCCATTCGGCGGCCTGGCGCCTGCGCCCCAACTACAACGGCGAGTACGACCACCACATCGCCGCCGCCGCCAGCCTCCACAACGTGAGCACCCAGCTCGTGCGCGCGGTCATCCAGGTGGAGTCCGACTTCGACTCGCTGGCCCGCTCCTCCAAGGGCGCGCAGGGGCTGATGCAACTCATGCCCGACACCGCCCGCCAGCTCGGGGTGAGCAACGCCTTCGATCCGCGCCAGAACATCTTCGCGGGGGTGCGCTATCTGCGCATCCTCCTCGACATGTTCTCCGGAGACGTCTCCCTCGCCACCGCCGCCTACAACGGGGGCGCCTCGAACGTGCAGCGCTACAACGGCGTGCCTCCGTTCAAGGAGACGCGCAACTACGTGGCCAAGATCCAGTCCCTGCTCTCGGGCCTGGGCCTGCCCATGGCGACCACCGCCTCGCCCAGCATGACGTCGTACGCCCCCAGCGACAACCCGTTCGGCGTGAAGGCCGTCCCGGCCTCCACGAGCGCCCCCGCGGCCAAGCGGCCGGGGAAGCTCACGCCCGCGCGGCCGCACACGTACTATCGCTGGAAGGACGCGTCCGGAGTGACCCACGTCGGGCAGGAGCCGCCCGCGGAGGGGATCGCCTACGCGACGATCCGCGCTCTCGACTAGGGCGCCCTTAGAGTCGCGCGGGCGAGTGAGTTAGACTAGCCCGCCATATGCGCGACCCCTCTCCGAGGGCGCCTTTCGACCAAGGTCTCTTCCTCAAGCACTTCAACAAGGGCAAGGCCTTGTATGACGAGAAGCGCTACGAGGAGGCGGAGCGCGAGCTCGAAGAGGCGTACCTGCTCCGCCCGCGCGACCAGAAGGTGTTGAACCTCCTGGGCCTGGTCTACTTCAAGCAGGACAAGTACGAGAAGGCCGAGGAGGTCTATCGCAAGCTGGCCGCGGAGAGCCCCGACGCCCACACGCTCTTCTACAACCTCGGTCTCATCTGCTTCAAGCTCGGGCGCCTCGAGGAGGCGGAGACGGCCTTCCTGAAGGCCCTGGAGCTCAACCGCGACAACCCCAAGATCAACTTCTACCTCGGGTCGATCTACGAGCGGCTGCACCGATTCCAGGATGCGATCTACCAATACCGTCAAGCCGGCGCGAACCTCATGGTGCGCCGCGTCGAGGACAAGATCGCGGCCGGCCGGCCGGGGACGTCCGCGAAGTCGCCCGCGGGGTCGGGCGACACGAAGCCGGTGCTGGGCCGCCCCGGGGTGAAGGCCAAGCCGGATGACACGGCGGAATTCCTGGCCAAGGACGTGGCGCGCGGGTTGGAGGAGATGGAGAACACCCTGCCTCCCAACCGGACGCTACGCCCGGTGAGCGACGTCCTCCTCTCCCCCAGCGCCCCGCGGCGCAAGGTCGACACCGACACCGCGCGCTTCCGTCTGCCGCCTGGGCTTACGTCCGCTCGTTCCACCGCCCCCGGGGATGGCTCGGCCTCGGCCGACGCGCACCCGAGCGAGCACACGTTGCCGCCCCGCCGCCCGGAGACCTTCCGCTTCCTCGAGAACAACCTCATGGAGATCGACTTCTCGGGAAAAGTCTTCATCAAGCAGGGCACGATCTATTCTTACGGCGGGAACCTGACCTTCTGGGTGAAGGACCGCCGGCCGGGCGGGCAGCCCGCCCTCGTCATCATCACCGGTACCGGCAAGGTGATCCTGACCGACAAGGACCGCGAGGTCACCTTCATGCAGGTCCAGGACGAGACGATCTTCATCGAGCCCGGGCACCTCCTCGCCTGTGAGGAGAGCCTCACGCCACGGTACATCCCGGTGGGAGCGGAGACCTCCGGGCTCGAAGTGCTGGCGCTCGAGGGACGCGGCATGGTCGCGCTCTCGGTGGCGAGCAAGCCCCTCGCCCTTCCCGTGACGCCCGACCTGCCCGTATCCGTGCCCGCGTCGTCGGTGATCACCTGGAGCGGAGGATTGACCGCGCACATCATCGACGACCAGCAGATCTACGCGGTGATGACTCCGTCGGCCGGTGCGCGTCCCGGCCCCGTCATCCGCCTCGAAGGGACGGGCCGCGTGCTCGTCGAGCAGGGAACGGCGTGAACCCGCCTCCCATCGGAGAGGCGCTCGACGCCGCCTGGACCGTCTTCAAGAAGGACTACGCGGCGATCCTCGTCGCGACCCTGTGCGCGCTGCTCCTCGGCCTCATCCCCCTGGTGGGCGGCGGCCTGGCCATGGCCGGCCTCTTTCGGGTGAGCCTGAAAGCGCTGCGCGGCCAGACCCCGGAGCCCGAGGACGGATTCATCGGGCTCAAGGCTCCCGTGGACCACATCGTGATGGGTCTCTTGCAGATCGCGGGGCTGCTCGCCTGCTGCGTCGGCGTCTACTTGACCCAGGCCGTCTTCTTCCCCGGGACCGCCCTCATCCTCGAGAAGGGGATGGACTGGAACCGCGCCAAGGACGTGTGCATCGCCCGGATCTGGCCCAACTGGGGGCCCTGGACGTTGTACACGCTGGTGGCGGGGCTGGTCGGTGCCTCCGGTGCGATCGCATGCGGGATCGGGGCCGTCGCGACCATTCCCCTCGCCGGCCTCATGCTCGCGTACGCGTACGACCGCGTCATCGCCCCCGCGGTCTAGCGCGGCCGAGCGTCCCCGTGAGGGCGACGCACCACGGCGGCGACGCCCCGCTACGAGCGCAGACCGACGGTCGCTATCGCACCACGCGCGTGCCCGCGATCTGATCGCCGTAGCGGACGCCGTCCGAGCGCTGCGTGATCTGGATCAGCTCGTAGATGGCCGCGGCCAGGCCGATGAGCATCCCGAGTATCAAGATCGGGAGCAGCAGGCACCTCACCACGTCCCCGAGGCAGGGCACGAGGCCGAGAGTCGAGGAGATGACCCCGAGGACCGCGCCGATGGCGAAGATGCCGTTCCGCTTCGCGGATTCCATGACCCCGATGGGCGTCCCCGTCACCGTGACCACGCGGATGTTCTGGAGCGCCTTGCCGATACTGCGGTTGCCCGCGGTGAGGTCACGGCCCAGGATGTAGGCCAGGGTCACCAGCGCCCCCAGGAAGCTGATCACCCGCGGCAGGTAGACACCCACCATCGAGCTGGAGGTGGCGCTCGTGAAGACGAACCCCAATATCGCGCCCACGATGGCGAAGACGATGCCGATCGCGATGAACACGGCGATGTCGATGCCGGCGGCGATGTAGCGCTTCTGCTGCAGGTCACGATCCGTCATCGGTTCTCCCCCTCATGTGTTGCATCTTCGCAAGATCGAACGAGCCACCCGGCGCGCCTTTAGCGCAGCGCGCCCGGAGGCAGCGACATCCACCACACGACCGCATTGACCATGAACGCCACCGGCAGCAGGATGAGGACGACGGCTCCCATCCGGCGCAGCCATTCCACTCCCGCCCCGGTCAGGGTCAGCAGGCTGGCCGCGGCCAGCGCCCAGGCGGCCAGGCCCGCGAAAGCGCCCAGCGGATTGGCGGCGGCGGCCGCGCTCCAGCGTCCCCGCGACGCGTGGCCGAACGCTTCCGTTCCGCCGCAGCCCACGCAGGGCTGGCCGGTCTGCCGCCGGAAAGAGCACACGTAGGGCGCCGGCGCCCCCCGGCCCAGGGAGACCGCCTCCATCCGCTGCGCGGCCTGCAAGGACCCCGCGCCTCCCAGCCAGAGCGCACCGCCGCACACCACGAACACGAAGGCGGCGAGCCCGCGCCAGGCGGCGTCGCGAGCCGTCATGCGCCCCCGACCGCCTTGAGGGCGACGGGCAGGAGGGCGGGATCGTCGGACGAGACGAGGGTCACCGCGTCTCCGCGGGCGACGACCGCCATGAGCCAGCCCGACCGTGCGAAGAGGGCCGCGCCCTCCAGGTTCTTCCGCGCCCCGTGCGTCCGCTCGAGACGCCGAAGGGCCGTCTCCTGGAACTCGCGCGCGTCCTCCACGCGATCCCACTCCGTCCGCCACACCAGCAGGGTCCGGCCGCCCACATCCCAGGCCCGATAGGCGTCACCACCCCATCCGGCCGCGGCGCGCTCGACTTCGTCGCCCGTCGGCGGCGGCGGCGTGCCCGCGGGGACCGCCGGCGCGTCCTCTTCCGAGCCCGCGGCGAGGAAGGTGCGCGTGAACAGCTCCCCCAGCACGCCTTCGTCGAGCACGCGGCCATGGGGCGGCGCGTAGCGGATGCTCACGGTCCGTGGCGGCTCGTGCGCGAAGAACTTCTCCGGGTGGAGCACCTGCTCCATCGACGTAGGCGGAGCGCTCCAGGCCGCCTTGAGGGCGTCCCAACCCCCCCGCTCCTGCAACGCGCGCGCGAAGTCACGTCCGACCAGGTACGGGAGCACGAGCTGGTCGCGAACGACCGCGGGCACTCCGGGGACGGGCGGGGTCGGCCAGGAGAGCTGCGACAGGTCGCCCGCGCTCCCCAGCGCGCTGCCCGCGAGCCGTTTCATCAGGAAGCGCTCCATCACGAGGGTGGCGTCCCCTTCGAGCAGGCTCACGAACGCCAGCCGCCGGTCGTCGAAGTCCCCCACCGCGTCCGGGAGGATGCGGTGCACGTCGGCGTACTGGTCCTGCAGCGCGTGGCGCAGCTCGTGGGAGAGGACGAGCTGGTTGGCGGGCGTGAGCGTGCGGTCCTCGCTGACGGCATAGAGGCGCTTCTTGCCCGGACGCTCGTCGTAGAAGCCGGCGATGTTCTCCTCCAGGACGCGCGCGCGTACGGCGCGCAGGTCCGTCCCCACGGGCAGCAGGTCGAAGGCGATGAGGGTGCGCTGATCGGCCAGGGCCCGCGCCGGAGGATACTCGTCGTCGAGCACGTCCTTCAGGTACTTTCTGAGCTCGGCCGGACTCAGGTAGTCGAGAGGAACGGGAGCGCGGAAGGTCACCCCGCCCGCTTCCGCGACTTCGTCCTGCAGCTCCGGCGCCGTGACCTCCTTGAAGCCGAGGAGGCCGCCCAGCACGGCGTTGATGAGGTCGGTGGGATCGGGAGGGCGCTCCTGCGCGGCCGCCCCCGCCGCGGCGCCCAGGGCCAGGGCGACGAGGCATGCGATGAGCGACCACGCCCCCGCGCGACGCCATCCTCGCCGGGCGCTCAAGACCGCACCAGCGCCGGCAGCGCGGCCACCAGCCCGCGCGCGGAATAGAGCCCCTCGATCTCACCGCGCGACGAGTACCAGCAGGAGCGGCAGGTATTGGCGTCGCTCACCCCACGCAGCCGCGGCACGACCTGGCTCCAACTCTCGCGCGTGAGATCGCCCACGCGATCCTCTTCCCCCTGGAACTCGACGCATTTCGAGATGCGCCCGCGATGGTCGACGTTCACGAAGGCCCGCCCCGCCTGGCAGCCGCCGACTCCGGACGACAGCGCTTCGTCGAAGCGCGCGAGATAGCGCGCGCTGCTGCGCAGGTTGCGGTGCGGGCCCTTCAAGGCCAGGAGGCGCGCGGACAGCCCGGCCTCCTTGCCGCCCAGGGGGAAACCGGGTTCCACCGTCACCGAGGCGCCCCGCTCCGCGGCCGTGCGGAGGAGGGCCTCGAGCCCGTCGAGATCGTCCAACGACCACACCTGTACCTTGACGTTGACGCGCTGCGTGCCGCGCGGGCGCTCGGCGGCGAAGGCGGCCACCGCCTCCATGGCACGGGCGTGCGCGCGCGGGAGGCCGGCCGCCTCGTCGTGCCGATCGGGGAGGGCGTGGTGCAGGCGCACGGTCGCGCCTTCCAGCCCGGCCGCCCAGACCGCCCGCGCCTTCTCGCGCGTGACGAGCCATCCGTGCGTGGTCAGGAGCGGATAGTGACGTACGGCCACGATGCGCACGATCTCCGCGAGGTCGGCGCGCAGGAAGGGCTCACCCCCGGTCAGGCTGACCAGGAGGGCGCCGGCGCTGGAGAGCGCCTCCGCCACGCGTGCGCAGCCGGCGAGGTCGAGCTCCTCGTCCGCTCCCTCCAGACGGTGCTCGCAGAACATGCAGTACGAGGCACACCGCCGCGTCAGCTGCCACGAGCACCAGATGGGGCGCCGCCTGAGGAAGGCGCCGGCCAGCCGCAGGGCCTTGCGGCTCATTTCACCTCGACCACGTCCTTCGGGAGCTTGAGCTCGAAGGCCGTCGAAGGCAGCGGACGGTTCACGACCACGTCGTCGAAGCGGATGGTCGAGTAGTCTCCCGTCGGCTCCGTGAGGCGCGTCTGCACCGGGATGACCCGCGCCTTGTCCACCCAGAGCCGGATGGCGGAGAAGAGCCCGCCGCCGGAGCGGGGCCTCAGGTCGAGGACGTAGGCCGGGATCGCTCCCACCTTCTCCTCCGGAAGCAGCGTCACCTCGTACTTCTTGCCGAGGTCGGCCGCCCCGGGTCCGAAGCCCACGAGCAGGTCCGCCTCGCCGTGCGCGGGGCCACGGAAGACCTGCTTGGTCTGCGGCACGTAGCGCTCGAACGTACCGTCCCGGATCATCATCACGCCGGGCTGGGGCGAGACGTAGTCCCAGCGCATGCGGCCCGGGATCTGCAGCGAGACGTTTCCGTGCGTCTCCTGCTTCTCGCTCAGCAGGGTGAGGACCTTGGTCTCCACGAAGGCCGCCTGCATGGTCTTCAGCCCGCGTCCGGCCGTCTCCAGCGCCTTGAGCACGGCGGACGCATCCGAGGCGCCGGCCGGAGGCGCCACCAGCAGGAGCGAGAGGGCGAGGGCGGTCACGGGCCGGTCACCATGGGATCGCCCAGCCAGCCCGGCGGGACGAGGAAGATGAAGAGGAGGAAGAGCACGCAGAGGACATCGTACGGCAAGGACCCGCGTCCGTAGTCCCACAGCAGCAGGCGCGACGCGGGCAGGAGCCTCATGTCCCCGCCCCCGTCACGAGCTGGGGCAGGATCCCGTGACTCAGCACGCGCCCGTCCTTCATCTCGATGATGCGGTGCGCGACCGCCGCCGCCTCCGGGTTGTGCGTGATCATCATGATCGTCTGGCCGAGGCGCCGGTTCAGGTCCTGGAACAGCTCGAGGATCATCATGCTGTTGACGGAGTCGAGGTTGCCGGTGGGCTCGTCCGCGAGCACGATCGCGGGATGGTTGACCAGGGCGCGCGCGATCGCGATGCGCTGCTGCTCCCCCGCGGAGAGGTCGAGCGGCTTCATGTCCATCTTGTGCGGCAGCCCGACCATCTCGAGCAGGCGCACGAGCTCGTCGCGCGGGGGCACGCCGTTGCCCTGGATCTGGCGCGCGATCTCCAGGTTGCCGCGAACGGTGAGGGTCGGGAACAGGTTGAATCGCTGGAAGACGAACCCGATCTTCTGGCGGCGCACGGCCGTGCGCTCGAAGTCGCCCGCCGCCGAGACCTCGACGCCGTCCACCACGATGCGGCCGGACGTCGGGCGCGCCAGGCCGCCCAGGAGATGCAGGAGCGTGGACTTGCCGCAGCCGGAGGGGCCGATGATGGCGACGAACTCACCCTTCTGGACCTGGATTGTGGCGCCGCGCAGCGCCTGCACCTCCACGTGCCCCACGTGGTAGACCATCCGCAGGTCGACCGTCTCCAGGATGTGCGGGTTCATCGCACCTCGACCACGGTGTAGCCCTCGGGCGTGCGGGGGGTGAAGGCGCGCTCCGGCGCGGGCACGTTGCGCTCGACCTTGTCCAGGCGCAGCGAGGCCTCGTAGCCCTGCGCCGGACGGCGGATGTCGATCTGGTGGGGCTGGCCGGCCGTCCAGGCGGACAGGGCCACGTCCGTCTCGACATCCCCGCGCTCGTCATAGCGGCGCAGCCGGATCGGCTCGAGGGTGTCGCGATCCACGGAGACGCGCCGGCGGGCGACCCCGCGTCCCCGCGAAGGGGCGCCCAGCGTGAGCGTGAACGACTCGCGGTCCGCATCGAGGAGCACCGTCTCGCCCGCGCGCGGGGCCAGCGGCTCCGGGAGCAGCGCCGACGTGACGTCGGACGGGCGCAGCGCCTGATAGGGCGCGTCCTCGGTGCCCGCATCGCGCGCCTCGCCCGTGGCGGCGCCGGTCCAGACCGTCTTCTTCGAGGGCACCTGGAACCAGAATCGCTCGCCGTCGGACACGACTTCGATGGCCGTGATCACCGACACCGAGCCCTTCAGGTACAGCCTTCCCCCGCGAGTGGCGATCACCCGCACGCCGAGGGTACGGCCCTTTCCCGTCCGCCGGTCGTGCACGTCGAGGTTTCCGGAAGCGCTCACGGTCGTCCCACTCTCGCAGTACGAGTCGTACGCGGCCAGGACCTCGTCGAGGGTCGCCGCCCGCAGCGGCTTGAGAGGGGCGGCAGGAGGCGCCGGCCTCGCTGCGGTGCATGCGGCGGCGCCCAGGCCCAGGAGTGGCAGCACGACCCGGAAGGCAATGCTAGCCAAAGGCTTCCGGGGGGTCAACACGGGTCCACCTCGAGCCCCCCGGGGCCCCCGCGCCGACCCCAGGTCCGCGCCCCGATGCCGAACTGCGTGACCACCGCCGCCACCGTCTCGAGGTGCGCGGTCACGACGTTCGTGCTCACGCGCCCGCCGCCGCCTGAGATCGCGAGCGGAACCGCGAGCTGATCGGCCAGGTGCGGGTCGACCGCGGCGTCGGTTTCGAGGAACGCGAGCAGCGTGCGCGCGGCACGGTCTCCCAGCACCTCCGCCCGAACGCCGCGCTCGCCGAGGAACCCGAAAGCGGCGCGGCTCTCCTCGAACACGGCCTCCAGGAGCAGGAACGATCCGGGAGACGCGGCGGGGACGTCCAGGACTTCCCACCGGCTCTCCAGGCGGCGCGCTTCCCAGAGCCGCTCGTGTGCGGCGTCCGCCTGCCGCCGCTCCACCTCGCCCTTGATCTTCCCCGCTCCCGAAGTCCCGACGATCTCCACCAGCGCCCCACGATTCTCGAGGCTCAAGGCCGCCGGACGCGGCCAGGGCGGCACCTCCGCCCGGATCTCGCCGCCTCCCGGCGGATAGAAGCCCGCGCGAGCGAGCTCGAATCGGGGGCGGAGGCCGAGGCGCGCGACCACCGCCGCCCAGTGGCGCGCAAGGTAATGGTAGGACGGACTGCTGGGCACGTGCGTCCCGCCCGTGACTTCGACGTGGCCTCCCTCCGCGGTCGTCGCGAGAGGCGCCACGATCGTCTGCAGCACCAGGCTGGCCGCCCCGGCGGTGGCGATCTCGAATCGGAAGCGGCCTGAGGTGAGCGCTCCCGGCTCGAACCGCAGATCCGGCGACCCGTCATAGGCGCCGCCGACCTTGGCCTGGCAGACCAGCGAGGCCGCGCGCACCGCGGCCAGGTGCTGAGGCCGCAGCCCGGGCCGGGCGCGTCGCTCGCGGATCTTGGCGATCTCGAATCCCTGGCCGGTAACCGCGGAAAGGGCGAGCGCGGTGCGAAGCACCTGGCCGCCTCCTTCGCCCTGCGCGCCGTCGATCGCGATCAGACGCGACATTGCCGCCAACGAAGTCGGTGTCGAGCGCGCCGGCTCTGGACTCGGCGGGGACGAAGTAGCCCGGAGTCGCTTCGAGGCTGCGGCCGCAGCGCGGATCGGCGTGGGCCAGCAACGCGGCCTTCGCCGTCAGGTACGTCTCGGCGGCCAGGAAGCGCTCGACCGGCACCACCATGCCCCGCGGCCCCGGCCTCTCGAAACGCACGCGGAGCACCGGCTGCAACGCCTCCGCGTCGAGGTCCTCGCTCCAGGCCTCGGCCGTCTCCGGCACCCACACGGAGGTGTCTTCCACCGTCACCGTCCGAGCGTGCCTCGTCTCCATGAAATGGCACCAGAGCTCGAACTCGGCGGCGGGGATGTAGCGGAGCGCGAGGGCGGGATCCTCGTCGCCGCCCTCGAGATGGCACCTCACCATCGGGACCTTGCCGTCCGCGCTCATGCGGCCCGGGAAGTGCACGGCCCATGCCGGTCACGGCGCCCCGTCACATCTGATGAAGACAGGCATGTTAGCGCTCGCTATCGGCCAGAGCCGCCGGAGGCGGGCGTCTTTCCTGTTACGTTTCGGAACGGCCGGTACCAACGCGCTTCGTACTCCTCGGCCCCGCCCACGACGACCCGATCCGTGGCATCGGTGAGGCGCTGGGTGCGATTGGCAGGGGCGCCGCATTGCATGCAGATGGCCAGGATCTTGTCGACGTACTCCGCGACGGCCAGGATCTGCGGCATGGGATCGAAGGGCCGCCCCATGTAGTCCTGATCGAGGCCGGCCACGATCACGCGCACGCCCCGATCGGCGAGCCCGTTCACGACCGCCACGAGCCCGGCGTCGAAGAACTGTCCTTCGTCGATGCCGACGACCTCCGTGCGGTCGTCCATGTGCTGCAGGATCTCCTGCGAGCACTTCACCACCTGCGAAGGCATCTTCATGTCGCTGTGGCTGACGATGTGGTCGGTCGCGTAGCGGTCGTCCACCTTCGGCTTGAAGATCTGGACCCTCTGGCGCGCGATCTGCGCGCGGCGCACGCGCCGGATCAGCTCCTCGCTCTTCCCGCTGAACATGCTGCCCGTCACCACCTCGATCCACCCCGACCCCGGCCGCGAGAACCGGTTCATTCGTAGGCGGCCTCGTTGTAGAACGGCGCGAGCGCGTTGATGAGCGCGATCTCGAAGGAGCGGGTGCGGTCGAAGAGGCCGCCGGTCAGCACGCCCCAAGCGCCCTGGCGGCTGCGCACGTCGTGCTCGCGCGCGAAGGCGTCGATCACCTCCGCCAGCTCGACCCCGTCCGTCACCACCCGGTCGAGCAGCGGACGAGGCACCTCGATGGCGCCCCCGCAGCCGTGCGCCCCGCGCCGGCCGTCGGTGACGTAGGCCCACGACATCAGGAAGCCGCGGCGGCCCAGGGGATCCGACCGCCGCAGGTCGATGCCCCCTTCCATGCCGATGGCCATGTCCGCGGTCCGGCCCTGGGTCTGCAGCGCTTCCACGGCCAGATGGGCGCGCGAGCGGGCTCCGTCGAGCAGCTCGTCGAGGGAGAGCGGCATGGGCGGGGTCCCGCCGGCGGTGACGTCCACGGCCACGATCTCGGCGCGCGCGAGCTCGCTCGCCCGCTCGCCGAGCTGGGCGAGGACGCGCCGCACCGCTTCCACCTTGGGTCCGCGGGTGCTGCCGACGGCGACGATCACCGGCTGACCCGCTCGACGTACGAGCCGGTGCTGGTGTCGATCCGGATGCGCTCCCCCTCCGAGATGAACGCGGGCACCTGCACGATGAGGCCGGTCTCCATCTTCGCCGGCTTGCCCACGTTCGAGACCGACCCGCCCTTGATGGACGGCTCCGTCTCCATGACCGTCATGTCGACGGTCTGCGGCAGCTCGATGCCCACCGGCCGGTCCTCGTACATCTCGATCTTGAGCTTGATGTTCGGGATCAGGTAGGGGACGGCGTCGCCGAGCACCTCGTCCGAGAGGCCGATCTGCTCGAAGCTCTCGTTGTTCATGAAGTGGTACATGTTGCCGTCCTGGTAGAGGAACTCCATCTCCGTCTCGTCCAGGATGGCACGCTCGACCATGTCCACGGAACGGAAGCGGTGGTCGCTGATGGCGCCCGTCTTGAGGCTCTTGATCTTCGCTTGCACGAGGCCGCGCAGGTTGCCCGGCGTCTTGTGCTGGGCTTCTACGACCCGATACAGGTCGTTGTCGTGCTTGATGCACATCCCGCGCTTGAGCTGTGTGGCCTGAATCATTACGCTGTCCTCCGCGCCAGACGGAAACCCTCATTATAAAGGGGTTGCGCGGCGCCGAACAAGCCCGGGCTAGACGCTGCGATCGATTTCGAGGCCGCGCAGGTCGAGCCGGAAGGGCACCGGCTTGAACCCCGCGGCGTGCAGCGCCGCCTCGATGCCGGCGCGCCGCCCCGGGGTGGCCCAGACCGACACCATGCCCCCGCCGCCCGCGCCGCAGACCTTGGCCGCTCCCCCCGCGGACGCCGCGGCCTCCCGGATGCGATCGATCTCCGGCGAGGACACGCCCGGGGCCAGCCGGACGCGCGACTGCATCTCCGCGGACATGAACGCGCCGACGTCGTCGTAACGTCCCGTGACCAGCGCCTCGCGCGCCCCCTTGGCCGCCGCGACGATCTCGCCCAGGCACTTGCGGACGTTCTCCTGGCCGTCGATCTGACCCTTGAAGACCTCCCAGTTGTTGAGGCCGGAGAAGTGGCTCACGCCGGAATCCACGAGGATCAGGCATTCCTCGACCCGGGCGGGGTCGGTGGCCAGCTTCTCGACGCGCAGCTCGCCCGGCTCGAGATGGATGCCGAGCACGCCGCCGTGGATCGCGGCCAGGTAGTCCTGCACCCCGGTCGGCACGCCGATCGTCTGGGCTTCCGCGTCCCGCACCACCGGCCAGAGCCCGTCGGGGTCGATCTTCCGGTCGAAGGCGGCGCACAGGGCGGCGGCCACGGCCACGGACAAGGCGGAGGAACCGCCCAGCCCAGATCCCGAGGGCACGCGAGACTGCGTCACGACCTTCACGCCCCTCTCGATGTCCAGCGCACGGAGGATGTGGGCGACCAGCGACAGCTCGCCTCCGACGAGGACCTCCGAGACGTCGCGCCCTTCCGCCTTGCGCAGCGTGTCCTTGGATTCGATGCGCACGCCCTCGTGATCGGTCTCGACCCGGCACCAGGCCCGGCGATCGATGGCCGCGTTGACGGTCACCGCGCCGGGATGGAACAGGTACAGCGGCCAGATGTCGAGGGTTCCGCCGGCCAGGTCGATACGGGTGGGCGCCGTCGCTTCGACCGTGCGCGGGCTCATGGAAGGCGCTTCGTCCCCGCTGTTACCATTGGCACCCATGAATCCTCCCACGGACTGCCCTCGTTGTGGCCAGAAGGCAGTCGCGGAGGCCGCAGGTCCATGGCACGACCTTCCACGGCGCCTGGGAGGCATGGCAGCAACGCTTCCGCCAGCAATACGGAAGTGGCTAGAACACGCGCAGGTCGAACGGCAAGCGCGCGATGACGTCGCCGCGCGACATCGCGGCCACCCACCGCGCGAGCCGCCGGACGTCCAGGGGCAGGGCGATCCGCGCCTCCCATTCGCGAGTTCCAGATGGATCGGGCCCAGGCGCCCGATCCCGACCGCGCGCGCGCCGATGCCCTCGTGCGGCGGCTCGCGAACCCGGCCTCCCTCACCACGGCCGACGTGCAGGTGGCGGAGGACCTCCTGGCGCGCCATCCCGACGAGCGGGCCTACCGCGACCTGCTCGAGGCGGCGCTGCTGGCTACGGCCGACCGGCAGCACAGCCAGCGGCAGTTCACCCAGGCCATCGCCTCTCTCCAGCGCGCCAAGGAGATCCAGCCCTCGTCGACGAGGCCCCTTCTGGGGCTCCTGCAGGTCTACAAGGACGTCGGCGACTGGGCGGGGGTAGAGGTGGCGGCGCGGGCCATCCTGAGCCTCGACGCGCGCAGCTTCGACGCCTGGGTCGGCCTGGGCTATGGCCTCATGAGGCAGGACCGCAACCGCGAGGCCCTGGAGGCCCTGCGCTCCGCCCTCGAGGTGCACGACGACACCACCGTCCGGCTCCTGATCGAGCGCATCCAGAAGGGCCTCGCGGACGAGCGCGGCATGGCCGAGCGCCACGTGTCCCATTTCAACGTGCGCTACGACGGCGAGGAGCACGAGGCGGTGGGCCGCGAGATCCTGCGCGCCCTCGAACGCCACTATGCCACCCTGGCCAGTGCCCTCGACTACGAGCCCGTGAACACCATTACCGTCATCCTGTTCACGAGCGCGGGGTACTACAACGCCAGCGGGGCCCCCGCCTGGTCGGGCGGGGAGTTCGACAACGTCGATGGCCGCATCCGCGTTCCCATCGGCGGGCTCACCACCAGCCTGACCCCCGACATGGATGGCACGCTCATCCACGAGCTCA
>WNFI01456092.1_pt1 | contig 16332 bp, 17 predicted proteins | sample 5400471 | NCBI WGS metagenome assembly WNFI01 (sample SAMN13153348, study PRJNA577476) | soil metagenome | isolation source: 100 cm saprolite on Douglas fir-dominated hillslope | place: USA:California | collected 2013-09-17 | reverse complement strand
CTTGACCTTCTCCCAGCTGCCGCTGCCCAGGCGGTCGATCACGGGGCGGGCCCCCTCCGCGCTCGCGTACTTCTGGATGCGGTCGAAGGCGTCCACCGGCACCTTGAGCTTGTCCCCGCCCTGGTAGACGAGGACCATGAACTCGCGGCTGGCCCCCCCCACGGCCAGCGTCTCCAAGCCCTCGAAGCGGCCGATGCCGTGGTCCTGGTGGACCACGAGGTCCCCGATCTTGAGGTCCCGGAAGTCGGAGACGAAGCTGCGCGCGCCGCGGCGGCCGCGGGGGTGGAGGTGGACCTCCTCCGGGAAGATGTCGCCGTCGGCGAGCACGGCCAGGCCGGCCTCGCCGAGCTCGAAGCCCCGGGAGAGCGCGCCCACCCGCACGTCCACCGAAGCGCCCTCGCCCAGGGGGACGCCGGCCTCCCGCAGAACGTCGCGAAGGCGGTCGGCGCGGCCCGTGTTGCCCAGGAAGAGGAGGGTGTGGCCGGACCCCGCGCGGAGGTCCGAGGCCAGCCGCCGGATGTCCCCCGCGTAGGAAGCCGCCGGCCGGCAGGCGAAGTGAAGCCCGCGGCCCTCGGGGTCGACCTCGCGGACCTCGAGGAAGGGGGCGGCGCGGAGGCGGGCGGCCAGGGCCGGGGCGCTCACCAGGGCCTCGTCCGGTTCCGGGAGTAGGCCCTCGCGCCGCCCGCGATCCTCGTGCGCGCGCTCGATATAGGACTGGGTCTCCGCGGCCACGGCTTCGGGCTCCACCACCGCCACCGGGCCGGGGGGCAGGTGCTCCCAGGGGGGTACGGTTGCCCCGGGCACGAGCGGCACGAGCTCCACGAGATCGTCCGGCACGAGTCCGCGGTCGAGCGTCTCCAGAAGAGCGGCCAGCTCGCGCCGGCCGGGAAAGCGCCGGGGAAGAAGGGAGCGCAGGGCGGCGGTCACGGAGCGGGTGGCGAAGACGTCGGAGAGGGGGAGGGCCACCAGCTCCTCCAGGGAGCCGACCGTGCGCTGGGTCTGAGGGTCGAAGCGGCGCAAGCTCTCCACGGTGTCGCCCAGGAACTCGATGCGAGCGGGGCTCTCGGCATCGGAGGGGAAGACGTCCAGGATGCCGCCGCGGCGGGCGACCTGGCCAGGGGCGGTGACGGGGTCCTCCCGCACGTAGCCCCCCTCCTCCAGCCCCTCGAGCAGGATCTCGGGCGTCATCTCGTCGCCCGCGCGCAGGGACAGGATGCGCGTCTCGAGAAGGGTGCGGGCGAGGGAGGGGCGGAGGAGGCCGGCCGGAGAGGCGACGAGGGCGAGGAGCCGGCCGCGGCCCCCGGCGTGGAGGGCGGCCGCCCGGCGCAGGGAAGCGTCCGCGTGGCGGGGCAGGCCCCGGAAGATGGGCGGCCCGGGCGCCGGGAAGGGCAGGACCGCGCCCTCGAGGCCCGCCTCCCCGGCCAGGGTGCGCAGGTCCGAGGCCAGCTCCTCCACGTCGAGCCCGCTCACGGTCTCGGGTTCTGGATGTGCTCGACGAGCGCGGTCGTGGAGTAGCCCGACCGCAGCTGGATCCGGACCACCCGCCCCCCCGCGGCCTCCACCACCTCCCGGCCCACGATGTCCGCGAGAGCCCAGTCCGCCCCCTTCACCAGCACATCCGGGAGAAGGGCGCGGATGACCTCCGCCGGGGTGGGCTCGTCGTAGACCACGACCCGGTCCACGGGCTCCAGGGCGAGCAGGATCTCCGCGCGCTCGGCGGCCGGGGTCAGGGGTCGCCCCGCACCCTTGATCTCGCGCAGGGAGCGGTCGGAGTTGATCGCGACCACGAGGATATCCCCCTCCGCGCGCGCCCCCTCCAGGAGCGCGACGTGCCCGGGGTGGAGGAGGTCGAAGCAGCCGTTGGTGAAGACCACCGTCCGCCCCGCCGCTTTCCAGGCCCGGCGCTCGTTCAAAAGCTCGGCCAGGACGGGCTCGCCCATCACGGCTTCAGGATACCCCGTCCCTTCCCCCTTCTGGGGGCTCGTTCTCGCGGAGCTCCAGCTCCGGGCGGGGGGCGGGGGGCTTGAGCACGGCTCCCCCCGAAAAGACCCAGCGGTGGTGGGGCCGGTAGACCCCCACATCCTTGACCCGGCTCTTCACCCGGAAGGAGTAGAGGCCCCGGTGGTAGTCGTAGGGGGTGCCGTCGCCCTTGTGGGCGGCCACGTCGAGCAGATAGGTCCCTTCCGTGAGGCGCAGATCCTCGAGGACGAGGGCGACCTCGGCCTCGCCCACGAGGTTTTTCGCCTGGTAGTCCTCGAGCAGGGTGTTGGTGCCGTAGACGGAGACGCCGTCGGTGGTGAAGAGTCCGAGGCCGAAGACGAAGTCCTGGACGGGGGCGGCCGCGCGCACGCCGAGGACGACGGTGAGGCTCTCCCCCGGCACGTACACGTGGCGCTCCCGGCCGCGGGCGTCCTTCAGGCGGACGCTCGTGATCTCGACCTCCCGGCCCCCCCAGCGGCCTTGCTGGTAGCGGGGGGTGGCGGGTGGCTCGCCCGCGGGCAGGGAGGGGGCGGGGGGCTGCGGGGAGACGGGGGGCGCCCCCTGGCCGCCGGCCAGGAGCGCCTCCTCTCCCCCCGCCACGTAGGTGAGGTAGGCATCCACCACCCGCTTGGGGTCCCCGCGGTCGGCCACCTTCCCGTGGCGCAGCCAGAGCACGTCGTCGCACATCTTCTCCACCAGGCCCAGGCTGTGGGTGACGAGAAGGATGGTCTTGCCCCGGCGGCGGAACTCCCCGATCTTGTCCAGGCACTTGCGGGTGAACGCTTCATCCCCCACCGCCAGGACCTCGTCGATGAGCAGCACATCGGGGTCCACGTGGATGGCCACCGCGAAGCCCAGACGCATGTACATGCCCGAGGAGTAGGTCTTCACGGGGGCGTCGATGAACTCCTCGAGCTCTGCGAAGGCCACGATGTCGTCGAAGCGCTCCTCCACTTCCCGGCGGGTCAGGCCGAGCATGATGCCGTTGATGGCCACGTTCTCCCGCCCGCTGATCTCGGGGTGGAAGCCCGCCCCCAGCTCGATGAGGGCCGACACCCGTCCGCGTACGGAGATGCTGCCCCGGGTCGGCTTGGTGATCCCGGCCATGAGCTTGAGGAGGGTGGACTTGCCGGAACCGTTCTCTCCGATCACCCCGAAGGTGGCCCCGGGGGGGATCTCGAAGGAGACCCCGCTCAAGGCGGTGAACGTCTGGTCGGGGGTGAGATCCGAGAGGAGGCTCCCGGTGAGCAGCGCGCTCTTCAGGGTCTTGAACTGGTTGCGGTGGAGGAAGCGGGGGTAGATCTTCGTCGCGTCCTGCGCCACCCCCGCCGGCTCGGCCCTCACACTTCCTCCGCCAGGGTGTCCCGCAGGCGGTCGAAGAGGAAGCCCCCGGCCGCGAAGCTCAGGAGCGCGACGAGGCCGGCCAGAAGCAGGCCCTTTCCGTGGTCGAACCGCCCGAAGAAGAGGATCTGCTGGTAGGAAACCAGGATGTGGGACATGGGGTTCAGGCGGAGGACGTCCCGCAGCCCACCCTGGACGTCGCCGTAGAAATACAGGATGGGGGAGCCAAAGAACCAGAGGTGGAGGACGTGGCCGAGAATGTTCTGGAGGTCGCGGAAATGCACGGTGAGGGCGGAGACGAAGAGGGCGAGGCCGAGGGTGAAGACGAACTGGACGAGGAGGGGCAGGGGCAGGAGAAGGGCCTCCGGCCCCAGCCGGCCCTCGTAGGCCAGGAAGGCGAGGAGGATGGGCAGCCCGAGCAGGAAGTGAACCAGGTTCGAGACCACCGTCACCACCGGCAGCACCTCCGCCGGAAAGAGCACCTTCTTTAGGAGGTTCCCCCCCGCGATGAGGACGCCGGAGGACTCCAGGAGCGCCGAGCTGAAGAAGGTCCAGGGAAGGATCCCACAGAAGAAGAAGAGGTAGTAGGGCTCCATGGTGGGGGAGCGCCGCCCAGGCAGGATGACGGTGAAGACGACGGTGTAGGTGAGGAGCAGGAGCAGGGGGTTGATGAAGCTCCAGAAGAACCCCAGGATGCTGCCGCGGTAGCGGGCCTTGAGGTCCCGGCTCACCAGGCTCTGGATGAGGAGGCGATAGCGGAAGATTGTTTGGATTTGACGCAGCATGATCCTTGCCGTCCGGGGCGCTTCCCCGGCCGCCCTCAGGCCCGGCGGTTGCGGGCGACGGCCAGGCGGGTCACGGCGCGCATGTACTCCCGATGGGCCTCCGCGTAACCGGCCTCGTCCTTGATGGACTTCATGCGCCCCTCCGCCCGCGAACGGGCCAGCTCGGCGCGGGCGGCGTCGATATCCTCGGCTCGCTCCCCGACCTCGGCCAGCACGTTCACCCGGTCGGGCAGCACCTCGCAGAAGCCCCAGAAGCACGCGACGTAGCCGCGCTCGCTCCCCTGCCGGTAGGTGAGTTCGCCCACCCCCAGCGTGGAGAGGAAGGGCGTGTGGCCGGGGCGGACGCCGAAATAACCGAGGGCGCCGGGAGCGATGACCTCGTCGACCTCTTCGCGCAGCAGGAGGCCCTCCGGCGTCACCACCTCCAGCACGATCATCTTGAAGCTGCGGATGGTGTCCGCGAGGGGGACGTACTTGCCGGGAATGCCCGTGAACTGCTCGGCCACGTGGAAGGGCTGGGACAGGAACTTCTGGATTTTGCGGGCCCGCGCCACCGTCAGCCTGTCGTCCTCGCTCAGCTCGTCGATGCCCAGGATGGCGATGATGTCCTGAAGGTCCTTGTACTTCTGCAGGATCTGCTTCACCGACCGGGCCACATCGTAGTGCTCCTTGCCCAGGATCCGGGGGTCGAGGATTCGCGACGAGGATGCGAGGGGGTCCACCGCCGGGTAGATGCCGAGCTCCACGATCTGGCGGGAGAGGTTGGTGGTGGCGTCCAGGTGGGCGAAGGTGGTGGCGGGGGCGGGGTCGGTGTAGTCGTCGGCGGGGACGAAGATGGCCTGCACGGAGGTGATCGAGCCCTTCTTGGTGGAGGTGATCCGCTCCTGCAGCTCCCCCATCTCCGTCTGCAGGGTGGGCTGGTAGCCCACCGCGGAGGGCATGCGGCCGAGCAGGGCGGAGACCTCAGAGCCGGCCTGGGTGAAGCGGAAGATGTTGTCGATGAAGAGGAGGACGTCCTTGCCCTCCTCGTCGCGGAAGTACTCCGCCACCGTGAGGCCGGAGAGGGCCACCCGCAGGCGGGCCCCCGGGGGCTCCGTCATCTGGCCGTAGACGAGCGCGGCCTTGCTCTTGGCGAAGTCCTTGATGTTCACGACCCCCGACTCCTGCATCTCCAGCCAGAGGTCGTTCCCCTCGCGGGTGCGCTCCCCCACCCCCGAGAACACGCTGACCCCGCCGTGCTTCTTGGCGATGTTGTTGATCAGCTCCATAATGATGACCGTCTTGCCCACCCCCGCTCCCCCGAAGAGGCCGATCTTGCCCCCCCTCAGGTAGGGCTCGAGCAGGTCCACCACCTTGATCCCGGTCTCGAACATCTGGAGCTCGGTGGACTGCTCGATAAGGGTGGGGGCCAGGCGGTGGATGGGGTTGCGCTTGGTCGCCCTCACCGGCCCCAGCTCGTCCACCGGCTCCCCCACCACGTTCAGGACCCGGCCCAGGGTGGCCGGCCCCACGGGCATGGTCATGGGTCCCCCGGTGTCGATGGCTTTCATGCCCCGGACCATCCCGTCGGTGGGGAGCATGCTCACGCCCACGCGACCGACGTTCTCACTCACCATGCTCTCCTGATCCGAGGGGGACAAAACCGAGGGTCCTGCCTCCAGGGTCGGCCCGACGGCTCCCACCGTCGCGCCTCCCCGTACGGGGGGTTCTTCCGGACATGCCCGAGCCTCACGAAGGCGCGCCCGCTCCCGACACCACCTCGATGATCTCCTTGGTGATGGCGGCCTGGCGGACTTTGTTCATGTGCAGGCTCAGGCGGTCGATCATGTCGGCGGCGTTGTTGGTGGCCGCGTCCATGGCCGCCATGCGGGCCCCGTGCTCCGCCGCCGCCGACTCCAGGAGGGCCCGCCAGACCTGGACCTCCACGTGCTTGGGCAGGATGTCCGCGAAGATCCCGGCCGGCTCCGGCTCGTAGAGGTAGTCGAGGGGGGGCTCGGTGGGTTGCAGGACCAGCCTCTCCACGGGGAGGAGGCGCTCGACCACGATCCGCTGCTGGACCACGGTCTTGAACTCGTTGTAGAGAAGGTAGACTTGATCCACCTCGCGGCGGGTGTAGCCCGCGATCAGGTCCGCCGCGATCTCGCGGGCGGAAGCGTAACGCAGGGCCTGGAAGATCCCCACCCGCTCGAAGCGCACCTTTACCTTCCGGCGCCGGAAGAAGTCGCGCCCCTTGCGTCCCACCAGCCCCAGGGACAGGTCCCGCTGCCCCCGCTCCCGAAGAAAGCGGGTGCCGGTGCGGATGATGTTGGCGTTGAAGCCGCCGCAGAGCCCCCGGTCCGCGGTCACCACCACGAGCAGGATCTTCTCGTCCCCCCGCTCCTCGAGGAGGGGGTGCAGCTTGGGGTCGGCGCGGGAGGCCAGGCTGTTCAGGACCTCCATCATCTTCCGGGCGTAGGGGCGGGCCGCGAACATGGCCTCCTGGGCGCGGCGCAGTTTGGCCGCGGAGACCATCTTCTGGGCCTTGGTGATCTGCTGCGTGCTCTTGACGCTGCGGATCCGCCGCCGGATGTCGTGGAGGGCAGGCATGGGGAAAAGCCGCTCAGGCGGGGGTCGCGGCCTGGAAGACCCCCGCGAACTCCTGGAGGGCGGCCTTCAGGCGGTCGGTGAGCTCGCCCTTGATGTCCTTCTTCTCCGCGATGTCCTTGAGCAGCGTCGGGTGCCGGCCTTCCAGGAAGGGGTAGAGCTCCCTCTCGTAGCGGCGGCCCTCGGGGACGGGGAACCCGTCCAGGAAGCCGTTGGTGGCGGCAAAGATGATGCTGACCTGCTTCTCCACGGGCAGGGGATTGTACTGGTCCTGCTTCAGGATCTCGGTCAGGCGCTGGCCCCGGGCCAGCGTGGCCTGGGTGGACTTGTCGAGTTCGGAGGCGAACATGGAGAAGGCGGCCAGCTCGCGGAACTGGGCGAGGTCCAGCCGCAGCCGGCCCGCCACCGCCCGCATGGCCTTGATCTGGGCGGAGCCGCCCACCCGTGAGACGGAGTTCCCCACGTTGATGGCGGGCCGGATGCCGGAGTTGAAGAGATCGGATTCCAGGAAGATCTGCCCGTCCGTGATGGAGATGACGTTGGTGGGGATGTAGGCGGAGATGTCTCCCGCCTGGGTCTCGATGATGGGCAGGGCGGTGAGGCTGCCGGAGCCCTTCGCGCTGTTCAGCTTGGCCGCGCGCTCGAGCAGGCGGCTGTGCAGATAGAAGACGTCGCCGGGGTAGGCTTCCCGTCCGGGGGGACGGCGCAAGAGCAGCGAGATCTCCCGGTAGGCGGCGGCGTGCTTGCTGAGGTCGTCGTAGACGCAGAGGGCGTGCTGCCCCTTGTCCCGGAAGTACTCGCCGATGGCGCAGCCCGCGTAGGGAGCAATGTAGAGGAAGGGGGCGGGCTCGGAGGCGGAGGCGGAGACCACGATGCTGTGCTCCATGGCCCCGAACTCCTCGAGCGTCCGCACCACCTGGGCGACCGTGGACTGCTTCTGGCCGATGGCCACGTAGATGCAGATCACGCCCTGGCCCTTCTGATTGATGATGGTGTCCACCGCCACCGCGGTCTTGCCGGTCTGGCGGTCCCCGATGATGAGCTCGCGCTGGCCGCGGCCGATAGGCACCATCCCGTCGATGGCCTTGATTCCGGTCTGGAGCGGCTCGCGCACCGGCTGGCGGTCCACCACCCCGGGGGCCAGCCTCTCCAGGGGGAGGAAGGCGCGGGTGGCGATGGCGCCCTTGCCGTCCAGGGGCTGGCCGAGGGCGTTGATCACCCGCCCCACCATCCCCTCCCCCACCGGGATGGACATGATCCGCTTGGTGCGCTTGACCTCGTCCCCTTCCTTGATCTCCGCGGACTCGCCCATGAGCACCGCGCCCACCGAGTCCTCTTCGAGGTTCAAAGCGATGGCCATGACGCCGTGGGGCAGCTCCAGGAGCTCCCCCGCCATGCAGTGCTCGAGACCGTAGATGCGGGCGATGCCGTCCCCCACCGAGAGCACGGTCCCCACTTCGGAGACGTCCACCCCCGCGGAGAAGCCGGCCAGCTGCTCGCGGATGATCTTGGTGATGTCGGCGGCGCGAATCTCCATGACGCGTTCGATCTCCTAGTGCGGCCGCTCAGCGGCCATGGGCCAGGCTCTCGCGCAGGGCCTTGAGCTGGGACCTTACCGTCCCGTCGTAAGTGCGGCCCCCCATGCGCACGAGTATCCCCCCGAGCACATCCGGGTCCACGCGGCTCCTGAGCTCCACTTCATGCCCGCTCGCCTTCTCGAGGGCGCGGGCCAGGGCCCGGCTCTCGGCTTCCCCCAGGGGCGCCGCTCCCACCGCCTCCGCGGAGACCACCCCCCGGCGCGCGTTCCACAGCTCGCCGAAGGCGGCCTCGATCTGGGGCAGGAGCCCGATGCGGCGATTCTCCACCAGCAGCTCCAGCAGCCGCCGGAGGAGGGGGGAACCCTTGGCCTTGCCCCACACCGCCGCCGCCACCTTCTTCCTTCCCTCCGCCCCCACTCCGGGATGGGAGAGCACCGCCATGAGGTCCCGGCTCCCGGCCAGGAGGGCCACCGCCCCCTGCAATTCCCGGCGCAGGCTTTCCGGGGAGGTCCCCTCCGCCTTTTTCGCGGAAAGGGCCACGTCCAGGAGGGCGCGCGCGTAGCGTCGCGCCAGGGGGCGGCTGGCCGCCCTCACGCGCGCCCCGCTTCCCGGGCGGGAGCGGCACAAGCTCTCCCTAACTCCATGGCTGACAAGGGATCCATCCTGGTGGTCCGTCCCCGGGACGGGGGGACTCCGGAAAAACGCGGCAGCGTAACACGGGATCGGAGGGGGAGTCAAAGAACAGGAAACGCGTGCGGGAGAAGGGGCGGGCGCACCGGACCGCCCGGCCCGCCCCTAGGGAGGCTACGGCTTGGGCTTCTCCTCCTTCTTGGCCGGCGTCTCCTTCTTCACGGCCAGGGCTTTGGCTCCGGCCCCCGCCGCGGGTTTGGGCGTCCAGAAGTCGGGGTCGGCGGCCGCAAACTGCTCGGCGGGGCGGCTCATCCTCGGGTTCATGGCATAGAGATTGACCTGGCCTTCGGCCACGATCTCAGAGATGAGCTGCCGCCGGCGCTCCACCACGGTCGGGCCGCCCAGAGCGGCCTCCATGGCCTTCTGGTCGGCGTCGGCCCGCGCCAAGCCGTCGTCCACTTCCTTGAGCGAGCGGTAGGTGGTGAAGGTCAGGAACGTGCCGGTGGGGGCTCCTCCCACCACCTGGTATACCGCGGTGTGGGCGAGCATCGTGCGCCAGCTGTTCTGGACCTCGGCGTTCTGGCGCTCGAGCTGCTCCATCTCCGCCTTGGCGGTGGCGGTGCCCATGGCCTGCTCCCACGCGTGGTTGGAAGCTTCGAAGGCGGCGAAGGAGCCGTAGGGTGAAAGGAAGAGGGACACGTTCTCATCGCCGGTCAACGGCACCAGGCCGATCCAGCGGCTGGGCGCGGAAGTCCGATTGGCGAGCGCGGCGAAGCCCGCGGCTACCTTCTCGTTGGCGGCCATGCGGCCGGCCTTGACCTCCTCGCGGCTGATCGTGATCACGGGTGGCGGTCCCGACGCTTCTTGGGCGGCCGCTCCGGCCGCGCACAGCATGATGCCCAGAACGGGAAGTGACCTCGACATGGGGCCTCCTTGTGGGTCCGTAACGTTGAGCGGCGCGGGGGCCACGGGCCAGGTCCGGGCGCCGGGGGCTTCGGCAGGGTTGCGAGGGCGGGATTGTAGTGCGGGGGAGGGGTCTCGTCAACGGTTCCCCAGGGACGCTACCGACGGGGAAGCCTGGGGTCGCCCCTCAACCGCAGAGTCGAGCCTTGAACCCCCGGGCCCGATCGCGCGCAACCGTGAGGTCGGTTCCCTTGACGTCTTTCAGCCGAAGGTTCAGTCCTCCCCCGGGCAGGGAGGACACCTCCTTGATCCAGGAAACGTTGACGAGCGTGCTCCGGTGGATGCGGACAAACCTCTTCGGATCCAATTTTTTCTCGAGCGCGGCGATGCTGTAGTCGACGCAGTGTGCCTTGCCGTCTGCCATCCCGTAGGTCAGCTTGTCCTCGGCAACAAAATGCGTCACCCGCACGAGCTCGATGAAGCAGAGCCGGTCGCCGAGCCGCGACGCAATCCGCTCCGGATACGTGGGGGGGGGCGGCAGGGCCGCGCTCAGGTTCCTGAGCAGCGCTTGCAGGTCCGCGGCGGGGAATGCCCCGGGGGTCCGCAGCCGCTCTACTTTGGTCAGCGCCCGTTCCAGCTGTGCGGGATCGACCGGCTTGAGCAGGTAGTCCACCGAGTTCACGGCGAAGGCCCGCAGGGCATATTCGTCGTGGGCGGTCGTGAATATGATGACGGGCTGGACGGGCAGGCGGGCCAGCAGCTCGAACCCGTTGAGCCGCGGCATCTGGATGTCGAGGAAGCAAACGTCGGCGGGAGCCGTGGTGAGCGCCGCGACCGCCTCCTCCGGCTCGGTCGTGCTCCCGATCCCCTCCACGCGCCGGGTCTCCTCGAGAAGGCGCGCCAAACGCTCGAGCGCCAAGGGTTCGTCATCGACCAGGTAGGCGCGCAGGGTCATGATCGCGGCAACACCATCTCCACCACGCAGCGCCCGGCGCGCCGGCGGACGTTCAGGCGCGCCCGCGGCCCGAACAGGGCGTCGAGGCGCCCCACCAGGTTATCGAGGCCGTGGTCGGCGGGAATCGCGCTCAAGTCGAACCCGGGGCCGGTGTCCGAGACCTCGATGCGCAAACACCCGTTCTCGGAGGATCCCTGCACCCGGACCTCCCCGCCGCCCCGGAGCGCGGTGATTCCATGTTTCACCGCATTCTCGACCAGCGATTGAACGCTCAGGGGCGGCACCATGACCTCCCGCAAGTCCAGGGGAACGTCCACCGCTCCCCGCAGCTTGCCGCCGAAGCGCACCCTCTCGATCTCGATGTAGTCGTCGACCATGGCCAACTCTTGGCGCAAGGGGATGAGCGGCCGGTTGGTGTTGTCCAGGGACGATCGCAGCAGTGCGGCCAGCTTTCCCACCATCTCTTCGGCGCGCGCGGGCGCGGTCTTGATGAGCGAGCTTATGGAGTTAAGGGTGTTGAACAGGAAATGCGGATGAACGCGCGCTTCCAGGGAGCGCAGACGGGCTTCCGCGGCCAGGGTTCTCGTGCGCTCCGCGGCCAATTCCTGTTCGTGCAGTCGCGTCTCGACCTGCAGCAGGCGCTCCCGCAGGGAGGCGTATGAGAACACGCCCAGGCCAAATGCGACCGAGAAGAGCGTCGTCATGCGCAGGGTCCGGAAGTATTCCGCCCAGAAGGAGGGGAGGGCCGCGCCCGACATCCCCCACAGGAGCGTCTGCGCGGCCAGGCAGCCCAAGGCCGTAAACGCCATGCAGCCCAGGATGACCACCGGAACCAGGGGAAGCCGGCCCCGCGCCGCCCGATTGAGGACCCAGGGGAGAATCAAGGACGCCGGAAAGCCCGCCACGTTGCCGTAGACGAGCGCGTGCCCCCACGCCGTCCACAGATCCTTGGCCTCCGTCGCCTGGTTGGAGGCCATCTGGATCAGGGGCACCATCACGATCACGGCGAGGTTGATCCAGAGCAGAGCTGCTCCGCGGGCGCCCCCGGCAGCCTGAGCTCTCCCAGCACATCCTCGTAGAGGGTGGCGTACTCGATCTGCTGCCGGTTGAGCGAAACCCAGATCAGCCCCCAATAGTGGCTCCGGCCCTTCAAAGTCATACCACCATTCGCTATGTCAAGGGGGTTGAAGAAGGCGCGATACTCGATGACCGCACACTCCTGACCGTTTCTTGGCGAGCGCCCGATCAGCGTGAGCTCGACATCGCGGTTGTGGAAGGTACCCACTCCCGGCACCGTCACGTCATTGTTGGAGACCACGTGAAAGGGCTCGTTCGGCTTCAGGTGCGACAGCTGCTTTTCGCCGAAGAGCTCGAACATCTCCGTGTCCCAGACGAGATTTCGCTCGATCACCGCGGCGGGGGGAAACCCCTTGAAGAAATCCGGCTTCATGCTGTCCGAAAAGTCCCCGCGGCGGCGATAGCGGAAGCCCTCCATGAACTCGCGTTTTTGGGGGGGAGCCAAAGGCTCCGAGGCTCCCAGGGCCTCCGCGAGGCTAACGTTCGCCCAGGTCGCGTCTCCGCCGGGAAGATCGCGCGTATACTCGCCCCGCAGCCGCTGCCGCCGGGTGATCTGGCCCTTGGTATCCGAGGACGTGTAGTCGACGGTGAAGCGGTACGCCCGAGGAGCGGTCTCCTTGGCGTCCCCTCCCGCCGGCGAATTCCAGAGTGCGGCCAGCGAGCTGGCCGCGGCGCAGAGAACGATTGGCGTGATTTGCAAGAGCTCACCTCCCATGCGTATTCTCGGCCGCCCCCGCCCCCGCCCACACCCGCTTGTCGACGAAAGGCACCAAATCCAGACGAGCCGGCGCGTGGAGGGGATGAGGGGCCTTTCGGCCGGGGGAAGGGAGAGCCCCGGCGGCCGGGAATAGGGCCCGCCGCCGAGATGTAGTCTCCGCGGGGAGGGAACGGTGCGGACACCATTCGACCCGCGGGCGTATCAGATCGCGGCCCTGGCCGGCCTTTTGGCCTACGGCATGGCGGGCCTCGCGTTCGAGGTCTCGATCGCCCGCGTCGGCCTGTTGCTGGCCACGGCTTTGGCTACCCAATACGTGGGGGGGCGCCTGGCCCGCCTTCCCAGGTTCGATCCGAGAAGCGCCCTCATCTCGGGCTTGTCGCTCTGCCTGCTCCTGCGGACGAACTCGGAAGCCCTGGCCGCGGGGACGGCGGTGGTGACCATCGCCAGCAAGTTCGCGCTCCGCTGGAGGGGCAAGCACGTATTCAATCCCACGAACTTCGGCCTGGTCGCCATGATCCTGGCCACCCACGCGGTGTGGGTCTCCCCGGGACAGTGGGGGAGCGCGGCTTTCCTCGGCTTCCTGGTCGCCTGCCTGGGGGGAATGGTGGTGAACCGGGCGGCCCGGAGCGACGTCACCCTGGCCTTCCTGGCCAGCTACGGGGCCTTGCTCTTCCTCCGGGCGGGTTGGCTGGGGGACCCCATGAGCATCCCCCTCCACCAGCTCGAGAGCGGCGCCCTCCTCATCTTCGCTTTCTTCATGATCTCAGATCCGAAGACGACCCCGGACTCGCGGGCGGGCCGGGTTCTCTTCGCGATCCTGGTGGCGGCGGGCGGCGTTTTTGTCCAGTTCCGCCTCTACCGGCCCAACGGCCTGCTCTGGTCGCTGGTCGCGCTCTCCCCCGCCGTGCCCCTCATCGATCGCTTGTTTCCGGGGTGTCGTTACCACTGGGTGGGCCGGGCCCGGATCCCGGCCCGTCCAAGGAAAGGAGTGGCCCATGCGCCGACTCTCGATTTGCTGCCTCAGCTTCCTCTTGGCCGGACCCGCGGCTGAGCGGGCCCAGGCTTTTTGCGGCTTCTACGTCGCCAAGGCGGACACCAAGCTCTTCAACCAGGCCTCCTCGGTGGCCCTGGTCCGCGACGGCGACCAGACGGTCATGACCATGGCCAACGACTATCAGGGCGACCTCAAGGAGTTCGCCATCGTCATTCCCGTCCCCACCTTCATCAAGCGGGAGCAGATCGAGGTCACGGATCGGGCGCTTCTCGACCACCTCGATGCCTACTCCTCCCCCCGGCTGGTCGAGTACTTCGACCCGGATCCCTGCCAGCGGATGGAAGTTGGAGGGGTGCTCGGCGGGGCCCCGATGGCGAGGAGCGCGGCGCCACACCGGGCGGACGAGAAGAGCCTGGGCGTCACCGTGGAGGCCCGCTACACGGTGGGCGAGTACGACATCCTCATCCTCTCCGCCCAGGAGAGCGGGGGCCTCGAGACCTGGCTCAAGGAGAACGGCTACAAGGTCCCCCCCGAATCGCCCAAGTTCATGCTTCCCGTCCGCCTGGGCACGGTCAACGCCAAGGGACCGCAGGAGCTCTTCGTCTATGCCTTGACCCGGAAGGGACGCGTGGAGACCACGAACTACCGCACCGTGCGGCTGCCCACGGGTATGGACATCCCGGTCTTCGTGAAGAACGAGTTCGGCCGCTTCTACAAGGCGGTCTTCTCGGATCAGGTTCGCCGCGAGGACATGCGGGCCGTCTTCCTGGAGTACGCCTGGGACATGGGCTGGTGCGACCCCTGCGCGGCGCAGCCGCTCTCGCGGGAGGAGCTGAAGAGCCTGGGCGTAGCGTGGACGGCGGGAGCCCCGGGTCAGGTGACGCCCTCCCGGAGGCCCGCGATGGTGGGCGGCGCGGGGGACGTGTTCCTGACCCGACTCCACGTCCGCTACGACGCCTCCCACTTCCCCGAGGACCTCGTCTTCCAGGAGACGGCCGACCGCACCAACTTCCAGGGCCGCTTCGTGCTCCGCCACCCGTGGCAGGGCGGAGAGACCTGCGACGCCACCCGCGAGTACCGCCGGGCCCTCGTCGACCGCCGGGAGAAGGAAGCCCAGACCCTGGCCTGGCTCACGGGCTGGGACATCAACGAGATCCGCGGCAAGATGGGGAACCTGGCCAAGATCTCGGAGACCACGGACCGACGCTCGTGGCGGAGCCTCCTCTCCCCGTTCTAGGGGTCTGACCTCAAGGGAGTGATGTCCCGAACGCCCGGGCCACCCCCACCCGGGCGTCCGGGGACATCGTGGGGAAGTCTCAGCGGGGCTCGGGGTGTGAGTCGGCGAGACGAGCCCGCTTCGCGATCGTCGAATCCGCCCTACTCTCTGGGCGTGGTCGGGCGTACCATCGTGTCCACAATCAAAAGGGGGACTCATGAACAAGCGCTTCTGGATCTCGGTGGTCGTGGTGTTCGTGATGTCGATGGCCCTTGGGTTCACCGTGCACGGCCTGCTGCTCGCCCAGGACTACGGCCAGCTCTCGAGCCTTTTCCGCTCCCCGGCCGATCAGCAACGGCACTTTCCCTTCATGCTGGTGGCCCATGCCCTCACTGCGTTCGGCCTCGTCTGGATCTACTCCCGGGGCAAGGAGGATAAGCCGCCTCTGGCGCAGGGCGTCCGCTTCGGGCTCGCAATGGCGATGGTCATGGTGGTCCCGAAGTTCTTGATCTATTGGGTCGTCCAGCCGATGCCGCACGTCGTCGCGCTCAAGCAAATCGGCTTCGAAACGGTGGGCATCGTCCTGATCGGGATCGTCGTCGCGCGCCTCAACAAATAGTCGGTTTGGTCGAGATGCCCCTCAGCGTGCGGTTGTGGACGACGGAGAAGATGTAGACCAGCCAGTTGATCGCGATCATGACTGTGCTGGCGCCGAGAACCAGGAGCACCCGCCGCTGTTTGAGGGGAGCCGCGACCTCGCTCAGCTGTCCCTGTTGCCAGGTGAGCGCCGCCAGTATCACCAGCGCCCAAAGAATGCGGTGGCAGAGGACCTCGAGGACAGGTGCCTGCGCGGTCGCCTTCAAGTAGATGGGGAAGAAGCCCCAGAAGCCATAGGCCGCGAAGCCACAGGCAAGACCGATGGTGCGTTCGCGGCCCGGGTCCCCGCTCATGGCCTGAAAGTATGACCCCAGAGGCCGCTTCGTGCTCCGCCACCCGTGGCTGGGCGGAGGCGAATGCGAGGCGGCCCGTGACCACCGTCGGGCTCTCATCGACCGCCGGGAGAAGGAGGCCCAGACGCTGGCCTGGCCCAAGGGCTGGGACATCAACGAGAGCCGCGGCAATATGGGGAAACCTGGCCAAGATCTGGCGGACCCTCTCCCCGTTCTAGGCCGTAAAAAGGGGGTACGGGCCTGGGCACTCTCGTCGTTCGGTTAGAGGCTGGCGGCGAGTTGGTCCCAAGCGCAGCTTGAGGCCGGCCATGAACTGTTCGTACTCGGGGTTGCCACGCAGCTTGCTCATGCTGGGGTCGTCGCAGAAGAGGGGATAGTTGGGCATGCCACTCTCCGCCACGCGGCGCAACCAGGTGACCGCCTCGTGGGGCTTGCGCAGCTCGGCGCATGCCGCCGCCAAGATGAACGCGGCATGATGAAAATGGTCCTCGCCCTTTCCAAAGCGGGCCGCAACTTGGATCTCTCGCTCGGCTTGCTGCGGCTTGGCCTCCGTGGCATAGAGAAACGCCCGAACGGCCGCAAAGTCTTCGGTATCGCCGGAGAATGCGTGCCGTGCCGATCCGGCCGCTTGTTCCACACGTTCAATGCTTTCCCACGCATCC
>WNFI01109514.1_pt1 | contig 16336 bp, 20 predicted proteins | sample 5400471 | NCBI WGS metagenome assembly WNFI01 (sample SAMN13153348, study PRJNA577476) | soil metagenome | isolation source: 100 cm saprolite on Douglas fir-dominated hillslope | place: USA:California | collected 2013-09-17 | reverse complement strand
TTAGTATATACGGGATTTTAATGGCGGAGAAACGGCACGACAGCGAGGCCTTGATTGACTTTTGGGGGAAATGTAGTACAATATATCCAGTATTCATTTTAACAACCAGCGGAGGGCCCATTGGCCGAAAGCAAATTCACAAAGATCGGGAAGCGTGCTCGCGAATTGTACGAGCAAAACCTCAAAAAACGCCACGATCGGGAAACGAGTTTTGATTTGGCAACCGAACTGGCATGTAAAGAAAACGGGGTTGAGGATCGCTTCGAAAAAGTGATTCTCCGCGCCGCGATATCCAAAGAATTTGGGCCGTATTATTTTCCACCAGGCCCAGCCACTCTGGAGCTCATCACGAAATGCATGATCACCCTGAAACGTTTAGGGCAATGGAAAGCAGGTGAATTTCAGATTGGTATCGAAGAGACGTTTCGCCAGTATCACCTGACAAACGAGTTCGATCAGGGAGTCATCAGGAAACTTGTCGGGAGAGAACTTGGCAAGCGGAACCGTTGGAGTAAAAAGCGGCGCAAAACCGATAAAGCATCCGGGGAACCCCAAAAGTCGGATCTACCGACCGCAAAAACAAAATCGGCTCCAGAGCAACTTTTGCTCTCTCTACGCCCTCAAAAATAATTGGGCAACATCGTCGCTCGCAGCATCATTGCGAGCGACTTTTTTATTTAAATCTCACCGGTATTCGAAGTTCGCCTGCATTCTGCGGGAGACCTGAGGGATTGTCTTTTTGAAGTAAGATCGTGCCAGTCGCAAACTTCGGTGTTTTGAATGTTATGTGCGCTGCGAAGGGTACGGTTCCCATGCTCATCCAATCACTCCCCGCCTGCGCGGTGGATTGTCCTAAAACCGTTCCGTCGCCATCCAAAACCTTGACGGGAAAACTGGCCTCAAAGAGCCAACCACCGCCGGTCACGGTGCCTACTACGGAAACCGGCGAGGTGATAATATCGTTCGCGCCCGGCAAGGTTACCTTTACGCGGCCGTCAGAAGAAACCGACGAGCCGGAACCAGTGGGCACTGTTGATGTTGCGAGAGGCGTGATGGTAGGTCCTTGTGCGGGCTGGACAAAGATAAGGACACCCAACAACACTATAATGATGACCCCGAGAACGATCGCTAAGATCTTTAGTTTACTTTGCATGTTATTTGATGGCGCCTTCGCGTCGTAATAGCATTATCTTTGCTTTCCGCCCGCGTGCGTAGCCACCAGTATCGCCGTCGGACCGGACCACCCTGTGGCACGGCACTTTCTTGGTATCAGGATTTTTGTTCATGATGTTACCCACGGCACGAGCGGCCAGGGCATTACCCGCACGACGCGCAACCTCTTTGTAGGTCATCGTCTTGCCGCGCGGGATCTTCGCGACCACCGCATATACTTTCTCGGTAAATGTTTTCATCCATTCATTATATCCTTTTTGGGATAAAATCGGCAAAAACACTCTAAATAAAAAAGCTGGGTGGAACAAATATTCCACCCGGCCCAATGGCTACAATATTTCTATCGCCTGTCTCGTGATCAAAATCTGACTCTCACCGCTGCATTGCTCAAGCTCTCTTCTTAGCGCTTCGAAATAACGTCTAGTTTCTACCGAGTGAGTCGCGAGAACAAGAAACTTTTTGTGAAGATTGACTTCCGCCACACCTTCCCGAAGGCCGCCCCCACGGACCAGTGCTTGATCTATAGTACATCCACCGAAATGATCGAGAAGCATCTCCCACAACATTCTTTCGTCATGAGCCGTACATATTTCAAGTTGTTCTTCTTCGAGGATAAGTCTGCGGGGCAAAAACACTACCAACTGCCAACCGCTTCCTTTGAATCCCCTTGAAAAAGGAAGAGCTACGCATGGAAGAGCGTAGCTCACAAGGATTGATGGATTAAAGTCTCTCTGGCGTGGCATAATCGCTCCTAGGCAGCGCTCATCTTCGTCTTGGGTGAAGAGGGTGGCTCAATCGTGTCAAACCGCACTCTCTTTTTCTTTAAAACTTGTGCCCCAGAATCAGCGACGGAGACACAGCCTTTTCTCACGGGTTGATAAGACTCACCAGCGTCGAGTAGGATGTCAATCGCATGCTCACAATCTTCGTCAGACCTAAATCGAATAACCATGCTGCACCTCGTCAAAAGCTACTTTATTTCTATCAAAGAATTCCTTCTTTGTAAAGAAAGTTGGATCACCACTACCGTGTTCTCTCCCTAATAAAATGTTCGGTGGCAAAAAACGTGTCGCTCACCCGTTTGGGAAGCTCGGGGAAGAGTCCTCTGTCCCCAAACTGCGATTTATGGAAGCTCATCGCACGGCGCTTTACCTTTGCATCTATCGGGATAATTATATTCCCTTTTCGATGTTTGGGAACCCCCGCGTACGCGCCGAATTTCCTGCGATTCAGAAAAAATTGTTTTTTGAGACGTGTCCTCATTGCATTCGAGAACGTAAACGCGGCAAGTGGAATCTTAAGCTGTTTCGCAACCTTCCGCGCAATCTTTCCTACCGTGATGTGATCCCAATGCCCGCTTATCCCGTCCGGACCAAAGCTCAGTATATATTCGGGTTTTAACTTTTTTGTAATCGCGTAGCACTTTTTATAAAGTATCTTCTCTTTTGCGCGCAAACCGGCATCGGGCAATCCAAGAAATATCACTTTATTGATATGCAACACTTTCGCTGCTGCGAGCAATTCATTCTTCCTTAAACGCTTGAGCCCTGCATCCGAAATGTGGTACTTGAGATGCGATCGTCCCTTCTCTCCGGCGGTCACGCAAACAAGAAATGTCTTTCCGCCTGCTTTATGATTTTCATACATCGTGCCCGCGGCGAGCTGTTCGTCGTCCGGATGCGCGGTGAACACTAACAATTTTTTACCAAGAAATTCTTTGTCCCCTTTATCCATAAAGACATTATAATTGACAAACCTTCTCTTATCCATTAAACATAGCGTAGCTCTGGATATTGATTGATTCTCCCAACTTGATCTATGGCAAGAAAACTGCCCAGATCTCATGCAACACCACCTGTCAGTTCAACCTCAATCCGTGCGGAAATATTTCTCCACGCGGACAACGTAGGAACGATCGTATGGATCTTGCCGGAAGGACTTTCTAGAGAATTTCTCGCACTGCCACCCAAAGTGCAAAACGAAAGAGAGAAGGTGGCAGCGAGACGACTGAATCATCTCATCCTCATGATCCTCGCGCTCCTTCGATACCCGGAGAACGAGCATCGGTTCGGCAATAAGCTTGATCATGCCTTGAGTGAGCTTGCCGACACCATGAGCGAGCTGATCGAGAAACCACCGAAGCCACAGTAGAACGCAACAAAAAAATGGCCGGGAAGAGAAATCTTCCCGGCCACTATTCTTATATAGAGGGCGATGCTAGCGGCCCTTGTGCAAGCCGTCGAAGTCGGCGATAAAACAACTTACGACGAGATCCGGAAAACGCCCGTTCACTACTGCCTTTGCCTTGGTGAGCTCGGCCTCGTGATGTCGATATTCCTCGTCGCGACTCGGAAAGCTCTTGGAGAATCCATATGCCCCACAATCAATGTGAAGAACGAGTATCACTTCCTTCACATGATGAAGACGCCTGGAGATACCGATCTGATCCAAAAGGAAATCACGCGCCGCCGGATTTTCTCCGGCAAGCGTTTTTGCACTGCCGGCAACAATAACGGGATCAATATTTTTAAACCCTCTTTCCTTGATAAGTGTCTTTCTCAAACGCCAAAAGCGGTCATCAAAACAAAAAAAGATGCACGCGTCGGCAACGTATTCTTCATTGGGGGACGAAAAAGGAAGGATTGTTTCGGTCATTTCCTGGATCACTATGCCTCCTCAACTAAAAATTTTGCTTGGTTTCCTTTTTGTACTTCAAGAAAACCAGAACTTACCGGAATATAGTATTCTTTTTGGTTTTCGTCAACTATTTTCATTGTTCCTTTCTGTAGAATGGAAATGATCGGTTGATGATGATTCAAGATCGTGATCTCCCCTGATTTCGTTTTGCAGTTAATAGACGATGCCTCGCCCTGGAACAAAACTTTTTGTAATGAATAAACGCCTAGGGTCATTGGAAGTGAAATCTTGATTATTCCTTCCCTACGTCTTCAATGCCGCCCTTGAGATAGAAATCTTCTTCGGTCATATCGTCATGCTTGCCGTCCAAGATATCGCGGAAACTCTTGATGGTATCCTTGAGCGGTACATATTTTCCGGCGCGGCTGGTGAATGCTTCGGCAACGAAGAATGGCTGCGAAAGGAAACGCTGGATCTTACGCGCGCGGTTTACGGTCAGGCGGTCAATTTCCGAAAGTTCTTCAATGCCCAAGATGGAAATGATGTCCTGCAACTCCTTGTACCGCTGAAGCGTTTTTTGTACATCGCGGGCAACGTTGTAATGCTCCTGGCCTACGATCTTCGGGTCAAGCGCGCTGGAGCTTGAAGCAAGAGGGTCCACAGCGGGATAGATACCGATCTCGGTAAGGGGGCGCGACAAAACGATGGTTGAATCCAAGTGCGCGAATGTGGTTGCGGGCGCAGGATCCGTTATGTCATCCGCCGGAACATAAATGGCCTGGACCGATGTGATGGAGCCCTTGGTAGTGGACGTGATGCGTTCCTGGAGTTCTGCCATTTCGGATGCAAGCGTTGGCTGATAACCCACCGCGGACGGCATGCGGCCAAGCAATGTTGAAACCTCGGAACCAGCCTGCGAATAACGGAAGATGTTGTCGATGAAGAGCAAAATATTCTTCCCTTCCTCGTCACGGAAATATTCCGCCATGGTAAGAGCGGAAAGTGCCACACGCGCGCGGGCGCCCGGTACTTCGTTCATCTGGCCGAACACGAGCGCGGTCTTATCAATAACACCGGACTCCTTCATTTCATGATAAAGATCGTTTCCTTCGCGCGTTCGCTCACCTACCCCGGCAAAAACCGACACCCCACCACCCACCTCGGCAACGTTGCGGATAAGCTCCTGGAGCAATACGGTCTTGCCGACGCCAGCGCCACCGAAAAGTCCTACCTTTCCTCCTTTAATAAATGGACAAATAAGATCAATAACTTTGATGCCCGTCTCAAACACTTCGGTCTTCGTGGATTGTTCGGTGAATTTCGGCGCATCGCGATGGATCGGTGAATATTTTTTGAACGCTTTCTTTGGCACCGTGAGCGGCCGCCCAAGGACATCAAAAATATTGCCGAGCGTTTCCTCGCCCACCGGCACCTCTATCATCTTGCCCGTATCCTCCGCTTCGGCGCCGCGGTTCAAACCATCGGTCGGCGCCATAGAGATCGCGCGGACCTTTCCCGGTTCCAAATGCTTTACCACTTCAGCAATGATCTCTCCCTTGCCAAGTTTTATGCGCAGCGCGTTATAGATCGGCGGCATCGCATTACCTTCGCCGAAGTCAACGTCCACCACCGGCCCGATGATCTGTGTAATTTTTCCTGTTTTTGTTGCCATATATTTTATAGAAATATTAATTAAGTGCCTGCGCGCCAGACGTCACCTCAATAATCTGATTGGTGATCGCCGCTTGACGCGACTTATTATAGATCATCGTGAGTTTCTCCGAAAGCTCGCTTGCGTTATCCGACGCGTTCTTCATCGCCACGCGACGTGCAGAATGCTCGGACGCGTTCGCTTCAAGGATCGCATGATAGACCCGAATCTTTAAAAGTACGGGCGCGAGTTCTTCCAACACCTCTTTCGCGGACGGCTCAATGATGTAATCCACATTTTTCTTTTTCTCTTCCGATACCGCCGAAACCGCGAGGTACTGCGAATACTTCCCCGATTCGGGGATGAGCAACTGAATGCTCTCTTTTATCTTTTCAAAGCTCACCGGCAAAACTTGGCGGATAAAAACTTCTTGGCGAAGCGCATTCACGAAGTTGGTCGAAAAAAGTGTCACCTCGTCAAAGTCATGCTTCATATATCCCGCGATAAGAAATTCCGAGATCGGATTGGCTTCTTCCATTTCCGTAAGGTCGCCGAGACGCAAGAACGATTGCGCCACCGGCATGCCGCGATGTTCAAGATAACTTTTTGCTTTTTGGCCAACCGTGATAAATGAATATTTTGGATCGCGCGTATTGATGTTATTTATTTTTACAAATTGCTCAAATTTTCTGAACACCGAGCTGTTGAAGGACCCCGCGAGGCCTTTGTCCGAGGTCATAATAAGGAACGCGGTCTTCTCCACGGGACGCTCTTGCAGGATTGCGGGGATGGGGATGCTGCCGTCGGAATTCGCCGTGAGATTTGAAAGAGTACCTAAAAGCTCAAGCGCGGTATAGGCATAGGGACGGGAACCAAGCGCGAGTTCCTGGCTCTTGCGCATCTTTGTGGCTTCCACGAGCTCCATCGCCTTCGTGATCTGTCCGATATTCTGGACGCTCTTCATGCGCCGCTTGAGGCTTTGTCCGGATTCCATTATTTTTGGAGGAAGCGGGTTATTGCCTCTTTTAATTTTGTCTCGGTCGCTTCCGAGAATTCACCGGTCTCACGGATTTGCTTCAAGATATCTTCTTCGTGCAATTTACCGAGATGTTCCATTAATCCAATCTCGGTTTTTTTAATATCCTCTACCGCAATATTTTCAAGATAGTTATTGAGCACTGCATAGAAAATGCAGACCTGCTTTTCGAACGGCACAGGCGAAAGATCGTCTTGCTTCAAGATCTCGTTGATCTTCTGTCCCTGTAAGATCCGCTTGCGTGTTCCTTCGTCAACATCGGTCGCGAATTGCGCGAATGCCTGCAGTTCGCGGAATTGTGCGTGTGCGAGCTTCAGACGGCCGGCAACTTTCTTCATCGCCTTAGTTTGTGCGGCGGAACCCACGCGTGAAACAGAAATACCAACATTCAGTGCCGGGCGCAATCCCTGATAGAAAAGATCGCTCTCTAAATAGATCTGACCGTCAGTGATTGAAATAATGTTTGTGGGAATATACGCGGTGACGTCGCCGAGTTGCGTCTCAACGATCGGAAGCGCAGTGAGCGATCCACCGCCTTTTTCTTTGGAAAGTTTTGCGGCGCGCTCCAAGAGACGTGAGTGCAAATAAAAGATGTCGCCCGGATATGCCTCACGGCCCGGCGGGCGGCGAAGCAACAAAGAGATCTGCCGGTATGCCCACGCGTGTTTTGAAAGATCATCATAGACAACAAGCGCGTCCATTCCTTTGTCACGGAAATATTCGCCGATGGCCGCGCCGGCGTAGGGCGCCAGATACCATTGCGCCGCGGGCGACGACGCCGGCGCGGAGACAATGATGCTGTATTTAAACGCGTCATATTTCTTGAGCGTCTCCGCGATCTTCACCACCTTGGATTCTTTTTGCCCAATCGCAACATAAATACAGATTGGGGTGCGCCGTCCCTTATCGTTCAATTGGTTCAAGATGGCATCGAGCGCCACGGCGGTTTTACCCACCTGCCGGTCACCGATAATGAGCTCCCGCTGACCACGGCCGATGGGGATAAGTGCGTCAATAGCCTTTAAACCTGTGTGTATTGGGGTATTGACAGACTCACGCTCCAAGACCGACGGTGCCCGTTGCTCGAGCGGATTTCGCTGGGGCTTGTCCCCTTTTTTGAACACCGGCCCCTTGCCATCCAGAGGATTTCCCAACGGATCAATGACCCGACCGATCAACTCATCGCCAACTTCAATTGATAAAATTTCACCAGTGCGTTTTACGATGTCTCCCACCGCGATGGATAAGAAGTCACCGAGCACAAGCGCGCCGATGGACTCTTCTTCCAAATTCAAAGCGAGTGCCGCAAGCTGGCCCTTAACACTTTCGATCATTAAAATTTCCTGGCTCACTGCGTTGCGCAGTCCCAGGATCTTTACGATGCCGTCGCCCACCTCGATCACGCGACCGACTTCGGCCCATTCGGGTTTCTCTTTATACCCCTCAATCTCCCGCTTTAATTTTTCTATAATTTCGTATGACACGTCGGTTATATATCGCTAAATAATTTATCCATTTTCCCCTTAAGGGATCCGTCGAACTGCATATCGTCGTTCACCGTGATCTTCACTCCGGCAATAAGGCGTGGATCGATCTTTTCTTCAAAAATATCTCCCGGTTTCGCGAATGTTTTTATAAATGCTTTCGCGTGAGCGCCCGGTTCGCGAGCCACCTCAACCGTTACCTTGCGAAGGCCTTCCGCCTCGCGGACAAAACGTTCCGCTTCGGTCACGATCTTCCGAAGGAACGGTTCGTCACCATTCTTCCGCACGAGCGCAAGAAAATTCTTTACGATCCCATCGCGATCCTTTACCGTGGCGGCTACGATCGCCTCGGCAAGTGCTTTGCCATAAATGTGTGCGGGATATTTCATCGTGCGATTTCCTTGACCGCTTTCGCGATCAGGGCATCATCAATTTTTTCGGGGGCGAGTTCAACCGTTCTTGCTATCGCCCGCCTCACCAGCGCCGCGGCTTCCTTCTCCACTGCGCGCCGCGATTCCTCTTCTTTGCTACGGAGCACGGTCGCTATCGCCGCGAGTTCCTCCGCTTCCTTTCGTTTTGCTTCCGCAAGCAGCCGCGTCTCAAGTTCCTTTGCTTCGTGTTCGGTCTTCTTGAGGATCCCGACCGCCTCAGCCTCCGCCGCTTTTATTTTTTGCTTTCCGATCACATCAACCTCGTGAAGCCGCTTATCGGCTTCCGCGGCCTTGGTAAGTCCCTCCTCTATAGTGTGCCGACGCTTGTGCAAGAGCTCCAAAAGTGGCTTGTACACGAACACGCGAAGCACTATCAGAAGCAGAAAAAAATTGACCGCCTGGCTAAGAAGCAGGTGCCAATCAACGCCTAATTGACCGAGAAGCTGTTGCATAATGTTGTGGCGACGAGGCCGCGGATTATTTGACGAACTTAATGATGAGCGCGATGACGAGCGCGTAGATGGCGATGGCCTCGGCGAACGCGATAGCCAAGATTGCCATCGTTTGCACCTTGGATGCCGCTTCCGGATTCCTGCCTATCGCTTCCACTGCTTTTGCACCAATAAGACCGATCGCGAGCGCTGGCATCATAACACCGAGACCGATGGCGCCCGAGGTCGCGAGTAAACGGATGCTTTCTATATCCATAAGTTAAATTTAATGAATCAATGATTGTGTACTTTCGACCTTTTTAGTGGGCCACTTCCTCGTGTCCGTGAGCGACCGCCATCGCGACAAATACAAGCGCGAGCATCCCAAAGATGAATGCTTGTACGAATCCGACGAATATCTCCAGGAACAGGAAGGGCAACGGTATGAGGTAGGGAACCAAAAAAACTATAATGGCGAGCAGTACCTCACCCGCGAACACGTTCCCAAAAAGACGGAACGAGAACGAGATAATTCTAGCAAATTCTGAGAGAAGCTCAAGTATCCCGACGAAAAACTTCAGCGGTCCCGTGAAATTGAAAAACACCGCGGCGCGTTTCCGAAGTCCGATCGCCGCGACGCCCAAGACGTTAACCATCGTGACCACAATGAGCGCAAGTGCGAGTGTGAAGTTGAGATCGCTCGCGGGAGAACGTAACAGGGGCACCGATTCTCCGCCATGACGCACGACGATCGATCCCACACCCGGAAGGAGGCCTAACCAATTGGAGCACAGCACGAAAAAGAAAACGGTGAATACGAGCGGCAGATATTTCTCGGACGTTTTCCTATCCCCCAATACGGAATCCATGAAACCGAGCGCCCCATCAAGTAACATCTCGAAAAGATTCTGCGCGGTGCCGGGGATGAGCGCGAGGCGCCGCCGAAACACGATCGCGACCACGGTCAGTAAAATCAAAAGTATTGCCGAAAGCAATAGCGTGTTTGTCACCGGAAAACTTCCGATACGGAATATTTCTTCAGCGCGAAGTGAGATTTGCGGCATTACGAGGCTATAATATCAAAATTGCCGCGCTTTTACTAGTTCCGGAGATAACGCCGCACCGCAAAGAAACTGGAAAACGCGCCGATCACGACACCGAAAAGGAGTTCATATATCAAAAGCTGCGGAATATGCGTATAGAAATAATGGAAGATACCGAGCCCGGGAATAAAAACATCCAGATAGGGCGATACAAAATAAAGCGCGGGCGCCGCAAAAATGAGACTGGCGACTGCGGCAATCGCGCCGCAGATCATCCCCTCCACCACGTAGGGTCCGCGCACCAGCGCGTTAGAAGCGCCTACCACGCGCATCACGCTTATCTCCTCGCGGTTGGAATAAATGGCGATGCGGATAGTGTTAAATACGACGAGTCCGGCGACGAGCGCGAGGAGGACGGTGACCACATAGCCACCCGTCTCCACGGTACCCACGATCTTCGCCAATCGATCAATGACCTGTTGATTCTGGGTGTAGCTCACTGAATCAATATATTGCGCGAGATTTGACGAACCGAGGTAGCTCGCGATGCTCGCGTACTGTTCCGCCCTCTTCGCTTTTATGTTGAGCGATGCCTCGAGAGGATTCGTAGTAAGTTGATTCACCGCCTGGCTGATCGTCGGATCGTTTTGGTGATTCTGCTTGAAGATCGCGAGTGCCTGGTCGCGAGAAATATATTGCACACTTTGCACCTCCGCCAGCCCCTCCACCGATTGCTTGATATTCAGGATCTGATCCTCGGAAGTATTCGTATTGAAATAGACGCTTATATCGATCTTATCCTGGATGGACGATGCCGCCTGCCCGGTGATCACGCCGAAAATGATGAGTGAACCGAAAACGCCGAGTGCGAGCGTCATGATCGCGACCGTTGCGGTGGAAAGCCAGCCGTTTCTCCAGAAATTCTTGAATCCGAAATGAAAAATGCGCGAAATAACCGTGAACATGTTGTGATTTATACTAAAATATATTTACCTTTCTTTTCGTCCCGGATGATCCTGCCGCGGTCCAGCGTGATGACGCGCCGTTCCAAACTGTTGATCACTTCCTTGTCGTGCGTCGCGAGTACCACGGTGGTGCCTAATTGATTGATCTTCTCCAGTAGCTTTACTATCTCAAATGTATGAAATGGGTCAAGGTTGCCGGTCGGCTCGTCCGCAATTACTACCTCCGGCCGGTGGATCATTGCGCGCGCGATCGCGACTCGCTGCCGTTCGCCGCCTGATAGTTCGCTGGGAAAATTCTTCATCTTGTCGCCAAGCCCCACCATGTCCATTACCTGGGGCACCAGTTCCGCAATCTCCCGCTGCGGCCGACCGGCAACCTCAAGCGCGAATGCCACATTCTCATACGCATTTTTGGTGGGCAAAAGCCGGAAATCCTGGAAAACGACGCCTATATGCCTTCTAAAAGAGGGCAATTCCTTGTCCTCTAATTTGTTTACCTCATACTGACCAAAAAATACCCTTCCTTTACTGGGTTTTTCTTCTCCTATGAGGAGTTTGATGACGGTGGACTTGCCCGCACCCGAACGTCCGGCAAGCGAAACAAATTCCCCCGGATCTATTTCAAACGATACGTCCTCAAGGGCGACGCCGTTCTTTTTTCCATAATGTTTAGATACTCCCTGGAAAACAATCACCTGCTAATTCTACAACATTTCAAGCTCCCCCTCAATAAAGAGGTCTAACTTGCCTGCAAGCACCTCGTCCACCCGCGGCGTTTCAATATTGGTGCGATGATCTTTAACTAGTTGATAGGGATTGAGTACGTATGAACGGATCTGATTCCCCCATTCGGGCTTCACCTTGGTACGCAATCCGCCCACTTCGGCAATCTTTTCCTTCTCCATTAAGTGAAAAAGTTTTGCTTTGAGAAGCTTAAGCGCATATTCACGGTTCTGTGCCTGAGAACGTTGTGCCTGAGAACTCACGGCTAATCCCGTCGGAAGATGTACGACACGCACCGCGGTTTCCACCTTGTTAACATTCTGGCCCCCGGGGCCACCTGATCGATAAAACTCAACCTTCAGATCTTTTTCGGGGATCTGTAGTTTTGATTCTTCAAGAGGTGGAAGGTCGGGAATCACTTCTACGAGCGCGAAAGAAGTGTGCCTCAGCTGCTTCGTCGCAAATGGCGACATGCGCACCAAGCGATGCACGCCGGATTCTTTTTTAAGATATCCGTACGCATAGTCCCCTTTTATCTCTATGGTTCGCGAGCGCGGATTGTCATCTATCACTTTTATTTTCCAACCACGGTTCCTGACATAATTTTCGTACATCACGCCGAGCATGCGCGCCCAATCTTCCGCATCCTCGCCACCGGCACCGGGATAGATGCCCAAGACCGCGGCTTGCGCATCATACCGTCCGGTAAACAGTTGCTTGAGCTCGAATTCCCGAAACTTTTTCTTTAGCTCATAAAATTTATTCTCGTCAAAATTTTGCTCAAGCGCCGCGATGCCATTCTCAATTTCCGTGTACTGCCCGATGTCGTTGTTTAAAATACCCAGCTCGCGGATCCTAACGTCAGCCATTTCACGGTCCTTCCAAAAATCGGCGGATGACATTTCCGCTTCAAGTTCTTTTATTCTTTTTTGTTTTGCCGCAAGGTCAAAGTCGCCCGCCTAAACGACGGGCCTCTTCTTTCAGTTCCTTAAGATTTTCCGCGATTTCGCTTGAATTCATTTAATTTATTTTTTTGTTCCGCCAGTTCACTTTCTATTCGACTGTCGCCAAGCACAAAATCCGTTGCTCCTGCCTTTTTAAGGCGCTCTCTCGTCTCCTTTAGTATCTCTTCCCCGCTCGGATAGGGTCGTTTTTCTTCTTGAGGCTTTGCTTCAGTTTCTTCTTTTTTAGGCCCCACAACTTCGGCGGTCACTTCCTCGCCCCCTTTATTATCCTCATCGAAATTGAATGGAATTTGTTCTGCTTTGCCCATGAATTTAGTATATCAATTCTCTGAGCCGGAGAGAGGAATCGAACCTCCAACCTCTGCTTTACGAAAGCATTGCTCTGCCGTTGAGCTACTCCGGCGAGGCGCCGCAAGCGCCAACTTCGCCCTCATAATCTAGCAAATCTCCGCCTCACTGTCCAAGATTTAAAGATTCAGAGCCGCCCGCGTCTTCGGTCCCACCATTCCGTAACCGGTCGTGAACGGTGTGCCCGAGCACACGATACCTTTATCGCACTGGAAGGCCTGTACCGCATCCTGTGTCAAGTTCCCAAAGTAACCGCTGGGATTGGCGCGGAGATAGCTGCCATTAAAGAGTATCTGTTGAACTGCTTGGACATCGCTGCCGCTCATGCCAATAAAGAGCGTGCGAGTGCTACTGCCCGTAGTTCCACCAGGCGGCGGCGTTGATCCAGCGCCGAGTATCGCGTTCAACTTTGCGCGTGTAAGTGGTCCGGCGATTCCGACCGGTGGCAAGCCATTCGCGGTCTGGAAATCCTGTACCGCTTTGAGCGTGAGGTTACCAAAGAAGCCAGTTGCGGCTGCGTTGAGGAGTTTCTGGTAGATAAGAATGTCCTGAAGACACGCAACATCATCACTTTGCATGCCATATGAGAGCGTCTGAGTAAATTGAATGCAGTTCGCAGGAAATGGTCCTGGCAGATTCCCGGCGGTAGAAGTAGTTATGAAAATCTGATCAGTGGTTGTTGCGGTCTGACTCTGCGCGGTCGAGACAGCGGAGAAGTGATACGTGGCATTGGGCACGAGGCCGGTCAAGTTGAAGTACGAGGTCGTAAGATCAACGGATGGATCCGTAGTAGACCCGTAATTCGTATCAAAACCGTAGAAGACCTGGGTTCGCGCACCGACGGAAGTGATCACTTTGACAGAAGCTGAATCAATATCCACGCTTACCACCGTGGCAGCGTTTGTAAGGGGCGGCGCACCACCTCCTCCGCCACCACCACCTCCCCCTCCACCTACCCCACCGTTAGATGTCACCGAGACACTGCTTTGTACTTCACCTACACCGGTCCCTCTTTCAATAATAACTTTTGGTGTGTAATTCCCGACACCTGAGTACACGCAAAGATTTTGCGCGGTGAAGGGGTTGGTAGTTGTACCATTTACTTTGAGTTCATACGGTGAAGTGATCGTTGTGGTTGGATTGGGGTTATTGCAATAGAAAGTGTAATTCATCGTGCCCTGAGCCGTACCGGTTGCTGTTGCGATAAGCGAGGCGGTAAGTGGAGTCGTGCCGCTCTGCGGCGATGGCGCTAGGAGCGCGATGACCTGCTGGGTCCCGTTCTGAACATACACCGTAATGTCCCTCGTTGAGCTCACATTGCTCGATGTATCCACTGCTTTTGCGCGAAGAAGATGTGAGCCATCCGCTGATCCGAGCGTGTTCCAAAATAGCCTGTAGGGCGGGGCATTGACCCGGGCTCCAAGATTTGTTCCGTCCAAAATGAATTGAACGTAGGAGACGCCCGCGTTGTCGGAGGCGGTGGCACTCACGACCACCGAGCCCGATATCGTAGAAGACGAGGCGGGAGCGATAAGCGTGACCGAGGGAGGAATGATGTCAGCCCCTCCACCCTGCGTGGTCGCCGAAACCGCTGATGATTGCGCGGAGACGTTGCCGGCTGCGTCGTACGCAGCAACGGCGTAACTGTAGGTGGTGCTGGCCGCAAGGCCAGTATTGGTAAACGATATGATCGTAGAGGTTCCCGACATTTGCAGAACCGCCGACATTGCCTGCCGCATCATATGCCTTTGTCATTAAAGTATGCGAAGTATTCGTAGAAGATGCGGTGTTCCACGGCCAACTGTACGGAGAAGAAACATCGGTAGCGAAAAGAACGCTGTCGAGATAAAATTCCACCTTGGTCACACCTACATTATCTGACGCCGAAGCAGTGACGGTGATCGTTGATGAAACGCTGGCATTATTCGCCGGCGATGTGATGCTCGTAACCGGGGGTTGCGTATCACCTGCTGCCTGCGTAGTCACGGAAAGCGGAGAAGACGTGGCCGATGCGTTTCCTTGAGGATCTATTGAAGCAACATTATAAACGTAGGTGGTGTTCGCCGTGAGTCCGGTGTCGGTGAAGTTGTTCTGCGCCGGAGTTGCTACCTGCGCATTATTGCGATACACAGTGTAGCTCACCGTTGCATCATCGGGATCGGTTGACGTGGCCCAGTTAAGCATGAGCTGAGTTTGTGTTATCCCCGAGGCTGCCAAATTCGTGGGCACCGATGGAGGTGTAGTATCAGGACCCGGCGGAGGACCACCCGGAGGAGTAACGGCATGAGTAATAAAAAATGATAGCGGCACCAAAGAAACGATGCCAATCACCACTCCCACAATTATCAATTTATTATTCCTCATGATTGTTCCTTTTTACTGCAGCTGCACAACAAACACATCTCCTCGCTGGCAAGGAGTGGTATTAAGATTCGCGCGGGCGCAAGCGCTCGCGAGAGAAGCGGCGATATTATCTATACAACCCGTAGAAACGCCGTTCGTACACCCGAGCGTGAGGTTCCAGTCCGAAGGGAACAACAAGAACTTTCCCGAATTGCTTATGTTGCCGATCGCATTCTGGGTTTGGAAAGACCAGTTGGTTCCGGTATTAAAGGTGTGGCTGAAGCGGTATATGCACCCGGTTGGACCACTACCGTAATCGCAATGTTTAGAGGAAGAATGGGACGCTTGGTTTTCCGCCGCCGCAACCTCATCGTATAGCATCCCGGTGTACTGCGGATCACAAATTGAGTGCCCTGCGTTGCCAGGAGCTTGGCCGCAAACACGCGTGGAAACGAAAAACAAAGGCTGATCGTCCTGCAAGTCGGCGTTATGATAAGTCCCATGCTGATCGACGGGAATAGGTTGACTCAGCAAATTTGCAACCTTTATCCACGGATCATGATATGAAAACGCTGTATAATGCCCGCCATTATATTCGTATAGGTTACCCTTTATACCGTGACCCGTCCCCAAATTCGGTCGCACATTGGTGGTAGCGAGCTCCCAAGTATAACTTTCGCAGAGTCCCGTTACCGTTACACCCTGACATGCAGAGCTTGAGGAAACATGTATGTCCGATCCGGAAAGCACAACATATTTACTGTCGGGGGCTGCACCGGATTCGTGCAAATACATAGTATCGGGCATTGGGACACCTCCAGAAACCCCCACCGGCATCCCGGCACCGTTTGTCACCGGGCCGGTATCACCCCAATCGCCCCAAACAGTCATGGGTCCGTACCCATTAGCATCACCATAGGTGTTCAAAACACGGCACCCCTTCCCTATGGTGTAATTTGCATTCATGGTCGCTCCGTATGGATGGGTGGCATCCCGTTTCCCGTTCTGCCCATGGTCAGAGAAGGCAAACTGGAATGATTGGCCGTCGGTGGAGACTACGAATGACCCTGCCCAGATGGGATAAAAATCCGACGGAAGACAATTCG
>WNFI01062361.1_pt1 | contig 16338 bp, 13 predicted proteins | sample 5400471 | NCBI WGS metagenome assembly WNFI01 (sample SAMN13153348, study PRJNA577476) | soil metagenome | isolation source: 100 cm saprolite on Douglas fir-dominated hillslope | place: USA:California | collected 2013-09-17 | reverse complement strand
TGAGCTCGAGAATTTCGCCCTTCACGTCGACGGTGATCTTGCGCGACAAGTCGCCGCGGGCGACGGCGGTCGTCACCTCGGCGATGTTGCGGACCTGGGCGGTGAGGTTACCGGCCATCGAGTTCACAGAGTCGGTCAGGTCCTTCCAGGTGCCGGCAACGCCGGGCACCTGCGCCTGACCGCCGAGGCGGCCTTCGGTGCCGACCTCGCGCGCCACGCGCGTCACTTCGCCCGCGAAGCGGTTGAGCTGGTCCACCATCGTGTTCAGCGTTTCCTTCAGCTGAAGGATTTCGCCGCGCACGTCGACGGTGATCTTGCGCGACAAGTCGCCGTTGGCGATGGCGGTGGCCACCTCGGCGATGTTGCGCACCTGGCCGGTAAGGTTACCGGCCATCGAGTTCACCGAGTCCGTCAAGTCCTTCCAAGTGCCGGCGACGCCGGGCACCACCGCCTGGCCGCCGAGACGGCCGTCGGTGCCGACCTCGCGCGCCACGCGTGTCACTTCCGAGGCGAACGCGTTCAGCTGGTCCACCATCGTGTTGATGGTCTCTTTCAGCTCCAGGATTTCGCCCGAGACGTTCACCGTGATCTTCTTCGACAGGTCGCCGCCGGCGATGGCGGTCGCCACCTCGGCGATGTTGCGGACCTGGGCCGTGAGGTTGCCGGCCATCGAGTTCACGCTGTCGGTCAAGTCCTTCCAGGTGCCGGCGACGCCGCTCACCTGCGCCTGGCCGCCAAGCTTGCCTTCGGTGCCGACCTCGCGCGCCACGCGCGTCACTTCCGAGGCAAAGGCGTTCAGCTGGTCCACCATCGTGTTGATGGTGTCCTTCAGCTGCAGAATTTCGCCCGAGACGTTCACCGTCACTTTCTTCGACAAGTCGCCTTGCGCGACGGCGGTCGCCACCTCGGCGATGTTGCGGACCTGGTTGGTCAGGTTGGACGCCATCGAGTTCACGGAGTCGGTCAAGTGCTTCCAGGTGCCGGCGACGCCGCTCACCTGCGCCTGGCCGCCGAGCTTGCCCTCGGTGCCGACCTCGCGCGCCACGCGCGTCACTTCCGAGGCGAACGCGTTCAGCTGGTCCACCATCGTGTTGATGGTGTCTTTCAGCTGCAGAATTTCGCCGCTCACGTTCACCGTGATCTTCTTCGATAGGTCGCCGCCGGCGATGGCGGTCGCCACCTCGGCGATGTTGCGGACCTGGGCCGTCAGGTTCGAGGCCATCGAGTTCACGTTGTCGGTCAAGTCCTTCCAGGTACCGGCTACGCCGGGCACCTTGGCCTGACCGCCGAGGCGGCCTTCGGTGCCGACCTCGCGGGCGACGCGCGTCACTTCCGAGGCGAATGCGTTCAGCTGGTCCACCATCGTGTTGATGGTGTCCTTGAGCTCGAGAATTTCGCCCGAGACGTTCACCGTGATCTTGCGCGACAAGTCGCCGCGGGCGACGGCGGTGGTCACCTGGGCGATGTTGCGAACCTGGTCGGTCAGGTTGCCGCACATCGCGTTGACCGAGTCCGTCAAGTCCTTCCACGTGCCGGCCACGCCGGGCACGATTGCCTGGCCGCCGAGCTTGCCTTCGGTGCCGACCTCGCGCGCGACGCGCGTCACTTCCGAGGCGAACGAGCGAAGCTGGTCCACCATCGTGTTGATGGCTTCCTTGAGCTGCAGGATTTCACCGCGGACGTCGACGGTGATCTTCTTCGACAAGTCGCCGTTGGCGACCGCGATCGTCACCTCGGCGATGTTGCGGACCTGGGCCGTGAGGTTCGATGCCATCGAGTTCACGGATTCGGTCAGGTCCTTCCACACGCCGGTCACTTCGCGCACCTGGGCCTGGCCGCCGAGCTTGCCGTCGGTGCCGACCTCGCGCGCGACGCGCGTCACCTCGGAGGTGAACACGCTGAGCTGCTTGATCATGGTGTTGACGATGTTCGCGGAGCGCAGGAACTCGCCCTTGAGGGGGCGGCCCTCGACCTCGGTCGGGACGGTCTGCAGCAGGTCGCCCTTCGCGACCGCGGTAATGGCGCGGGTGACGGCGGTGGTCGGCCACAGCAGATCGTCGATCAGCTCGTTGACCGACCCTTCCATCTCGCCCCAGGCGCCCTGCGACAGCCCGAAGCGGACGCGCTCGCGCGTCTCGCCGTCGCGGCCGACGACCTGGCCGACGCGCTCGAGCTGCCTGGCCATGCGCTGATTGGCGGTGACGATCTGGTTGAACGCTTCCGCGATCTTGCCGGCGACTCCCGCCTTGTGGCGCGGCAGGCGAACGGAGAAGTCGCCGATGCTGACCGCGTGCAGGGCATCCGACAGGACGTCGAGATCGAAGGCGGCGTCGCCGTTCAGCCCGTTGCCGCGCGCTTCGGACGCCAGCGCACCCTTGGCATGTTCCGCGGCGGCAGCGGCCGCTTTCTCTTTCGCGGTCTCTTTGCCGGATTCGCGATTGGTTTCACCATTCCGCGGCATGATCTGCTCCGTTCGATTTCGTCCGGGCCAAAACGGGCCCAAGAGCCAACGAAAAATTACTGTGGCGGTGACCCCGGCGCGCAAGCGAAGCCGCCTCCGCACATGTCACGCGTCCGCCGGCGCGGGAAAAATGAGGAGGGAATCCGAGATCCATCTTCAGCCGTCGACTGGTCCCGTTCCCTGCGATCTCGCGGCCCCCCGGCCATCCCCCTGCGCGTCGCATGATCGACCCCTAAAGCTCCTTTTCCCACCAGGGGAAACCCCTATTTTCTCCCAGGAAAACACCTAGATCATTGACATACCGCAAATATCCACAGTTTTGCGGTGCTTTGATGACGCTACGTAACAGGACTGTCAGGAAAACCCCCTAGTGACGGCCCGGGAACACTGCCCGCAGCGAGCCGGGTGATGGGGACCATGGAGGGACAGCCGCCTTTCACCCGGCCGGAAAGCCGGCCATAATTCGGTGCGGCCCCAATATTCAAGGATTCGAGATGCTTGGCCTGGGCTTAGCCTCGTCGCACGCGCCGACAATGTTCTGTCCGAAGGAGGTCTGGCCGAAGGCCTACCAGACGGTCCCGGACTACATGAAGAATTCGCAGCCGCACACGGCGAAGCTCGAGACCGCCGAGGTCATCGAGGGCTACGTCAAGCGCATCGATGCCGCCTTTGCCGCCCTCAAGGACCAGATCGCGAAATACCGGCCCGACGCGATGATCGTCATCGGCGACGACCAGCGCGACATGTTCAACGAAAGCAACGATCCCGCGATCTGCATCTACACCGCCGAATCGATCTGGGCATGAGCCAGCCCCGCTACATGGAGATCCCGCCCGAGAAGTGCCGGGTCGACGTCCCCGTGCACACGGCACTCGCCAAATTCCTGCTCAAGGGTCTGGTCAAACGCGGCTTCGACATCTCGCACAGCGCCAAGATGCAGCCGCTCGGCCCGCATCCGGAGCGCGGCACCTCGCACATGGTGACGTTGCCGCTGCCGCGGATCACGCCGAAGCTCGATGTCCCGGTGATCCCCCGCGAAAGCCAAGCCCGGCCAGATCGACTATGCGAGCAACGGGATCGGCAGTATGTTCCAGCTCAATATCGAGCGGATGAACGCCCGCGAGGGACTGAAGCTGACGCACGTCACATATAAAGGTGCGGGACCGGCGATCACGGCGGTGGTCGCGGGTGAGGCCGCTCTGACCGTCACCTCGCCCGCCGGCGTCGTCGGGTTCATCCAGGACGGCAAGCTGCGGCCGCTGGCAGTCGGCGCGGCCAAGCGGCTGGACATCCTGCCCGACGTTCCGACCATGGCCGAAGCCGGCGGCGGCGCGGATACGCTGGTGCCGACCTATTTCGGCGTCGCCGCACCGGGCGGCACCCCGCGCGGCATCGTCATGAAGCTGAACGCCGAGATCAAACGCATCGTGCACGCGCCCGACGTGGCGGAGCGCCTCGGCAAGGCCGGGCTGGACCCGGTGGGCAGTTCGCCCGAGGAGTTCGCGGCCGAGGTGCAGCGCGACGTCCAGCGCTTCGGCACCCTGGTCACATCGCTTGGAATTCAGCCAGAATAAGAGACCACCATGCTGTCTAAGGAAGAGAACGAGCTTTTAACCCGGGTCGGTCCGGGAACGCGGATGGGCAACCTGTTCCGCCGTTATTGGCTGCCGGCGCTGTTGTCCTCCGAAGTCCCCGAGCCCGACGGCGCGCCGGCGCGCGTCCGCCTGCTGGGCGAGGACCTGATCGCCTTTCGCGACACGAGCGGTGCGGTCGGGCTGATCGGCGCTTACTGCCCGCATCGCCGGGCGCCGCTGTTCTTCGGGCGCAACGAGAAATGCGGGCTGCGCTGCATCTATCACGGCTGGAAGTTCGACCGGACCGGCAAGTGCCTCGACATGCCGACCGAGCCGCCGGGCAGCCCCTACAAGGATCAGGTCAAGGCCGACGCCTATCCGACGTGGGAAGGCGGCGGCATGGTCTGGACCTATATGGGCCCGCCGGACGCGGTGCCGCCGCCGCCCGACCCCGAGCTGGTGCGCGCCCCGCCGACGCATCGCTACGTCACGCGCACGGTCCAGGACTGCAATTACCTGCAGGCGCTCGAGGGCGGGCTCGATTCCGCGCATGCGATGATCATGCACAACTACAACATCGGCGATCTGTCGTGGATCAGCGACCATGAGCGGATGCCGAAGCTGACGGTCGAGCCGACCAGTTACGGGTTCACCTATTCGGGAATTCGCACCGTCAGTGGCCGCAAATGGGTCCGCGTCTATCAGTACATTATGCCGGTCACCCAAATGCGCGGCCGCATCGCGCCGCTCGGCGGCGGCAACGCGCCGCGTCGCGTCCCCACCATCTGCGGCCACACCTGGGTGCCGGCCGACGACGTGACGACCACCGTCTTCAATTTCATGTACTCGGCGGACCCCGACATCCCGCTCGACGAGGAATTCGCGCTGGAGATGGAGACCGACGACGGCCGCGGCCCCGAGCACCTGCTCCCCGACGGGCGCCTCAAGCGGAACCTGGCGAACGACTTCGAAATCGACCGCCGAGTGCAGAAGACGCGCACCTTCACCGGCATCGATGGCGTCAATACCCAGGACGTCGCGGTGCAGGAAGGCATGGGGCCGATCGTCGACCGCTCCAAGGAGCATCTGTCGGCAACCGACCGCGCCGTGGTGACCATGCGGCGGCTGATGCTGGATGCGGTGAAGACGGTCGAAGCCGGCGGTGCGCCGCGCGGCACCGACCCGGCGGGCTACCGAGCCTTGCGCGCCGTCGATCACATCGTCGACGAAGCGCAGGTCAAGGCGACCATCGAGCGCGAGGTCCGCGCGCGGTTCTAGCGAGGCTGGCTACTTTCTGATCGTCACCCCGGCCAAGCCCAAATCCTCTGCAAGGGGCGAAGCCCCTTGCAGACCCGGGCGCGAGCCGGGGTCCATCCGTCCAACGGCTCCATGGATCCCGGGTCGCGCGGCTTCGCCGCTTGCCCGGGATGACGGATGAATTTGTACCCATCACCTCGAATTCGAGGATGTCGAAACCGGCGTTGCGGCCGCCGCTGAGCATGGGGCCCACCCCCCTGAATCCGGCGCAATACTGCAATTGTTTTCGTAACCCACTGACGAATCTTTCGAATAACGCAAAAGAAGAATTGCAGAGGTTCTTTCGCCCGACCGCAATTCTGCGATTCTTGTCGAGCACCCAACGATGCGTGGGATATGCCTGCGGAAAATGCATCAACGGATCAACGCTTCCTGGAAGTCATTGGGCACGCTCACGCATTCGCCGCTTGAACCGTTGACGCGACCGTTCACCGTTGACGCCGTCCAGCGGAGCTCGTCTAGCTCCGACGCTGCGCCTCCAACTCGCGGCGTGCGTCAGGGCCTGCGGCTCGACCAGCAGCCCCTGTCGCTCGTAGCGGCCGCGGCTCCGGCTGAAGCGGACGACGCGAGCCGCAACCCGGGCGCGACCCGGGATCCATGGTGAAAGCGGAGAGATGGATCCCGGCTTGCGCCCGGGTTGCAAGGGGCTTCGCCCCTTGCAGAGGATTTGGGCTTGGCCGGGGTGACGATCGGGAATAAGCCCGGCACGCTCACCGCTCGAATTCGAGGATGTCGAAGCCGCAGTTGCGGTCGACGAGGTAGATCAGGCCGCGCTTGTCCAGGGTGACGTCGTTGCTTTGCGGCGCCGGCTGTCCGTCGACCGGCGGGGGAATGAAATAGCCGACCTCCTGCGGCGCATGCGGATCGGCGACGTCGACGATGCGCAGGCCGCCGCTGAACCAGGTCGCGTAGACCAGCGTGTCGGTCATGAACTCCTGGAACTGGTGGGCACCGAACCTGGAGCGCGGCGTGCGGCTCCACGGCGAGTCCAGCTCGCTCACCGTGAAGCAGGCCAGCGGCTTGAGGTGCGCGTAGTCGCTGATGTCGAACGTCCACAGACACGCATGCGGCCGGCCACGCCGGCGCGCCGCGTCCTTCTCATTGTAGAACTGATCCTCCTCGTCGATCGCGAGCGCGATCCGCCTGCCGCCGAACGAGCCCGGCACCGGCATGACCGTGTGCGTCGGCTCGGGGAACGGCGGATGGTAGTTGTAGGACGCGACCGTCCGCGGCCGCGCGATGTCGGCGACGTCGATGATCCTGAGGCCGCCGTGCCAGACGCCGGCGAACATCTCATCGCCGAAGCGCAGCGCATGGTGCAACCGGTTCTGCCGGCCATGCCAGGTCGGCACCTCGCCGGCCGCGAGATGCTGCCCCTCCATCCACCAGCGCGACACTTCACGCGGCCGCGCCGGGTCCTTGAGCTCGTAGATGACCAAGATGTTGCCAACATAGCCGTCCATCTCGGTCGAGATGTAGGCGTAATGTCCGTCCATATCGAAGCGGTGCACGCCGCGGCCGCCGGTCCGGTGATGGCAGAGGAGCTCCGGTCGCGCCGGGTTCGACACGTCGTAGACGCGGAAGCCGCCCTGCCCGTAGCCGCGCCGCTCCGCGTCCTCGGCGACGCGCACGTCGTCCTCGCCGATCGCCATCTTTTCAGCGATCTCGGCGAGGGTCGGATCGCGCTTAAGCTTGTCGCGCAGCGATTTGCGCACGCCCGGGAGCTGCTCGGCGCGCCGACCGATCGGGGTCATGTTGCGCTCGTGGTTCACGATCATGATGTCGCCGGCCACCCGCGCCTTGTGGCTGTGCGAGTGAGGATCGTCCATCATGAGCGTCGCCACGATCCGCGGCCGATACGGATCCGAAATATCGAGGATGGTGGTGCTGAGCTGCTCGCGGTTCGGGATGTGGCCGATATAGGCGTAATCCCCCGCGACGGTGACCTGCCCGGCCCCCGCGAGGTCGAGATGTGCGAGGCGCTTCACGCGTTTGGCAAGCTGGGGCGGCGGCTGGTCGACGGAGGGCAACGGTGATCTCCTATTCGATCTGGATGCCGGCGCTTTTGACAACGGCGGCCCATTTGGCGCTCTCGGATCTTATATAGGCGCCGAACTCGGCCGGGGAATCGCCGACGATCTCGACGCCCAGCCCGGCCAAGCGCTGGCGGATGTCGGTCTCGCGCAGCACGGCGACGACCGTCTGGTTCAGCTTTTCGACGACCGCCGGCGATGTCTTTGCCGGCGCCACCAGCCCGTGCCAGGTCGTCGCCTCGAAATCGGGAAACCCCGATTCAGCGACGGTCGGGAGGTCGGGAACAGCCGCCGAGCGCTCGGCGGTGGTCACCGCGACCGCCCGCAAGGTGCCGCTTTCGATGAACTGCAGGACCGATGCGGAAGTGGCGAACATCAGTTGCAAGCGGCCGCTCGTGAGGTCGGTCAAGGCAGGAGCCGCCCCGCGATAGGCGACGTGCACGATGTCGATACCGGCCCTGAGCCGGAACAGCTCGGCCGCGAGATGCGCCGCCGTGCCGTTGCCGGACGAGCCGTAATTCAGCTTGCCCGGCTCCGCCTTCGCGAGCGCCACCAGGTCGGCCACCGAATGCACCGGCAGCGACGGATGCACGACCAGGATGTTCGGCTGCGAGCCGATCAGGCTGATCGGCGCGAAATCGCGCAGCGGATCGAATGGAAGATGCCGGTAGAGCGCGGCGTTGGTCGCGAGAATACTGTTGTTGGCGTTGAGCAGCGTGTAGCCGTCGGCCGGTGCGTTGGCGACGATCTCGGCCGCAACGTTGCCGCCGGCGCCCGGGCGGTTCTCGATGACGACCGGCTGGCCGAGGCGCAGGCTCATCCGCTCGCCGACGATGCGCGCCAGCACGTCGCTCGGCCCGCCCGGCGTGAACGCGACCAGCAGACGGATCGAGCCCGTCGGATAGCTTTGCGCCCGGGCGCCGGAGGACGCCACGATTGCGGCCAACAGCACCAACCCGAACCACCGACGTCGCGACACGCTCGCCTTGCCCATTTCCATCCCACACAGCGCAGCGCACGTGGCGCATTTGGCGCATGGTGCCATATCGACGCCGCATGCGTCACGCTTGACGGCCGGTTGCGGCCTCGGTCACGGTAGCCGCAATCACCGATCGGAGGGGACCCCCGTCATGTTCAAGGCTTCGGCGAACGTCGTTCTGCCCACGTCGATCATCGGCTCGCTGCCGCGCCCGGCCTGGTACACGGCGACGCTCGGCAGCAAGAGCTTCCTCGAAGCGATGGTGAACTCGCGCTATCGCGAGCAATACGAGGACGCCGTGTCCGTGCACCTGCGCGCCCAGGAAACGGCCGGCCTCGACATCTGCACCGACGGCGATGCGCATTACGACGAGGAAGTCGCCGGCATGAGCTGGCAGAGCTATCCGCTGACCCACATGGCCGGATTTTCGGCGAAGCCGCAGGCCAGCCTCTACAACGTCGCCGCCGCCGCCCACCCGCGCGGCCATATCCTGCACGATTTCCTGGAAGCCCGGGTGTTCCCGAAAATCGTCGGGCCGCTCGGCCGCGGCGACTTGCAATACACGGCGATGTGGAAGGTGGCGCAGCGCCTGACCCCGAAGCCGGTCAAGTTCGGCACCATCCTGCCCGAGCTGCTCGCCGCCTCGGTCGCCGACGACCACTACAAGGACGCGGTCGAGCGGACCTGGGCGTTCAGCACGGCGCTCAACGAGGAGCTGAACGAGCTCGCCGACGCCGGCTGCCCGGTGATCCAGATGGAGGAGCCGCAGATCCACATGGTGCCGGTGCGCGGCCCCACCTTCGGCAAGCTCGACGTGAACGACCTGGTGAAGGTGTTCAACAACACCGTCAAAGGCCTGCGCGCCAAGACCGAGGTGTGGTGCCACACCTGCTGGGGCAATCCGGCGCAGCAGCGCATCTTCAAGGAAGTGCAGAGCTATCAGCCGACCTTGGAGGCGCTCAACAGCGTGGATGCCGACGTTCTCACCTTCGAGACCTGCTCGTCCGGCCCCGGCGATCTGAAGGCGATCGGCCAGATCGTCAAGGACAAGAAGGTGGTGATCGGCGTCATCGACCATCACACCTTGCAGGTCGAGCGGCCGGACGAGATCGCGGCCCTGATCCGCGAGGCGCTGAAACACATCCCACCGGAACGGCTGATCATCTCGTCGGATTGCGGCATGGGCCGCGAAGGCATGAGCCGTCGTCATGCCGTCCACAAGATGATCGCGATGGTGCTCGGGACCAATATCGTGCGCAAGGAGCTCGGCCTGCCGGAAGCCGCATGCCTCGCCGCCGAGGGCCGCTATTCGTTGACGATGGGCAAGGCGAAGTAACTTAAGCAGGGCAACCGGCCACCCCCCACCCTAACCCTCCCCCTCAAGGGGGGAGGGAAAAAGAAATTCACCTCCCCCGAGCCAAGTCTTTTGAGTATTGGGGGGAGGTCGGCGCGCCGGGGTCCTGGGGGCTTCGCCCCCAGAAGAAAAAACGGGGGCCGGGGGGGTGGGGCCAAGCGACCTACTGGTCCAGCGTGCTGGCGCCGAACACCTCGTCGAGGCGCATCACGCGCGGCGTCAGCCCCTGCTCGTTCGAGTACTGGGCGGCGGTTTCGAGCACGCGGCGGTTCGCAACGACGCCGTGCCGCAGCAACGGCGTGCGCAAGGCCTTCTCCGCGTCGGCCGGCAGCAGCCCCGCTTTCAGGTGGTACTCGACGTGTTCGAGCCGCTCGGCGTCGGCGATCTCGGCGGCTCGCACGAAGGCCTTGAACAGGTTGAGGGCCACCCACGGATGCGCGTCCGCGATCTCGCGGCGGATCACCATGCCGTGGTTGATCGGGAACAGGTTCGTCTTCCGGTAATAGCGGATTCCCTCGGTCGCCGGATCGGCGAACAGCGGCCGGATGTCCGGATGGCCAAACAGATCGAGCGTGCTGCGGTCGACGAGGTCCTGCTTCCAGCGCCGCACATAGTGCAGTGTCGCATCCAGCTCCCCGGCCACCATCATCGACGCGATGCTCTTCTCCGGCGGGATCTGATGCACGACGACGCCGGGCGGCGGCTTGAAGCCGGTGGCCCCGCCATGGCTGTGTTCGGGCGTGCGCTCCATCCAGAATTCCATGTCCTTCGGCGCGACGCCGAACTCATGCTCGAGCGCGCCGCGTGCCCAGAGCGCCGCCGTCTGCTGGTATTCGGGGACTCCGACCCGCTTGCCGCGGAGATCCGCCGGCGTGTCGATGCCGGCGTCGCGGCGCACCAGGATCTCGGTGTGAAAGAAGCGCCGCGTCGTGAACACGGGGAGGCCGACCCAGCGTGCGTCGCCGCGCGCGACGGCGATCAGCAGCGACGAGACCGACATCTCCGAGGCGTCGAAGTCGGCGAAGCGGAGCTGGCGCCAGAACATCTCCGAGGGATGCAGCGTCGTCGGGATCAGGTCGATGCCGTCCGGCCGCACCGTTCCGGCCAGGATCGGCCGGGTGCGCGGATTGTCGCTCAACGCGATGCTGAGTTTCAGGTTCATGGCAAACACATCTCAATAAGACCGGGTCACCCAAAGGATCGTGTTAACCGCAGAGGCCGCAGAGAAGCGCGGAGGCCGCGGAGATCAGAGGCCATTCACCAAGCGCCAAATCCCGTCTTTCATCCTCGGAACATTGAAATTTAAAAGATACCCGAGACGAAACCTACCAAGCTTCAAATAGCCAAGAAGTTGCGCCTGATGGACTTCAATAAATTATTCCACGGCTTTCACTTCGATGATCACCCGGCCTTCAACTAGGACTCGAACTCATAAACACGCCTTCGGACGGTTCTCCAGAGTCTGCTTTGACACCGTAAGCGGCTGTCACTTGCGACGAGCGGCACTTCGGGAATGTGCCAGAAGGCGACATTCGCTCGAGCGACGCAGTCGCTACTCTTGGGCGAACTACTCGATCACCTCGTCGGCGCGGGCTATCAGTGCCGGTGGAATCGTCAGGTCGAGCGCCTTCGCGGTTTTCAGATTGACGAGGAACTCGAAGCGGGTCGGCACCTCAAGGGGCAGATCCGCCGGCTGTGCACCCCGTAGGATCCTTGCGACGAGATAAGCGGCGCGCTCGCCAATCTCGCCTTGCTTGGGCCCATAAGACATGAGACCGCCCTCGCGAACGATCGCGCCGACTTCGAAGATCGTCGGCAGTCGATTGGCGCTGGCAAACTGAACCACGTGTTTGCGGTTGAGGTTCGTCAGGGCGTCATTGACCATGAGAATAGCTCCGGGTGGCTCGCGCTGCATTTCGGCGAATGCATTGTCGAAATCGTCCGGCTCGCGGACGCCCAAGGCCTGTACACTGACTCCGAGGACCCCGGCGGCGGTCTCAGCTGCCTTATAGCGCATCGTCATTCCTAGATCGTCGGCGTTCCACAGCATCGCGACTCGCCGAAGGTTGGGCACCGTATCCTTAAGAATTTCAAGCCGCTTAGTGCTGAGATCGGTCGACAATTCCGTAACGCCGGTAAGATTGCCGCCAGGCCGCGCCAATCCGCTCACGAGACCGGTTGCGACCGGATCGCCGGCACCAGTCATGACGACGGGTATGGCTCTGGCTGAATTCTTGGCTGCCAAAGCGGGCGGATAGCCGAAGGTGACAAGGACGTCGATGTTGGCGGCCTCAAGTTCGCGAAGAAGACCGGCAACTCGCCGAGGCTCGCCATCAGCCGAGCGCTGCTCGAAAATGAGATTCCGGCCTTCGACAAACCCCTGTGCCGCGAGTCCTGAGACGAGATTCTTACGGCGCTCGTCGGTCGCGCCAATGACCGGGCCGTTGGTGAGTAATCCAACGTGATAAATTCTTGCGGATTGCCCCTCGGCACCTGTCGGGCTTTGCGCCTGCGCGCTGCCGATGGCGGCGACCAAGGCCAACAATCCGGCGAATGACGCCTTGCTCAGAGAGTTCATCACGACACCTCTTCCGCAAAATTTGCGCGGCTGAATTCGGAATCCCGCTAGAGACCCTACGTCCGCTTGAGCCGATCTGGTGCTGAGGAAGCCATCGGTCGGCGTCGACGACTGCTGCGCGTAACCCGTGAGCGGCCACACGACCGCCGCACCCCCAAGCGCGCTGATGAATTCGCGCCGCTTCATTCGGTCCCCCCGCGCAGCGCCGGGCGTGGCACGTCGTTAACGAAGCTGTTAACCGCCCGAGCGCGACTCCCCTGGGAAGGCGTATCATATAACACAGCCGCCGGGTGTGACCTGGTTCACAGGTGTCGCGATTCGCAGCCTAAGACGGTTTCACCGATAGTGTTCTCGTCCACTCTGCGTCCTCTGCGCTCCTCCGCGCACTCTGCGGTTTTCTTCTGATTTACGCTTCCTCGGCCTTCCAGGGAATCACCACGCGCTCGATCTCGCGGAAGATGGTCGACGTGATCACGCCGAGCACGCCGATGGTCACGATGCCGACGAACATGGCGTCAACCTGCAGGAGCTCCCACGAGCTCCAGATGAGATAGCCAATGCCGGTTTTCGCCGCCACGAATTCCGCCGCCACGACGACGATGAACGAGATCGCGAGTGCCGTGCGCAGGCCGGTGAAGATCATCGGCAGCGCGCCGTAGAACACGATGCGGCTGAACATGACGAGCCGGCTCGCCCCGTAATTGCGCGCGACGTCGATATAGATCGGCTCGATATTGGCGGCCCCGGCAAAGGTGTTGACCACCACCGGGAAGAACGCGCCGATCGCCACCACCGCCATCTTCGACGCATCGCCAAAACCGAACGCCAGCAGCAGCAGCGGCATCAACGCGACCTTCGGGATCGGAAACAGGGCGGCGATCAGCGGGTCGACCACGATCCGCACGCCGCGCGACATCGCCATGCAGAGCCCGATCGCCACCGCCGGCACGACGCCGATCACGTAGCCGACGGCGATGCGCCACAATGTCGCCGCGACGTGGTTCGGCAGCTCCCCGGAAACGATCAATTGATAGAAGCGCTCGGCGATGTCGCTGGGCGCCGGCACGAAGCGGCGGTCGCCGATGCCGGCCTGGATCAGGATCTCCCACAGCACCAGGAGACCGATCGGCGACAGCAGATACATCAGCCGCTCGCGGCGCACCGACGGGCGGGTGCTCATGCGCGTTCGCTCCTATCGGAGCTTCGGCGCACGGGAGTCGCCCGCCGCAGCTTTGGCGAACGCAGGCTCATGCGCCCTCCTGCTCGCGCCGGGCGCGCATGACCTCGCCTTCCAGCTCCCGCCAGATCCTGAGCTTCAGGGCGCCGAACTCGGGCGAGGCGCTGAGCTCCATCAGCTTGCGCGGGTGCGAAAACGGCACCGGCATCACCTCTTTGATGCGGCCCGGCTGCGCCGTCATGATCACCGCCCGGTTGCCGAGGAACAGCGCCTCCTCGATCGAATGGGTGATATAGACCACGGTCTTGCCGGTCTCCTCCCACAGCCGCACCAGCTCTTCCTGCAGGATGACCCGGTTCTGCGCGTCCAGCGCCGCGAACGGCTCGTCCATGAACAGCACCGCCGGGTCGGTCACGAAGGCGCGGGCGATGGCGCCGCGCTGCCGCATGCCGCCGGACAGCTGGTGCGGAAAATGCCGGCGGAACTTGCTGAGGCCGACCAGCTTCATGGCGCGCTCGACGCGGTCCTTGCATTCGTCCCGCTTCACGCCGCGGGTCGTGAGGCCGAAGGCGATGTTCTCTTCGACCGACATCCACGGGAACAAGCCGCTCTCCTGGAACACCATGGCGTTGGCGACCGTCCAGCCGGCGGCGTCGATGGTGAAGCTGCCGGTCGTCTGCTTCTCGAGACCGGCGAGAATCCGCAGCAGCGTGGATTTGCCGCAGCCGCTGGGCCCGACGATGCACAGGAATTCGCCGGCGGCAATCGACAGGTCGATGTCGACCAGCGCCGGGACCGTGCCGCGCGACCCTTCGAACACCTTTCCCAGTCTGGAAATCTCGATCCGCGCACCTTTTCGCGGCGGATTCATGGATGTCCGTGAGAACGGCCCCACCCCCACCCCAACCCTCGCCCCCAATCTTGAAAAGACTTGGCTCGGGGGAGGGTGAAAAAAAGAGGCCGTTCGACTCTTCCCGCCCCCCTTGCGGGGGAGGGATAGGGAGGGGGGCTGATCATCGAGGCAAAACTCGCCACTACGGTTCTTTGGCGTCGATGAGCACGAAGGCAATGCGGCACGTCTCTGTCCCCCGATTGATCCAGGCGTGATTGGTCCCCTGCTGGATGATGACATCGCCGACCTTCAGATGCACCTCGGAATCATCGAGCTTCATGTCGATCTCGCCCGCCATCACGATGGCGTAATCGAGGCTGTTGGTGCGGTGCATGAACGGATGGGTCGGCGGGCGGAATTTCGACGCGCCATGCCCGTCCCCGTGCCCGATCGTCCGGCTCATGTAGTCGGAGCCGAGACTCTCCACCTCTTTGCCGGCCGGCGGGAAATCGACGATGCGGAACACCGAGCCACCCGCCGGCGGCGCGATCCCGAGCTTCGTCAGCGCCTGGTCGGCGCTCCCGGTCATGTCGGCCGGCGCGGCGGCGCTGCTCCACATCACCCGCGACGTGAGATTGGTGACCGGACGGACCACCTTGTGGGGGCTGGCGCCGTCGAACATCACGACCGCCTTGCCGGTCTTGTCGTGCGCCGTCACGACGCGTCGGATCTCTTGAGGCATGGACACGGGGGCTCCTCCTGATTGGCTGCGCATCCTGCCCGGAGCCGCCGGCGGCTGGCAAGCTTGCGTCCAACGGGCACTGCGAAGCCACTCTTGCTCGCTTGACGGCTCGGGAAGCTGCGATTGACCGGCCCGGGCAATCTGGAAGATGTTAGCGTCGACATGGTGAAGCTAACAATTCGGATCGACCTATCGAACTCGGCCGGCCTCGGCCCGGGCAAGATCAGGCTGCTCGAGCACATCGCGGAGACGGGTTCGATCTCCGCCGCCGGCCGCGCGATGGACATGTCCTATCGCCGCGCCTGGCTGCTGGTCGACGAGCTCAATCACCTTTTTAAGGAGCCCGTCGCAACGACGGCGCACGGCGGCAAGACCGGCGGAGGCGCGCGGCTGACGGAGTTTGGTCAGGACCTGGTCCGCCGCTATCGCGAGATGGAAGGCGAAGCGCACGCCGCCCTATCCAAGCACTTGGCCGCGATCAAATCGGCCACCGCACCGCGCGCGCGTCGCCCGCACGGTCCCGGCAAGCGTACAAGCATTACAAAGTAGTTGCGCCGACGAAGCCGACCTCCAGCGTGTCGCCATCGGCCGGTAAACGGGCAAACTCGATGAACGGAACGGCAAGTCGTTGGGTCCAGCGGCCTAGTGGAGCGAGTCTAACACTTGCGCATTCCCCCAGACTCGCACTTGCCGACACCTGAAGGAATCCGTCGCGCTCTTAACGGGACGGCGAGCTTGCGCCTGATAGCGGCCGTCCGCTCGATGATCATGGTGCTGCCGGGTTCGATCCTTCTCGGCCACTCAGCCTTCGCGCTGGGAATGGCCCTCCTGCCCCATCTGGAAGGCCTGTTCCAGGCCAGCGCATGGTGCGACGGCTCAACATCGACGGCGATGGTCAAGGAGATTTGATATGGAAGACCGAGAGATTCGAGCGGCCCTGGATCACCACTGGGCCGCCTCCGATGCGAACGACCTCGAGGGGGAGCACCAGATTTATCGAGAGGACGCGGTGCTCGAATATCCGCAATCGGGCGAGCGCATCCGCGGGCGGCGGAAGATTCAGTCGTCTCGCGCCGCGCAGCCGAACCGGAAACGCTTCACAGTGCGGCGGATAATCGGCGCGGGCGACCTCTGGGTCACTGAATATGTCCTAACCTATGACGGGCGGCCGTCTTACACCGTGAGCATCATAGAGTTCCTCGATGGGAAGGTGGCCCGCGAGACCCAGTATTTCGGCGATCCGTTCGAGCCGGGGCCTTCGCGCGCGCAATGGGTCGAGCGGATGCCCTGA